>Ga0209536_100003540_pt1 | contig 25035 bp, 22 predicted proteins | sample DeeMarSeWOR28_12_FD_187461 | JGI IMG/M metagenome (GOLD analysis project Ga0209536, IMG submission 187461) | Marine sediment microbial communities from White Oak River estuary, North Carolina - WOR-2-8_12 (SPAdes) (version 2) | ecosystem: Environmental > Aquatic > Marine > Intertidal zone >...
AGCCGCGCGATGGCGGCGGCGTCGAGGCCCAGCACACCCTGCAGAATCTCGCCGGTGTGCTGGCCGAGGGTGGGCGGCGGGAGCCTGAATTCGAGCGGCGTCTCAGAGAAACGCATCGGGCTCGCCATGAGCGGCACCCTGCCTGCGCTCGCGTGCTCGACCTCGATTTTCATTCCGCGCGCGACGACCTGCGGCTCCTCGAACACCTGCTTCAGGTTGTTGATCGGACCGTTGGGCACACCGGCTGCCTCCAGCGCTTCGACCCATTCCCGGGTGGTGCGCCGCGAGAAAATCTCCTGCAGGAGCGGCACCAGCGCCGCGCGATTCTCGACGCGCTTGCCGTTGGTGGCGAACCGCGCGTCTTGCACGAGATGCACGCAATCGCCTGCCTCGCAGAACTTGCTGAAGAGATTATCGTTGCCGCAGGCGAGGATGATGTCGCCGTCGCTCGTCTTGAATGTCTGGTACGGCACGATGTTGGGATGAGCATTGCCGAGGCGGCCGGGCACCTCGCCCGTCGCCAGGTAGTTCATGCCCTGGTTCGCAAGGAATGCAACTTGCGTATCGAGCAGCGCAAGGTCGAGCAACTGGCCTTTGCCCGTGCGCTCGCGGTTGGCAAGGGCCGCGCACACCGCGATGGTGGCGTACATACCGGTCATGATGTCGACGATCGGCACGCCCACGCGCTGCGGCCCGCCACCGGGCAGATCATCGCGCTCGCCGGTGATGCTCATGAGGCCGCCCATGCCCTGGATCATGAAGTCGTAGCCGGGGCGTTCGCGGTACGGCCCGGTCTGGCCAAAGCCCGTGACCGAGCAGTAGATGAGCCGCGGATTGATCTTTCTAAGGTCCTCATACCCGAGCCCGTAACGCGCCAGGTCGCCATGCTTGTAGTTCTCGAGCAGCACGTCGCTTTGGGCGGCGAGCTCCCGCACCAGGTTCTGGCCGCCGGGCTTGGAGAGATTCACGGTCACCGATTTCTTGCCGCGGTTCGCGGAGGCAAAGTAGGCCGATTCGCGCGTGTCTTTGCCGTCACGGTCCTTGAGCCACGGTGGGCCGAAGGCACGCGAATCGTCGCCGCTCTTCGGGCGCTCGACCTTGATTACCTCGGCACCGAGATCGGCGAGGTTCTGGCCGGCCCACGGCCCAGCGAGCACGCGCGACAGATCGAGTACGCGGATATGAGACAGTGGTCCCGGCATTTCTGACTCCTGTAAATCGTGATTGGTGAATCGTAAGTCGTGAACAGGACTTGCCGCTAGGATCTACGGTTCAGTCCACTCACTGGAAGTTGTCTCAAAGACCCCTCGGCCACGGAACCACACGGAAGGAAGCAGACTGAATCCGTTGTTCAAGGCCGAAGGGGTTCCTGGTGCAAACGTTTGTCCGTGTATTTCCGTGTGATTCCGTGGATAACGTTCGTGCGGTTCGCCAGTTCCTGCTCACTACTCACCGATCACGCCCCGGCGCCACCCGACGCAAGTGGAATTATTTTCCAACAAACTTTGGTTTCTTTTTGTTCAAAAAGGCATCGTAGCCGATGCGGTAATCCTCGGTATTGAAGTACGCGAAGTTCTCTTCGATTTCGGCTTCCGTGATCGGCAACGGCAGCGGCGCGAGCCGCCTTACCATCTTCTTGTGCAGGCGATTCACGAGCGGCGCGGACTCGGCGATGCGCCGCGCTGCGGCATCCACTTCCGCGGCGAGCCGCTCATCGGGAACCACCCGGTTCACCAGCCCCTTGTCGTAGGCTTCCTTTGCGTCCCATACCCTGCCCTCGACGAGGATCTCCAGCGCCACTGCACGCCCTACGACCGGCAGGATCGCCGCCAGCTCGTCGTAAGCGATGGCGAAACCCAGGCGGTTGATCGGCACGCCGAAGCGCCCGGACGCGCCGGCGATCCGAAGATCGCACATGCACGCGATTTCGAGTCCTCCGCCCACGCACGGCCCATGGATCATCGCCACCGTGGGATGACGGCACTCGTCGACCGCCTTTAGCGCGCCGACTACGTCCTCACGGTGGTAGCGTTTCCCCTGCTCGACGTTGTCGCGAACCCGCGCGAATTCCTCGATGTCCGCGCCCGCTGCGAAGGCCTTGTCGCCCGCGCCCCGCAACACGATGCAGCGGAGATCTTCCACCGCCGACAGGTCCTGCATGGCGCGCGCGAACTCCCGCCACATTGCCACCGTGATGGCGTTGAGCTTTTCGGGATTGCTCAACGTCACCGTCGCAATCGAGCCATCGTGCTCTACCAGAATACCCGGGGTCATCATTTCGATGAGCTCTGCGCGTTAGCTTTTCGCTCGAGGGCAATCATCCAAAACAGTGATGAGAACTGGTGATGAATAGTGGTGATGAAAAATGGTGACGAGAATTGGAGAGACACCAGGTTTCTACCCATCACCAGTAATCATCACTCTTCCCGTCAGCATTCTAACCCAGTGTCCGCGCCCAGCTCGCAAGCATCAGCACCGTGACTCCGGCGGAAACGCTGACCAGAAGATTCCGCCGGCAGGCATAAAATACCGCCAGCGCCAGCATGCATGCCACGAGACGGTCGACGACCTCGCTTTGAGCCAGAAGCCCCACGGGAAAAATCATGATCCGCATGACGAGTCCCGCGATCATGGCATAGGCCACGCACGCCACCCAATTGAAGAGCTCGCTGTTCAATGCGATCCGTCCGGAGAGCGCCACCCCGAGTCCGCGCCAGAGGTAGTGGCCCAGCGCGCACGCCGCGGTCACGAGCCAGAGCTCAAGCGCGCCTTCCATGTTTTCTCTGAATGAGATAGGCCGCTGTGCCGCCGATGATCCCGGCCGCAACCACGCTCCACTGCGGATTCACGACGTAAAGGAGCGGCCCGGCAACCGCCCCGCAGATCACCGCGATGGCGGCAAGGCGGGTGCGAAGATCGCCGATGAGGATCATGAGGAAGTAGACCGGCGCCAGGAACACCAAACCAAGCCGCACCAGCGGCGGCAACGCGCCGGCAAGAAGATGTCCGGCAACCACGGAGGCTGCCGCCGTTCCAATGCACGTCAGCTGGAAGCCTATCAGGTACGGGATGCGCTCCTCCGAGCGCAGATCGGGACAACGGCGCATCGCCATGGTCCACCCGATCATGGAAATCAGCTGTGCCGCGAAATAGACGGTCGCGTTGCCGTAGCGCGGATCGCGAATGAGCGGCAGCAGCGACATGCTCATCGGGAGAAAGCGCGCGCCCGAGAGCGTCGAGGCGAGCACAATGGCGATTGCCGCGGCACCGATGCTGTGCATCTCGATCAGGATCAGCTGCCCGGGCAGCGCCCAGATCGCCACTGAGGCAAATACGCTATGCGCGATCGACAGGCCGTACTCCTCCGCCAGCGAGCCGTAGCCGATGAAGCCGGCAGCCAGGATCGCCACCGGGATGCCAAACGCATCCCGAACGCCGAGACGCCAACCCGGCGCTGTACCCTCGTCCTTCTTGATCACCGTAATCTCCTCATTCAAGAGGCTTTTCAGGCCACGGACGCACACCATATCAGCTTAGGGCCCGAAGATCTTGGCCATGGAACTACACGGAAGCACGCGTAATTAGAACCAATACCATCATGAATTTAAATCGCTTCCGTGTATTTCTGTGCGCTTCCGTGGTCAATGGTGTTGCGGTTGGCGTTTCACGGACCTGCCGTGTGATTCCGTCGTCAATGGTCGCCGGGTTGCGTCCGCTCGGCAACCTGGTCCACCATTCGACTTCCACAGGAGGCCGGCATGAAGATCAAGACTATCGAAGCGATCGGGATCAGCATCCCGATGGTGAAGCCCGTGAAGATGTCATTCGAGGAAGTGCGCGCTGCGAACAATGTCCTGGTGCGTCTCGAGACCGCCGAAGGCGTGGTGGGCTGGGGCGAAGCGGGCTCGGCCCCGTCGATGACGGGGGAGACCCTTCAAGGCATGGTCGCGGCCGTGAGACACCTCGCGCCGCGCCTCGAGGGCGTCGACGGGGACGACATCGCCGCCGTCATGGAGCGCTCCGATCTCTACCTTTACGGCAACGCCGGCGCCAAATCGGCGATCGAGATGGCACTGCACGATGCGCTCGGCAAAACCACCGGCAAGCCTGCTTGCGAGCTTCTGGGGGGCAAGCGGCGCGAGCGGGCCCCGCTGTTGCGCCTGATCGGCAGCGGGAAGGGAACGGCGGCTGATGTCGAGGACGCGCTCAAGGCGAAGGCAGACGGTTACATTGCTTTCAAGGTCAAGGTCGGTGTCGGCGACCCGCGCGATGACGCGGAACGCACCCGTGAAGTATGCAAGGCGCTGGGCAATGGCAAGGTGCTCGTGTGCTCCGATGCGAACCAGGGCTGGAACCCCGATCAGGCGATCGCCTACGTGCGCGCGCTCGGCGACACGCCCCTCGCGTTCTTCGAGCAGCCGGTGCCGGTCGGCGACCTCGAGGGGATCGGGCGTGTTGCGAAGGCGACCTCCATTCCGATCGGTGCGGACGAGGGCCTGCATTCGATGGATGACCTCAAGCGCCACCACGAGGTCGGCATCGCTGGCGGCAGCCTCAAGACCATCAAGCTGGGGGGCATGCGTGCGGTAATCGAGGCCGGGCAGCTTTGCGAGCACCTCGGCATGAAGGTCAATCTCGCCTGCAAGATGGCCGAATCCGGAATCGCCGCCTCGGCGATGACCCACATTGCGGCCGCGATGCCCGCGCTCGACTGGGGCGTGAGCCTCACAAACACGTACCTGACCGACGATCTCATCAAGCGGCCGCTCGATCTCTCCGGCGGCCACGTCGCGCTCACCGCCGGGCCGGGCATCGGGGCTGACGTGGATGAGGCGAAGGTGCGCCGCTATGCCAGAGAAGTGTGACCGGTGACCGGGCTTGGCAATTCACAAATCAACACGGCCACGGACACACACCGAAGTACACGGAAATAGTTGATTAGCTCCTGCGCGGTTGCCGTTCGGTTTTGTCCGAGTAATTCCGTGAGATTCCGTGGTTAAGGATCTTCTCGGGTCGCCGGTCACAGGTCACCGGTTACGGACCCTAGAGTTTGATGCAGGCCGCGTAGTGCCGCGGCCGCACTTCCCGCAGCTCGGGTATCGCTTTCCTGCATTCTTCACTCGCCATGGAGCAGCGCGCATGAAACACGCAACCGCGCGGCGGATCGAGCGGACTTGGCACCTCGCCCGCCAGCACCCGATGCTCGCGGCGGGCCTCGAGCTCCGGATCGGGAATCGGCACCGCCTCGAGCAGCGCACGCGTATATGGATGTAGCGGCTCGGCGTAGAGGGTGTCGCGGTCCGCGATTTCCATCACTCTGCCGAGATACATCACGATCACGCGGTCCGAGATGTGTCGCACGACCGCCAGATCATGCGCGATGAAGAGATACGTGAGCCCGAACTTCTGCTGCAGATTCTCCAGCAGGTTGATGATCTGCGCCTGGATGGAGACGTCAAGCGCCGAGACCGGCTCGTCGCAGATGATGAACGACGGCTGCATCGAGAGCGCGCGCGCGATGCCCACGCGCTGGCGCTGCCCGCCCGAGAGTTCGTGCGGATAGCGCTCCGCGATGTAGTCGGACAGGCCGACCTGGGCCAACAACTCGGACACCTTCGCGCGCGCGGCCTCGCGGCCGGCCACGAGATCGTGGACCCGCATGGGTTCAGCGATGATCTCCCCCACTCTCATGCGCGGATTGAGCGAGCTGTAGGGATCCTGAAAGATGGCCTGGATCTTGCGGCGGTAGTCTTTCAGCGCCTGCCCCTGGACGCGAGTCACGTCCTCGCCCTCGAACACGATTTCCCCTGCGGTCGCCTGCTCGAGGCGGAGCAGCGTGCGGCCGACGGTCGTCTTGCCGCACCCCGACTCGCCCACGAGTCCCAAAGTCTCGCCGCGGAAGACCTGGAACGACAGCCCGTCAACGGCGCGCACCTCGAGACGAGCAGGCTTGAGCAGCGCCAGGCCGGTAGAGACGTCGAAATAAGTGCATAGCCCGCGCGTTTCCAGGAGCGGGTGATGCGTGTCGAGATTCTTGGCCACAGGCGGCTCCGCCGAAGCGCTTTGCAGACCCAGCCCCACGGGCCCGGCCTGCCGCATTTCGTTTGCGCGCAGGCATGCCGAGTAGCGATGTGCAGCAACCTGCGCCAGTGGCGGCACCTCCCGCTCGCACCAGTCGATCTTCGCCGCGCAACGCGGCGCGAAGCGGCAGCCGGGGGGCGGGTCGAACAGGTCCGGCGGGAGTCCCTCGATCGTCTCGAGCTTTCGGCCGCGGGGTTTGTCGAGGCGCGGCACCGAGCGCAGCAAGCCGACGGTATAGGGGTGCAGCGGCTGGGCAAAAATGCTCGCCGCGCTCCCCTGCTCGGCCAGGCGCGCCGCGTACATGACGTTCACGCGGTCCGCGTAGCGCGCCACGATGCCCAGATTGTGGGTGATCATGACGAGCGCGATGCCAAGGTCACGCGAGAGATCCTTCATGAGCTGCAGGATTTGCGCCTGGATGGTTACGTCGAGCGCCGTCGTCGGCTCGTCCGCGATGATGAGCCTGGGATTGCAGGCCAGAGCGATGGCGATCATCACGCGCTGTCGCATGCCCCCCGAGAACTGGTGCGGGTACTGATCGAGCCGGCGCTCCGGGTCCGGTATTCCCACCAGCGTCAGCAGCTCGACCGCGCGCGCGCGCGCCTGTTCCGGCGCCATTCCGAGATGCATGAGAAGCGGCTCCATGATCTGGAAGCCGATGGTTAGCACCGGGTTCAACGAGGTCATCGGCTCCTGGAAGATCATCGCGATATCGCGACCCCGGATCTCGCGCATGCTGTCTTCGCCGAGATCGAGCAGATTGCGGCCCTGGAACAGGATCCGGCCGCTGACCACGCGGCCGGCAGGCCTCGCAAGAAGCCTCATGATGGCGAGCGCGGACACCGATTTGCCGCAACCCGATTCGCCGACAAGCGCGACCACTTCGCCCGGTCGTACACGGTAGGAGATGCCCTCCACCGCTCGCACGACGCCGCGCGGCGTCACGAAGTGCACGTGAAGGTCTTCGACCTCGAGCAGCCAGGCGCTTCGCGGTGCGGTCAAGCCCGGTCCAGCGCGCTCAACGGTCGTTTGTTCCATGCTTCAGTGGAGAATGTGTGTTGTGGCGCGCTGAGGCTACTGACCACCGGGAAGGCCGTCAAACGAGAATGTCATGTCACCTCTGACACCGGTTGGCGGTATTGCGGCAGAGCAGGGCGGCTTTTTTTCCCGCTACTTGAGCACCGTCTGCATGTCGCGCGACGAGTCAGGACGCCGCTCGCCTCCCGAGCCCCGGTGGACAGGCGCCTAGCGGGCGCGCAGTTTCGGATCCAGCGTATCGCGCACCGAGTCGCCAAACAGGTTGAAGGCAAACACCGCCAGCGTGATGGCAAGCCCCGGGAAGATCGCAATCCAGGGCGCGCTCTCGGCGTACTCTTCCGCGCCGCCCTGAAGCATCAGGCCCCACGCCGCGACGGGCTCCTGCACGCCCAGACCAAGATACGAGAGTGAGGCCTCGAGCAGGATGGCCTGACCGAGAAACGTGGTCAGCATGATGAGGTAGGGCGCCATGCAGTTCGGGGCCATATGCCGCAGGATGATGCGCAGATGGCCGTAGCCCAGGGCGCGCGCGGCATCGATGTAAGGAATCTCGCGAATCGCCAACGCGTTGGACCGCACTACGCGGGCACATCGCGGGACAAACGGGATCGTAATCGCGATGATTACATTTTCGGGCCCCGTGCCGAAAATCGCGACTACGGCCAGGGCCATGATGATGAGCGGGAACGCCAGGAATACGTCCATCACGCGCTGGAACAGGAGGTCGAACCAACCGCCGAAGTAGGCGCTGGTCACGCCGAGCACCAGACCTATCGTGGCTCCCAGAATCGCGGAAGTGAAACCGATGAACAGCGCGGTGCGCGCGCCCCAGATGACGCGCGACAGAAGATCGCGACCGAACTGGTCGGTACCGAGCCAGTACTCGATGCTCGGTGCCGCCGCCATGGCCTCGTAGTGGGCTTCCACCGGGTCGTGCGGCGCGATCAGCGGTGCGAGGACCGCAACGAGGATCATGAAAATCACGCCGACCGCGCTCACGGCCCCGAGTGGCTGGTTGCGCACCCATTTGCCGAATGCCTTGAAGAAAGGCAATCTTGCCGCGGCAAGTTCGGCCTCTATGTCGGCGGGTACCGATACTGCAATCGCTTCCGCTTTCATATGAATCCCGTCAGCTATACCGGATGCGCGGGTCGAGCCACGCGTAGCAGATGTCCACCAGGAAGTTCACCAGAATGAATACCATCACCACGAGCATCACCAGGGCCTGGGTCATGGTGTAGTCGTTATTGACCACCGATTCGACGAACAGCTTGCCGAGCCCGTTCAAGTTGAAGACCTGCTCGGTCACCACCAGCCCCCCTATGAGGAATGCGAACTCGATGCCGATCACGGTGATCACGGGCAGCATCGCGTTCTTGAGGGCGTGGCGCCAAATGATGACGTTCTCCCAGAGACCCTTGGCGCGCGCGGTGCGCACGTAGTCCTCGCGCAGCACCTCGAGCAGCGCGGAGCGCGTCATCCGGGTCGCAACCGCCGAGTAGCGGTAGCCGGTGGCCACCGCCGGCCAGATGAGCATGGAAAGATTGTGGACCGGGTCTTCCCAGATCGGCTTGTAGGCAATGGGCGGCATCCAGGGGGTGCCAAACAAGTGTTGCGTCGTGACCAGAAGCCCGAGAATGATCAGGATCCCGAGCCAGAAGGAAGGCATGGCGATCCCCGCGATGCTGATGCAGCGCACGACGTAGTCGATCCAGGTGTTTTGCTTGACCGCGGAGATCGTGCCGAGCGGAACTGCAACGAGAATCGCGACGATCGTCGCCATGATGGCGACTTGCAGCGAAAGTTCGAAGCGCAGCGCGATTTCCGAGACGATGGGCTGGCCGGTCCACATGGAAATACCAAAGTCGAAGCGCATGAGGCCCCATATGAAACTCAGGAACTGCCCCAGCATTGGCTGGTTGGTACCCATCTCCTCGCGGCAGGTCTGGATCGCGTCCTCGTCGAAGTAGCCCCCGGTTCCAGCCATGCGCAGTTCGCAGATATCGCCGGGGATGAGCCGCAGCAGCGTAAAGACGAGCAGTGCCGCTCCGAAGAGGGTCGGAACGACCAGCAGCAGGCGCTTCAATATATAGCCGTACATAGTCTCAGCCGGAGAACGCCGCCGCCCGCGACCGGGAGTGGTGCGGGCGGCGCGCGATCGTGCTTCCTATTACGCTTTATTTGTCAAGCCACACGTTATCGAGCGACTGGTTGAGATAGTGGCTCGGGCTGATTTTCCATCCCTTCACGTACGAGCGGTGAGGAATGATGCGGTTCCACCACAGCGTAATGAAGGCGTTGGCATGCGTATCGAGCGTGAGCTTTTCCATCTCGCGCATCAACACGCGCTGCTCCTTGGGGTCGCCTGACTGGTTCATTTTGTCGAAGAGCGCATCGACCTCGCGATCCTTATATTGTCCGTACTGGCTGCCGGAGCGGTCGTCCGAAAGGTACTTGGACACGTCCACTATCGGATTGACCACGGACTGGCAGTTGAAGTCGATGGAGACGTCGTATTCCTTCTTGTTGCGCAGCTGGTCGTAGAATGGCCCCGTCTGCTCCACGTGCTGCTCAAACTTGAGCCCGACCTGCCGCCACTGGTCGATCAGCCAGGTGCCCACGATCTTGTAGGGTTGATCGACCGCCCGATTGTTGAAGTAATAGGTTTTCGACAGGTCGACCCCCGCCTCCTTGAGCAGCCTTTTCGCCTCTGCGCGGGATTTCTTGATGTCAGGCCAGTAGCCTGCGAGCTGCTCAAGCTCCTGCTTGGTTGCGGCAAGCTCGTGGCCCGGGAAGGCGATGCCCCCCACGGTCTTGACGATCGCGATCTTGGAGAGATACTTGGAGCCGCCCCAGCGATCCACCGCCAGCGTGAGGGCCCTGCGCGCACGCACGTCGTCGAACGGCTTCCTTTTGTGGTTGACGGTCGTGATCAGCACGCAGTTCCAGTCGCTCGTCTGAACGGTCACGTCGTTGCCGAGCGCCTTGACGAGGTCGTCTCGGGACTTCGGCGGGAAGCCGCGGAACTCGATCGCCGCACGGTTGCCGCGGATTGCCTGCACCCGCAGCGACTCCTTCTTGGCGAAAATCGCGTCGAAGCTATCGAGATAAGGACGGCCCTTGACGAAGAAGTCGGTATTGCGCACGCCGCGAATGACCGCGCCCGCCTCCCGCTCCTTGAAGCGAAACGCGCCAGTGCCGTTGATGTTCTTCTCGTACCAGTGCATGTCCTTGTCAAGCACGCTCTTCTGGTAGATGAAGTTGAACGGCACGGCAAGCGCCGGGATGAAGGCGCCGCTCGGGTACTTGAGCTTGAATACCACCGTGTAATCGTCCGGGGCGGTCACGCTCTCCACCATCGTGTAGTACGCCTTGCGCGCGCTCACGATACCTTTCGGAGGGAAGATGATCTTCTGGTAGGTGGCCACCACGTCGTGCGCCGTCAAGTTGTCGCCGCTGTGGAATTTCACGTTCTTGCGGATCTTGAATGTGTAGACCTTTCCGCCGTCGGTCGGCGCCTCCACCTTGCCCTCGCAGAGGTCGCAGACAAAGTCCGTGGTCGATGACGGATTTTCTGGGTTCACCCGGATCAACAGGCTGTAGAACGGCCGGATCGGATGAATCATGGCGAAGGTGGTCTCGCGGTGCCCATCATAGCTAGGCGGCTCAGCAGGGACGACAAACTGAAGGTTGCCGCCCTGCTTGGGGGTTGCCGCCTCCGCTGGCCCGGCCGCACTGACGCCGACCGCGATGCCGGCCAACACAGCGCACACTGCTTTCAATCGAATGCTTCTCATTGGATCTCCTCCTTGGGTTAATCCAGCCAATTGCCCGACAGCCAATACGCCATCTTGAAAGCCCCAGCGGGCTGCGGGAACTCCTGCGCAAGGAAAAGTTCCTGCAATGCCCGCGTTCAGTCTACTACCGGTTTCGGGCGCCTCATCGCAAAGGTGTCTACACGCGCGGACACGCGACCCAATGCCCAGGCTTCAGTTCTCGCAACCCCGGCACCTCCTGCTGGCAGCTGCCAACCGCAAGCGGGCAGCGGGGATGAAACACGCATCCGCTCGGCGGATTGATCGGACTTGGTATTTCGCCCTTCATGACGCGGTGAGCTCGCTGTTTTTCGACATCCGGATCCGGGATGGGAACGGCCTCAAGCAGCGCCTGGGTGTAGGGGTGCAGCGGATTGGAGAACAGCTCGTCGGAATCGGCGAGCTCCACCAGCCGCCCGAGGTACATTACGGCCACCCGGTGGCACAGATGGTGCACGACGCTCAAATCGTGGGCGATGAACAGATACGAAAGATTGAACTGCTCGCGCAGGTTCTCCAGCAGATTGATCACCTGGGCCTGGATCGAAACGTCCAGGGCGGACACCGCCTCGTCGCAAACGATGAAATGCGGATTGAGTGACAGCGCGCGCGCGATACCGACGCGCTGACGCTGCCCGCCGCTCATCTCGTGCGGATAGCGATCCATGAACTTGGGATTCAGGCCGCATACCGACAGCAGCTCCGCCACGCGTTTCTCGCGTTCCTTCTGGTTGCGGTAGATGCCGTGGACCTTCATGGGCTCGCCGATGATGGCGCCCACTTTCATCCGCGGATTGAGCGAGCTGTACGGGTCCTGGAAGATGACCTGCATCCGCTCGCGTTTTTCGTTCAAGGCCTTTCGGCCGAGATTGGTGAGATTCTGGCCCTCGAAGATGATCTCTCCCGCCGTCGGTTTTTCGAGATGCAGGATGCAGCGCCCGGTCGTCGTCTTGCCGCAGCCCGATTCGCCGACCAGGCCCAGCGTTTCGCCGCGCGCAATGGTGAAGCTCACGTCATCGACGGCCTTGATCTTCGCGGCAGCCCCGCGCGAGAGGATGCCTCTCGTCATTGTGAAGTGCATCTTCAGATTCCGCACTTCGAGCAGCGGTTGTCCCGCCTGCGTCGCGCGGGATGCGCCGGGCTGCAAGGTTGCGCCTGCGACCGCGCTCACGAAGCCTCCTTGAGCAGGCCCTGAAGCCGGGCCTTTTCGAAGCATGCCGACGTATGGCCGCCGCCCACGCTGTCGAGAGGCGGCACCTCGTGTTCGCAGCGCGCAACCGCAAAGCTGCAGCGCGGCCGGTACGCGCATCCCTCGATCTCCCGCGTAAGGTCGGGCGGCTGGCCGTCGATCGGGATCAAACGATTGCCGCGCGGCCGGTCCATGCGCGGAACGCTGCGCAGCAGGCCAAGCGTGTAAGGGTGCAATGGCCGGTGATAGATGTCCGAAGCGCTGCCGCCCTCTATGATCTTGCCGGCATACATCACGTACACGCGATCGGCATAGCGCGCCACGACACCCAGGTTGTGCGTGATGATGATGAGCGCAACGCCCAAGCGTTTCGTCAAATCCTTCATCAGCTCCAGGATCTGCGCCTGGATGGTGACGTCGAGCGCGGTGGTTGGCTCATCCGCAATGATGAGCTTTGGATTGCACGAGAGCGCAAGCGCGATCATGACCCGCTGGCGCATGCCGCCGCTCAAGTGATGCGGATATTGCTGCAGGCGGCGCTCGGGCTCCGAGATTCCGACCATGCCCAGGAGTTCGGTGGCGCGGGATCGAGCCTGCTCGGGGGTCAGCTTGAGGTGGAGCTCCATCGTCTCGCACAGCTGCAGACCAATGGTCAGCACCGGGTTGAGCGACGTCATCGGTTCCTGGAACACCATGGAAATCTGCGCACCGCGCAGATTGCGCAGTTCCTCGTCGCTCATCGCCAGGATGTCTCGTCCCTGGAAACGGATGCTGCCGCTCGCGATCTTGCCCGGCGGATCCGGGATCAGGCGCAGGATCGACAGTGCGCCCACGGATTTGCCGCACCCCGACTCGCCCACGATGCCGACGGTCTCGCCCTCGTTGACGGTGTACGAAATGCCGTCGACCGCCCGAACCGTGCCCGCGGAGGTGTAGAACTGCGTGCGAAGATTTTCAACCTGCAACAGCACTGGCATGCCGATCATTCTCCAGTCTGTATTGAATTCAGCAGCGCATGGACAGAGTGTTAAGCGCGCTCGCCGTGCATGTCAAGGCTCTCACGTAATCTCGTACCACGATGTAGGAAATACAGAAAGGTGCTAATCAAATATGAGCGTCACTAGCAGGGTTTGCCTATGCCGGTCGTGGGCATACATGTGGATCATTACGCCGAATCCGCTAAATTACGGCGGAAAATTCGCTAAAGTCGGGCCGCAATTGACGCGTTGCACTGCAATAAGACGCTCGATGAGGCTCTGGCAGAAACCAAAAGCGAGACGAACATCCTCTCTTGTTACGCTACTTCCAGAACCGCATTGCCTGGCCGCTGGGTCGATTGTTTCCGGTGGTGGCCCCTTCAATCCTGACGTGGATCTCCAATGCCCTGCGGCCGTTACATTATGGAAGAGATGGCGGTCGATACCAGGGAACTCCAGGCCATTGCGTTAACACTAATTAAGCGTTGCGCCCTTTTTTTCGGAAATGATCGGCGATGATCAAAGCCTTGCGAAGACTGTTCGACGAAACCGATGGCGCCACCGCCCGATCCATCCCGGAGCGGGAACGCCATCACCTGCAAACCTCCGTTGCGAGCCTGTTGCACGAGGCGAGCCGCGTCGACCTGGACGAGCGGCGCGAGGAACGATTGACGGCGGAGCGCGCGCTGAAGGATCTCTTCGGTCTTACCGATGACGATTGCGCCGCCGTGCTTGCGGAAGGCCGCGACAAGGCGCGACGGCTGGTTTCATATTTCGCACCGGTTTCAGTCATCAAGCGCGATTTTGCTCTGGCCGAGCGCGTGCGTCTCATCGAGCATTTGTGGCGCATCGCCTATGCTGATGGACACCTCGATCAGTACGAGGACCACTTCGTGCGCAAGGTCGCGCATCTGCTCTACGTGCCGAATACGCAGTGCGTCATGGCGCGAAACCGTGCCCGCCCCTAGCGGGTGACCGCCACCGTTCAGGGCAACCTGAATTGGTGATGATTAATGGTGATAAGCAGCGAGTTTCGCATCACCAGTTTTCATCACCATCTTTCATCACCTTCTTGCACCAACATCCTGTCGCCGATCGGCAAACGGGATTTCTGCGGCAAATCATCCGATTGCCAAATGCGCACCGAGAGGCGTTGCCCAGCGGCGACGTTCCTTGCGTCCGTATCGCGCAGTGCGCCGCAGGTAACAAACTGATTCTGTGCGATTTGCCACATCTGGCACAGATGTCGCTATAGCCCAGGCGAGCCGATCGCGATCCGGTGCTTTTCACTTCAATCCTTAGAAGGAGTCAATTTGATGAAAGTGGTTCAGAAGCGCTCGTGCCTGTTGATGCTCGCTTTCGCTCTCGCCTATGCCGGTATAGCGTTGGCCGCTCCGGTTGCGCCGCTCCCCGGCAAGTCGGATAGCGTGACGGCCACACAGGCCCAGCCTGAGAAGCCGGTCGATTGCAAGAAGACCCCGAAGGACCCGAGCTGCAAGAAGAAACAGTAACTCACTGCTGTCGGGGCGAAGCCGAAGGGCCGCGGCGGCTTCGCATCCTCCTCCCCCCCGATGCGGTCGGCGGGCCCCCTTCGGGGGGCCCGCCTTATCAATGATGAATTCTGAATTTTGAATGCTGAACGACGCTCGTGTGACATGGTTACTCGTCAGCCTTGACTGATCAATTCATGATGGCAGCACTCATTGCCCATCATGGAAAACGGGTTTGAACAACGGGCCAACCTGAAACCCGGCAACCGCAGCGTCGTTCTTCGAGTCCTGCTTGCCGGGCTGGCTGGCGCCCTCGCGCTCAGCCTGGTGGCGCGCGAGCCTCGGCCGGCGGTCGGTATACTCGGTCACCCGGCCGGCGCCGCGGAGGAAATCCATGCAACCGGCAACGACGCCGGAAAACAAATGGCGGCCCTGCACCCGCCCGTGGACGACGCGACACTTGCCGTCAACGTGAGGTCCGCCCTGATCGCTGCACCAGGCGTCAATGCCACGACCATCGATGTGATCGCGTCAAGCGGTGTGATTACCCTGAACGGCACCGCCAAGACCTCGACCCGCCGCGATCTCGCGGGATACGTCGCATTGAGGGTTGAGGGCGTTAATTCGGTGCGCAACCGGATCCTCGTCATCAGCGGCTCGTGAGAGCGAAGAAAGCCAGTGACTAGGTAACTAAGTCACTAAATTGTTTCGTTACGGCATCAAACGGCACAAACGGCCCCTCTCGCCGTCACTCCGTAACGCACTCTCTTAGTCACTTAGTCACCTGGTTACTCAGTAGCATAGTCACCGGGTCATCTGTCGCCGATCTCTTCGAGCTCTTCGTGCAACTCGAGCCAGCGGTGCTCGCCCTCGGAGATGAGCCGCGCGAGCGCCTGCTGGCGCTGCACCACCTCCTTCAGCTGCTGGGCGTCGGGCTTCGCATAGAACGCCGGGTCCGCCAGCTGCGCATCGAGACGCTGCTTCTCGTCCTGCCAATGCGCGAGCCGGCGCTCAAGGCTCTCCGCCTCTTTTACCAGCGGGCGCCGCCGCGCGAGTCTCGCCTGACGCTCCTCCGCCGCCGCTTCGCGCGCCTCCTTGCGCGCGAGCTTGTTGGCGCCCGCCGCCGAGTCGTTCGCGGTTCGGGCGCCGCCAGCGCGGCGCGCGGCAGTCCAAGCGACGTAGTCATCGAGGTCGCCTTCAAATTCTTCCGCGCGCCCGTCCGCTACGATCATGAAACCGTCACACACCATCCGCAGCAAGGCGCGGTCGTGCGACACCAGCACGAGGCTTCCCTCGTACTCAGCCAGCGCCCGGGTAAGCGCGTGGCGCATCTCGAGGTCGAGGTGGTTAGTGGGCTCATCGAGCAGCAGCAAGTTGGGACGCTGGCGCACCAGCAATGCCAGCGCCAGGCGGGATTTCTCGCCGCCGGAGAGCGGAGCAACCGGCGTGTCCGCCATTGCCCCGCGAAAATCAAAACCGCCGAGGTAGTCCCGCAGCGACTGCTCGCGCGCAGCGGGCTCCTGGCGCGAAAGGTGCGCGAGCGGCGACTCGTCACCGCGCAGCTGCTCGAGCTGGTGCTGGGCAAAATAGCCGATCACGAGCCCGCGGCCCTCGTGCCTTCTGCCCGACCGCGGCACGAGCTCGCCGGCCAGGAGCTTCACCAGCGTCGATTTGCCGGCCCCGTTGGGGCCGAGCAGGCCCAGGCGCGCACCGGGCCGGAGCGTGAGCGAAACGCCGCTCAATACCAGCTCGTGCGCATAGCCCGCAGCGACCTCCTCGAGGGATACCAGCGGATCGGGCGCTCGCTCCGGCGCCGGGATCTCGAATTCGAACGGGGCATCGACATGCGCCGCGGCACTGCGCTCCATCCGGTCGAGCGCCTTTAGCCGGCTTTGCACCTGGCGCGCTTTCGTCGCCTTGGCGCGAAACCGCGAGATGAAGCGCTCGAGGTGGGCGATCTCGCGCTGCTGCTTCACATACATGGCCTGCTGCACTGCCAGCTGTGCGCTGCGCTGTTCCTCGAACGCGGAATAATTGCCCGTGAACAAGGCCAGCCGTCCTGCGCTGATCTGAGCCACGTGCGTCACGCAGCCATCGAGGAGATCGCGGTCGTGCGACACCAGGAGCAGCGTGCCGGGATAGCGGGCGAGCCATTCTTCGAGCCAGACCACCGCATCGAGATCGAGATGGTTGGTCGGCTCGTCGAGGAGCAAAAGATCGGAGCGCGCAATGAGCGCTTGCGCAAGATTGAGCCGCATCCGCCAGCCGCCCGAGAACTCGGCGACCGGGCGCGTGGACTCCGCGTCGGCGAAGCCGAGCCCCGAGAGCAGCGCGGCTGCCCGCGCGCGCGCACCGTAGCCGCCGATCTCCTGCAGCCGCGCGTGAAGCTCGCCCACGCGATGGCCGTCATGCGTGGACTCCGCCGCGGCAAGACCGCGCTCGATGGCGCGCAGCTCCGTGTCGCCGTCGAGCACGTATTCGATCGCGGGGGCCGCGAGCGCCGGCGTCTCCTGGGCAACCGACGCAATGCGCCAATTGGCCGGGATCTCGCAGTCGCCGCGGTCCGCGTGAAGCTCTCCGCGCAGTAACGCGAAAAGGCTCGACTTGCCGCAGCCATTCGCGCCCGTCAGCCCCACCCGCCAACCCGGGTGAATCTGCAGCGAAGCGTCTTCGATCAGGCGACGCGCGCCGCGGGCGAGCGTGAGATTGCGAAACTGGATCACGTTGCTGGATTCGACTACACGCTGTTTAAAAACTCAGAGCCCTTCTTGACCGCGGATGAACGCAGACAAACGCGCATACAACTTAATAACGTCCCCCCGTCTGCTCTGCCGCCCCCTGATCACGCGTCACTGGTAACCCTTTTACCGCAGTTGTTGCAGCCAACGACCACGCACAAAAACAAGTGCATTGATTTACGTGGGCTTCGTGCCTGCGTTCATCTGTGTTTATCTGCGGCTGAATCTCGGTTTTCGAGACGGGTTCTCCAGCGACACCGGAGCGTCGCCCGTGCTTCTCGCGGTCGCCCTCTCCCCGTGGCTCAACCACGTGTGCCGGAAGCGGGCCGATAAACGCGTCCGGTGGGACGATCCGTCCGGGCAGGGACCGGATTTTCTCACACTCGATGCGGATGCGGCGGCGCTCCCGCATTACGCCTGATCGCGCGAGGCTCCCCGTATCTGGCCCTCGCTGTTTTGATGCATACTTCGCCTGTCGCGGCGGCCGCACGCAGTCGCCCCTCGCACCCTGGAGGACCCATGGCATTTTCTGTGCAGCGCCCGTCCGCGCCCCTTGGCGCCGAGATCAAGGGCGTTGACCTCGCGCAGGCACTGGACGAGCGCACGTTCCAGGAGATCGTCGCTGCGTGGCGGGAGCACGAAGTGATCTTTTTCCGGGATCAAACACTCACCCCGGATCAGCATCTCGCCGTCAGCCGGCGCTTCGGCGAGCTGGAGCACCATGTCCGGCAGGACTGCTGCCGGCCCGGCTACCCGGAGATCTTCGTGGTCTCGAATGTCGTTGAGAACGGCAGGCCTATCGGCAGTCGGGATGCGGGGCTTTTCTGGCATTCGGACCTCTGCTACAAGGAGGAACCGAGCCGAGGGTCGCTCTTCTATGCAAGGGAAGTGCCGCTGGAGAACGGCAAGCCGCGCGGCGACACGATGTTTGCGAGCATGACCGCCGCGTATGACGCGTTACCGGCCTCCATGAAAAAGAAGCTGGCGGGCCGGTTCGCGATCAACTCCTACGTCCACGGCTACTACCGCGATCGCAACAGCGGGCCGCGCCGCCAGCTGACTGCGGAGCAAATGAGCAAGACGCCCGACGTCGCTCACCCGGTCGTGCGCGTGCATCCCGATACCGGCCGGAAATGCCTGTTCGTCAACGAGGGCTACACCACTCGCATCCTCGGTATGGAGGAGAAAGAAAGCGATGCGTTGCTGGGCGAGCTTTTTGCACACCTCTACAAACCCGAGTTCCTCTACCGCCATCAATGGCGGGTCGGCGATTTCCTGATCTGGGACAACTGCTCGACCCAGCACCGCGCGGTTCCCGACTACGCGCTGCCACTGCGGCGGGTGATGGAGCGAACGACGCTGACTGGCGCTGCGGTCACGGCCGCCTGAGAAGCTGGCGATTGGGCAACGAAGCGGCTATGAGGGATCGTTATCGGACGGTTTTTTTCATGATCTGGCAACTTGGCCACTCAGTCACTTGGTCACTTGGTCACTTAGTCACCAGACCTTGATCCGCCGCCGATCGCCCGCCCTCTTCAATCAAGATCAAGAAACCTAGAACCACGCGATGTCCGTCTTCCAAAAGCGCCTAGCCACACTGACGCCCGCGATCCTTAGAGACTTGCGGCGCGGGGTCGAGAAGGAGAGCCTGCGCGTGCGCGCGGATGGCTCGCTCGCGGATACGCCGCATCCGCCGGCGCTCGGCTCGCCGCTCACCCACCCGAACATCACGACGGATTTCAGCGAGGCGCAGCTCGAGCTCATTACCGGCGTCCATACCGACGCCGAAGCGTGCGCCGCGGAGCTGACCGAGATTCATCAGTTCGTCTACCGCAATATCGGCGAGGAAATGCTCTGGTGCTCGAGCATGCCCTGCAACTTGCCGGCGGATGATGCGATCCCCATCGGCCGGTATGGCCGCTCCAACATCGGCACGGCCAAGACCGTGTACCGCATCGGGCTGTCGCATCGCTACGGCCGGCGCATGCAGACGATTTCCGGCGTGCATTACAATTTCTCCCTTCCCGAGGCCGCCTGGCCGCTGCTGCAGAAGGCCGACGACGGAAGCGGCTCCGTGCGGGAATATCAGGACGGCGCGTATTTCTCGCTCATCCGGAATTTCCGGCGCCATTCCTGGCTGCTGCTCTACCTTTTCGGCGCGTCGCCAGCCGTGTGCAAAACCTTCGTCGCCGGGCGCAAGCACGGTCTCGAGCGGCTCGCGGGCGGAACGCTGTATCTTCCCGGAGCGACCTCGCTGCGGATGGGGCCGCTCGGCTACCAGAGCGAAGCGCAGGCCGCGCTGTCGGTGAGCTACAACAGCCTGGAAGGCTACGCCCGCTCGCTCTACCGGGCGTTGACTGAGCCCTATCCCCGTTACGCCGCCATTGGGATCCGCGATGGCGACCAGTACCGGCAGCTCAGCCCGACACTGCTCCAGATTGAGAATGAGTTCTACGGCACGATCCGGGCCAAGCGGCCGGTGCGCCCGGGTGAACGTCCACTGCACGCGCTCGGCGAGCGCGGCGTCGAGTACGTCGAGGTGCGTTGTCTCGACCTCGACCCCTTCTGTCCCGTTGGCATCACTGCCGCGACAATGCGTTTCCTTGATGTCTTCCTGCTGCATTGCGCGCTGAGCGAGAGCCCTGACGACACGCCGGAAGAGATCGCAGCAATCAATCACAATCAGCACGAGGTCGCGGAGGGCGGCCGCGATACGGCTGTCCAACTCTTGCGCCGGGGTGAAAAGCTTTCGCTCTCCGAGTGGGGCCGCCGCGTGCTTGGCGAATGCGAGCCTATTGCCGAGGCGCTCGACGCGGCGCGCGGCGGAGGCGCCTATCGCGACGCCGTCGCGGCCGCGGGAGCAGCCCTGGATAATCCCTTATTGACACCGTCCGCGCGGGTACTGCACGACATTGCCCAGGGCCACGGGAATTCGTACCTGCAGTTCGTGCTGTCCCATTCAAGGCAATATCGCGCCGACCACCTGACGCTGCCGTTGCCTGCGAATGTCGAGAGCCGCTTCAAGCGCGCGGCTGAAGACTCGCTCGCCGAGCAACAAGAGACCGAGGCGCGCGATACCGTGCCTTTCGAGACTTTCCGGCAGCAGTATCTGTCGCAGGATCTTCTCGGCGGCCTCCGCCTCTAGCCGAACGACTTAACCACAGTTTCCAGTTTCCTGTATTTAGACCGTCTTTTTCCTATTCCCTGTCTCCTGTATCAAAATTTGAAAGGATTGCCATGGCTTCCACCACGACCCCCAGCGGCCTAGTCATAGAGGAATTGATCGTCGGCGACGGAGCCATCGCTGGCGCCGGACAAAGTGTCCGGGTGCACTACACCGGCTGGCTTACGAACGGGACAAAATTCGATTCGAGCAAAGACCGCAACGATCCCTTTGTTTTTCCGCTCGGCGGCGGCCGCGTGATCAGAGGCTGGGACGAGGGCGTCGCTGGCATGAAAGTGGGCGGCAAGCGCAAGCTCACCATTCCGCCGGACCTCGGCTATGGTGCGCGCGGTGCCGGCGGCGTAATTCCGCCGAACGCGACGCTGGTATTCGAGGTTGAGCTGCTCGGGATCGGCTAGCCGCCGGCTGAGAGGCGCTCCAACCGGGCCCGCACCATTTCGATGTGCAATTTCAGGTTGTAGGCGTAGTCCGAATAGGTAAGCGGCACGTGGGTGCGGCTGACGCCGTCCTGGATCGCGTCGAGCTCAACCAGCAGTTCGCGTGCTCGTTCCGGCACGGGTGCTGTGCTGGCCTCCTGCTCCACCCGCTGCAGTGCGTAATACCACCGGAACACACGCCGGCGCACCCGCCAGGTATAAACGGCGGGAAAAATCCGCATGACCGGAATTACGACCGCGATCAACGGCACGAGCAGAACGAGCAGCCGCTGGATCAGATTCGCCACCCAGAACGGCATGTAGCGCTGCAGAAACGGCGGCCCGGACTTGAAGTAGCGCTCCGCGGCGTCGCTCAGCGGAAAATCACCCTCCCTCCCGACGGGGAAATCCCCCGGGCGGTGAAAAAAACCGCCCCCGCGGTGCACGCGACCGGCCGCCTGCAGGAGCACCGAGACCAACGCGGGATGGAAATCCTCGCGCGCGACGAGATAGGCGGTCGTCGCCACCAGCGTGATGTCGCTCGCCGGAAGGTCGGCGGCGAAGTCGATCACGCCGCGCGGCAGCGTCACCGTCGCAAGGTAGGAAAACCGCCGGGAAAGCCCCTCGGCATGACTCAAGCTCATCAGGCGCACGCCTTCGGCGCGCAAAAGGCGTTGCACGACCGGGGCGTCCGGCCCCGCGACAAACATTGCCGCGTCGACGTTACCCCTGATCAGCGCCTCGGCCGCCTCCGCGCCGCCGAGGGGAAGAAAGCCCTGTACCTTGTCGGCTATCTTGCTCGCGGCCGCAAGAGCGAGGGCGAGCGCCCGTGTCCCGCTGCCTTCCGGGCCAATGGCAACGCGCTTGTCGACAAGGTCCGACAGGAGCGTCAGCTCGCGCTCGCCCCGGTAAAAGACCCAGAGCGGCTCGTGGTAGAGCGCGGCCAGCGTCACGAGCGCCGGATACTGGGCAGCATTGCCAACGCCGCCCTGAACGAAAGCCACGCTTACGCCTGACTTGGCATCCGCAAGCCGCGCGAGGTTCTCGACCGAACCAGAGGAGACGCGCGGCTCGACGGTGATTCGTTCGCGCGCCAGCAGTTCAGCGTAGCGCTGGGCAAAGAAATGATAGGCCCCGCTGTCGCTGCCCGTTGAGATCCCGAAATCATCGGGCGGCGCCGGGCGCACGAATCGGAAAGCGACCCAGAAAGCAAGGCCGATCACCAGCAGCGCCACGGCTGCGACCAGCACGAACTCCCTGACCGCCACCTCCTCGGTCTTGCGCCCCCCATGAAACAGGCGCAACAGGATGCGCTCGAGAAAATTTCTGCGGGTGAAAGGATCTCGGGTCATGCCGCCAAGTTTACTCAATAGACCTGTGGCCCGTGAGCGGTGACCGGTCACGAGTCTGAGACCGCGACATTATCTTCCGATCGCGGGTTATTTCGAGTCGGCGGCGGTCTCCGCCTCGCCGGGCCCGACCCAGGCGACGAACAGGCCGTAGCCGAGCGTGAAGATCACCGCACCGACAAACAGCCCAACGATGCCGTACTGTATGAAACCGCCGATGGCGCCGATAAATACCACGGCCATCGGAACCTTGACGCCGCGCCCGAGCAGGATCGGCTTGAGGACATTATCAATTGGCGCAATCAGGATCGCGTACACCAGGAACGCGACAGCGGTGAACGTATCGGCCGTGGAGAAGAGGTAGACGACAACCGGGATCAGGATAATGACCACGCCGAGCTGTATGACGCCCAGCACGATGCATACCAGCGTCAGCAGCCCGGCCCCCGGCACGCCAGCCACGAGAAAGCCGATCCCCGCAAGCAGCCCCTGAAGCAACGCCACACCGAGTATGCCGAGCGCAACGCTGCGTACGGTCTTCTCTGCCACTTCCGCGTAGTTCAAACCGTGCTCGGGCGCGAGGCGCTGCGCAAGGGCGCGCGTCGCCCGACCACCGCCCTCCGCGTGTGCGAGCAGCGCACCGGCAATGAGGATGGCCAATAGAAACTGCAGAGCCGCAACCCCTGCACCCGCCGCCGCGCCGAGCAGCCATTTGCCGACGCTCTTGATCCAAGGACGCAGCTCGGTGGCGGCCTCAATGATGTTTTCCGAGGCGAGCTGCCAGAAAGCGTGCAGGGACTCACCGACGAATGGCCACGATTTCACGCTCTCGGGAGGCGGCGGGACCTCCACTGTGCCGGCCTGGAACGCCGCAGCGGCGTCGCGCACACCGCTTGCCAACGACTCGCCCAGGATGGCGGACGGCACCACGATCACCGCAATCATGAGAATCGTGAACAGCACGGCCGCCAGAATTCGGCGCTCGCTCATGCGCGCCTCGAGTTTCCGGTAGGCGGGGTAGGCGGCCACGGCGATGATCACGCCCCACACAATGGGAACAAGAAACGGCTGCGCGATGGTAAAGCACCAAAGCAGGAGAATGGCGAGCAGCCCGACGCGTATTGCCGCCTCGACTGCGCGGTTGATGAACTGCCGATCCTCGTCGGGAGGCGTCGTTGGAATGCTCATGGGGCGTCCTCGCTCTGGCTCACCGTGGCCATTGATTCAAGTCCATCAGAATTGAGCAATGATGACGGAGGTGTTCGATGCGAAGCAAGCAGGTCGTTGCGGCGATTGGGTGGCGGACCCCTTCTGTGCGACACTGGCTGCAGCACAATCAAGATAAAATGAGCGCGAATATGGCCAGACAGGCGATGCCAACCGGCGCGATGCAGGCATTCGTCCGCAAGGAGACGGAGCGGATCCTGGCGGCCTGCACAAAGTGCGGCAAGTGCTTCGAGGCGTGCCCGATGACGCGTTACAGCCCGAAGCTCGCCGGCGCCGACCCGAAGGCGGTGGCGACGGGCGTCCTCGGGCTGTTAAACGGCGGCGAAGGGAGCCCGGAAGCGCTTGCCTGGGCGTCGGTATGCGTGCGCAGCGGCTCGTGCGTTCCGGCCTGTCAGGACAACGTCGATCCCAAGATGATGGTGCGCATCGCGCGCATGATCGCTTCCGGCGGTCTTGGCGGCACGAAGAAAATCCCGGTTCGCGACGATCGTGATTACTACGACCGCGTCCGGGCCTTCGCCAAGCTGCAGTTGACGGAAGACGAGATCAAGAACTGGATGTAGATCGCGGCGAGCGCCCGATGACCGAAAAAATCATCTTCTGGTACGGCTGTAACGTGCTCAGGCACGGCGACATCATCCACGGCTGCCTCGAGATCCTGCGTCTCCTCGGCCTCGACGCGCGCCCGGCGGGCGGGCCCGACTACTGCTGCGGCAACGGCAAGGATGGAAACCAGACCGCGGCCGATGGCATGGCGCGGCGCACCGTAACGAGATTCAATTCAATGGAACGCGACCGGCTCGTGGCCTGGTGCCCCTCGTGCCACGCGCACATGATCGAGTTCATGGGCGAGGCCTACACGCCGCAATTCGACCTGACCTATCTGGTGGACGTGCTTTACGAGCGCCGCGATCGGCTCGCCGCGCTGCTAAAGCATCCGGTTCCGATGCGGGTGCTGGTGCACAAGCACCTGGGATTCAACGACAAGGTGGCCGTGAACGAGCGGATTCCGGCCCTGCTTCGGCTCATCCCGGGCCTTGAAGTGGTCGACGACGACTACGCCGCGCCGGGGTATATGTGCGCGCTGCTCTCGGCTGTCCCGGCCGCAATGGAGGACATGGTGCGGGAGACCGTGCGGCGCATTGCGGCCCGCCGCGCCGATGCAGTCGTCACGATATACCACCAATGCTACCGCGAGCTCGTCGGGCTGGAGCCGCACGCCGGGATCAAGGCCTTCAACTATATCCAACTCTTGGCGCAATCAATCGGCCTGCAGTACGAGGACGAATACAAGGCGTGGAAAAAGGCCGGCGCGAGCGCCGGGACGCTGATCGGGGAGAAACGCGTCGAGCAGGTCGGCGTCCAGTTCTTCGAGCGGGCGCTGCTGCCCGAGCTCATGAAACGTCCTCCCGGGCTTGGTGATGAGTGACGAGGTTCAAGTTTCAAGTTTCAAGTTTCAAGTTTCAAGTTTCAAGTTTCAAGTTTCAAGTTTCAAGTTTCAAGTTTCAAGTTTCAAGTTTCAAGTTTCAAG
>Ga0209536_100003541_pt1 | contig 25028 bp, 22 predicted proteins | sample DeeMarSeWOR28_12_FD_187461 | JGI IMG/M metagenome (GOLD analysis project Ga0209536, IMG submission 187461) | Marine sediment microbial communities from White Oak River estuary, North Carolina - WOR-2-8_12 (SPAdes) (version 2) | ecosystem: Environmental > Aquatic > Marine > Intertidal zone >...
ATTCTTCGCGTTCATATTCAGGGATCATTTCCACGCCATCCAACATGTGCATGGATGCCAGGTGGCGCTGGGTAATGAACAAAATTTCGCTGTCCTGTGCATTGACTTCGTTCACATATACCTGTAGCTCGTCAATCACGGATTGTGTGCGAACCGCGTCATAAGCCCTAATCCCACCATTTGATCCTAACAAAAAGAAGGCAGGGATGGCGATAAGAAACACAGCTAAACTCCAGGGGATTATGAACGGTGCCATTTTTTCTCTGTTTTCGGGAGTGTATTTCCTGAAGACCACATAAGCAGTGACAATCAGCAGCAGGCTAAAATACGCATCCAGGTTGTGGATGTCGACCCCGCCGCCGATCTTCATGCTGACGACCAGGCCGCCAGCGAACAGCACCAGCAAACCGGCAAATATTAACCCCAGCCGCAGAGTGTGAAAGTCCGTGCGGCGTTGGCGGAGAGCAAAGAACATAGCAAACCACATCGGCAGAGACGCAATCAATGCAGCAGGTAAAACACCGATGCTATAAGACGCATTCGGGAAGAGCCGGTACCAGAGCAGATTGGATGTCAGGCTGGTGTAAAAGAATTCGGGGTTGGGAATTCCCGAAATGGCAATGTAAATGCGTTGTGTTGCAAGAGCCATTCCAAAACCAACAAAAGTCCAGAGTATAGGTTTTAGGAGATAGCGCCAGAATTTCTTGCCTTGATAGGGCACTTCCAGCAAAAACAAAACAGATGCCAGCAAGCCCGGCATGGGATACCAGTTGATGCGGCTCAAGCCGCTCCAAATCGAGGCGAGGATCAGCACAAACCAGGTTCGGCGGTCATTTTGTGATGAATAGCCCCATAACATCAAAATCAGCGGAACTGCCAGATGAAAGTAGACTGGCACCTGAAAAAGGTACAAAACCATCCATATCCAGAGCAACCAGCGAGATTTGCGGTTTTTGATAGAGAGTCGCCAAATCAATGTTTGGGAAGTTAACCCCAGCAGGGCAAAACGCAGCAACACCTGCCAAAATCGATGGAACCATAGCGGCGCATCTACCAAATAGGGAGGAACAAGCAACAGGTGCAGGCTGGGATGCAGGATCGGCCAGGGCAAGCGAGTTCCAAAAATCTTCCCGGATAAATATAGCGAAGGATAATAATAGCGGCTGGTTTCTGACCATCCCAGTGCAAAGGGATAGGATGTTATGCTTAAAAATTGTGTGGCCAGCAAATGCAAAGATGTTTGAAAAATCACAACGATCAACAGGGATGTCAACCACGGAAAACTTTCTTTTATCGCTTTCAAAGCGTACATCCCCAGTAGACTGAATGTCCAAAAGACCAGAAAACGCACCCAACCAAGACTACCAAGCAGATCCCGGCTAAAGGGGAAGGTGAATATAAATGTATAGCCTGTCAGAGAAAGAGCGATAAAGAAGAAGCCCAACCAGCGAATTCGCGCGGGGAGCTCCAACAGGGATAGAGTCCGTTCGCGCGTGTGGAAGCAGGTTAAAACCAAGGTCAGAAGCGCGGCGAATCCCCCAATCCCTAGAACCGTTAACGCACCCATCCACGATTTACTGGAGAGGACGACTACATCCAGTTCCCCTGCCAGCCGTAATAAATTCCAGATCGCAAGGAACGGCAACGCGGCGGTAAGAGTTAGTGCACTTCGCCAGAAGGTGAGACGAGAGGGCTGGGTCATTGGCTAGCGAGGAACTTCGTAAACCTTGACATCCGGATTGACCGCATCCAGGGTGATTTGCGGCAGGAAGTGCGGCAGGCGGTATTCGAACGATGCTAAAAGTTGCAAATCCGTTTTCCCCGCTAATAACTCTCTGAAAAACTCGCACTCAACCGGGTTGGTCTGACAGATATAGTCATCGCTAAAACGCGCATAGGTAAAACTGTCAATTACCAGGTAATCTACCTCCCTTTCATACAGTCCGGCCTCACCCTGGTTGTACTCGTAGGCTTTGTTGTCCGGGACAGTTTCGCCCGGATATTTGACCATGTAGATTGGATAATTGCGTGCTGCGGCAAAGCGATCTCTCCTGACGGTGGGAGGGTACAAGGTATACTCAAGAACTGTGTCCGATTCAAGCGTCTGGATGTATTTTCCGGCTGGCGTGCGGGCGTCATTTGCGAATAACAGCGCAACGCTAACTACCTGCAAGAAAGATACCAGAATCACTAGAACGACTGCGATGCTGATGTAAGGCACCGCAACAGCATAACCCCGTTCTTTAACCGACGCAACAATATCCTCAATAAACAAGCTGGTAAGTACGGCAAACATCGGCAGGAACGGCAGGAAGAACCTGGGCACATAGTTGTAAGAGAACAAGAAAGGAACGTCAAACAGGGTTATCGCTACCAGGAGAACAAGGACAATATCCATTCTGTTCTGGTCTTCCTGTGTTCTTTTGAGCAGATAGCGGATGAGCTTGACTGCACTCCACACAAATGCGACCAGGAACAGGATATATGCGGGCGTGCCAACCGCTTCCCGGAACGTTCCCCACTGCCCGTAGAGGCCAACCAGGCTGTCGGGTCCGCGCCCATAGCTGGCAAAGCGTAGGGCAGCCGGAATGGCTCGCTTGAAGTAAAACGACATCCACAAGAGCGCCTTGGGCGTGCCCACCACGTATCCTGCCACGGTCAGGGCAGTGACGATGAACAGCGTTTCCAGCGTCCGAAGCCAATCCTTGAAGAGAGTCTTCCAATTTGAAATCAGGAAAATAACCATCAAAATGAGAATAAAACTCGCCCCAGTATATTTGCTGGAAGTGGCACAACCTGCGGAGAAAAAGGCCAGGTACAACCAGAGCCTGTAACTCGAAAACCGGTATCTAATAATTGCGTACAGCGATAAGGTAATGAAAAACAACAGATACAGGTCATTGTGTGCAAAACGGGCATTGTGAACCAGGGCGGTATTTGATAACGCAAAAAACGCCGCCAACAAGCGCACATAGATATTCGTGCTTGCCAGCTTCGCGATGGAGTATATCAAGATGATTGTCAGGCCGCCGAGAAGAACCGAAATCAACCTGGCTGATACGATGATTTCTGTCTGTCCTCCCCCAACCTGTTTGACCAGCCAACCAACGCTGTACATGATGTGCTTTGGCAATGAAGGATAGTTATAGTCAGGTTCGGTTTCGTCAAATTTCAATCCCCCGTCCAAGGCCTTATTCACGCGCCAGACCAACTCATCCGGATTCCAAAGAGAAGGAGCGCCCCAGGAAATACCAGGGACTGTCACAAGAATGAATAACAAGAGCAGCACAAACGGGATGAATTTTTCGTATCGAAGCAAAAATTTTTGAAGTTCGAATTTCATATTATCAGTTCTCAAGTTCTATTTTGCGTCCAGTGTAACAGGTAACTGAGAGCCACAATCGACATCGCCTTGTTTCGGAACAAGCAACTGGATTTGAACGCTTCTAAACGTTTCGATTTCTTCGTAATAGCACAACATAGGTTCAACCACCCACTTCACCCAGGCATTGTTCTCCTCGCCGAACTGATAATCGCTATCTTTCACAGGAGCACGTAAAGGTTCGCTTACGATCAAGGAAAAACGGTGGGCTTCCAAATCCGCATAAAACGACGCAAAATAACTGGCGCTATCGCCCATTGCTTCGTTCATCAGCAATTTCTTCTCATAGTCGGGCACCAGGGCAACATCCTTGACATATCCAAAGGTCAACAATTGGCGCTGGTCCAAAAAGAGTACTTCACCCTGAGATTTCCTGGCATCCACTTCTCGACGGATGGTCTGCAAGATATCATCCACTTCTTCTTGAGGCGGCAGCATTCCAAGGAACTTTGGGGCTGAAACATCCGTCAACGTGACCAACCAGAATAGGTCTTCCGCAAACTGGGCTGAGCGCAACATAGACAAAGGCTGTATCCCGGGGATGACCAACAGCAGAATTAGTGTTCCTTTGATCCAGGCTGGGGACGCCTCGATCAGACTCAGCCACTGCTTGCCTCCGTTTTCCCAGGCGATCACGGCCGTGAAAAATATCCCAATTAGGAACATATCCAGATTGTGCAAATCGCCGCCGCCACCGATCTTTGTGGACACAACCAACCCGACCACCAGGAACGCCAATAATGGCAAAATGATCCCCAACTTTTGCCAAGTGTTCATCACCCATTTTCTTGTTGCAGACAAATAAACTAACAGAGCAATTGTCGGGGCGACAGCGATCAACAGAGCAAGCAAGATACCTGAACCATAAGTTGCGTTTGGGAAGAGCCGGTACCACAGCAGCGGATGCTCAGAAACGGATGAGGTCACCGAAGAAACACTAATAGCGCCGCCCGCCAACGAAGCAGGTTCACCACTGGCGAAAAGCGCCTTTATCCAATCAACCATAGTCTTCCCGAAGTATCCACCCAAAGCGCCAGATAGTCCCAAGGCCCCCGCCCGCCACCAGGTTGATTTTTGCAACCGTCCGCTATCGAGCACCGCGCCGGAAAATTCCAGCATCACGATCCAGATGCCTGGAGCAAACAACCAGGTAAATCGGCTTTCTTCAGCAAGATACCCGGTTACAAAAATCAATGGAAGTGCAAGCCATAACGGCCTACGCCAAAGTAGTGCAACCACAAAGGCGCACAAGACAAGCGGCGGATGGATAGGACCTTGCTTCAAAAAGATAAAGGTAAACAGTGCCAGTAAAAGCCAGAGTTTCTTGTTTTTGATGTCACTACGAAAAGCAGCCAATCCCAGAATTACATACGGGATGATAGTTGTTAAACCGACCCAGAATCTTTCCACAGCAATTGTAGGATTTGAAAACAGAAATGGAAGGCCACCAACTATCCGCCTGGCAAGATCCGTCAGAGAAAATATCTCACCATCAGCAGGATACAGATAAATATCTCTCCCAAAGGGTATCGAATAATCCCAAAGACGGTTTCCCTCTGACCAACTGAGAGAAAACGGATAATCATAGACATTGATCAAGGCTGCAGCAAATGAAATCGCGCTCGAAGTAAGCAGCAAAGCCGCCAAAAGGCTGGACCATTTCAGTAACCTTTCGCCACTATGCAAGAAGATCGTCAGGCCAAATATCACATATATCCAGAGGAATAAACGGAAATACAACCCGCTAAAGACAACCCCCCAGGGCGTGTACTGCAAAAACCAGACGGGGAAAATGAGTAGAACAAGAACTACCAGCCAGCGAAATGATCCTAGCTTTTCACGTAATAAAACGATCTGTTCCCCCCATCCAGCCAACAAATTCCGCCTCCAAAAAATCAATGCTAATCCTATCCACGATAAGATACAAAAAAGAACAAATACAAAAAAGCCAACTCCCCACTTGAGCGAAAATTCTCCCAACCAGACGCCTGAACCCCAGGCAACCGCATGAAATTCGACACAAGCACGGACAAGAATGTAACCAAAACCCGCCAACAGCAAAATGCTGGTAATTTGGCTCCCATATTTTTTGTTTCCGTTACGCTCTGGCATTGTGGGGTTGACTCCCGTTGAAAGTGATTTGCAAAGAAGCAGCTTCTGCTTACCCGGGTCTGAATATTATCCGCTTAATAAAAAATCTTCAATAGGGATTCGCTCGCGGTCCAGCTATTCAAAATACCTTTTCAAACTGAGCATGCGTTTTTCAAGCAGATGCCAGGATAGCAGTGACAAGATGATTGTCAGGCTAAATGAAATCACCAGATAGCTGACGTAAGCCTGCCAACCCCGATATTTTGCATCCCATAAAATATCCAGGAAAATCTGTAGAATGAGCGGATGAATTAAATATAACGCATAACTATACTTCCCAAAGAAGCGCAGTGATTTGCTCCTGAAGAATCGACGCAACAGGGATGACTTATCATGTGTTAGAGAGAATACTATCGAGGAGCCTCCCATAATTGCTAATACCGAATAGCCCGTAAGCCTGATCGGGATATTGTTATAAAGCTCCTCTCGGTTTGGCATAAGAACAACAATCAGCACCAAAGCTGTGGTCCCCAATAGGGCCGGTAAAGCAATCTTCTTCAGTCTTTCCTGCCAAAGGATAGACTCTTTGAATATGATCGCAATCAATGCTCCCAAAGCAAGTGTGTCAAGCCGGGTAATGGTAGAGTAGTACGAAATATAATGCGCTGTAACAGCATCATCGGACACCAAAGCAACGATGATACGGACAAACACTGACAGCAAAATAATGCCAATATTTGCCAGGACCAGCGCTCTTTTTTGCAAAAAATATATCAAGAAGGGCCAAAATAAATAAAATTGCTCTTCAATAGCTAAAGACCATGTAACAAGCAAGTATATGGGTGGCAAATCTCCTGCTGCCATCAGCCAGTTTTGTTGATATAGCAGATAAAAAGGCAATCTTTCCAGTATATGGGGCTGGGCTTCGGGTTCCACTGCAAGCATGGAAAAAATGATTATCCCCAGCATGATGTAATACAACGGGAAAATTCTTAATACTCGTCGCGCATAGAAATTCTTGAAGTAATCCTTCTCCCCCTTTTTCTGCAGCAAAATAGACGTAATCAGAAATCCCGACAGTACAAAGAAAATATCCACGCCTATCCAGCCAATGGATGTTAGCTTTGCTATATAGTTCAGGATTGGATTTGCGGTAAAGTAACTGGCCCTTTTGAATGCATGGAAAGCAAACACAAGCAGTATTGCAATTCCCCGAATACCATCTAATTCATCTACGCGTTTATCCATAACGATATGATTAGCTTGCTTCCAGATCAAACATCCTTTATTTGTCTGCTGGCCAGTAATCTATGAAAGGGTAAATATAATAGGGTGGCCAGGTTCATCAAATAAAATAAGATGCGGATACCGATCAACGCAGACGCAAGTTCCTGCTGCCCCGTATAAAAAAACTGATATAGATAAAGCGAAGTGCTCTCATTAACACCCAAACCGCCAAAAGCCTGGATTGGGATATTAGAGAGTAATTGTATAAAGACGTTCACGAACACAACCGCAATCATGCCAATCTGTACGTCAAAGGAGCGAACATTGGCGAAAAACCACCACATCGTAACTAATAAGTAAATCAGGGAATACATTGTTGCCAACCCCAACAACCGCAAACTGAAAATTTCATCCTGTGCAACGACTTCATCGAGCACGTCCAGGCTTAGACGCACATATTTCAGGTTTGCAAGTTTCAGCTTTTCTACCCATCGCCGAAGCTGGGTGGAGAACTTCTGCCTGAGCAAGATCGACAAAATCACCAACAAGATGGCAATTCCCAGCACAAACAACAACCCGATTACGAAGCCCTGCAAAGAAATGATTTGCTTCCACACTAAGACACTGGAAACCAGCAAAAATATCCAAATGGCAATCACATCAGCAACTTTTGTAAGTAGAAATGCTACACCGGAACGGCTGAGCTTGACCCCTTGCTCTATGCGCGACAATGCAAAATATGAAGCAATGCCTGCTCCCGTTGCCACAAAGTTAGAAACAACATTTTGCACAACCACAATATACAGCATCTGAAAATATCGAATATCTTGTTTGAGAAAAAGATGGTATTGAAAAGCCTTGAGTACTGCCATCAGGAAAAACAGGCCAAAGGCGAGCAATACCCAGCCCGTTATAACTTGATTCCGTAACGCATACAACGCTACAAAATCTGTTTTGGAAAACACAAAAACGATCAGCAAGAAAGCCAGGGCAACTTTTATCAAGTTTCCTGGCTGAAAAAATCGACTTTTCAGTGAAGGTTTCTCTATAGCGCTCATTGTTACCCCTGAATTCCAGGCAGCGCATCAAAAATTCGAGCATACTGGGCAATAATGATTCTTAAATCAAACTGTGTGGACTTGATAAGGCTTTTTTCCTTGCACGTCTGTAGTTTTTCAGGGTTTTCCAGCAGGCTACGTAAGCGTTTTTCATAAAACGCCTGATCAGAAGTGTCGACTAAATACCCATTTTCTCCGCCGTCCACTAAATCCACAAAACCGCCAATATCACTGACCACCATCGCCAGCCCTTTCGCCAGTGCCTGAACACCGGCTACCGGGAGGCCCTCCGATAACGATGGCATGAACAGGATGTCGCTTTTATCGAACCAATCCAGCACTTCTTCAGGGGTAACCCAGCCCGTAAGGATGAAGCGCTCTTGCAAACCGTATTCATCAATAGCCTGTTTGACGTCCGGCATTAATGGACCATCACCGATGAGTACACATTGCCAGGGCAAGTCATTCAACTCAGATAGAGTGTGGACGATCTGGAGGGGATTCTTCTGTTCCATTACACGACCAGCAAAAACAATTCGCGGCGGCTCCTGGACCCGGGTATCTGCTGGCCGCAACCGATCCACATCCACACCGTTAGGAATGACCGTTATCTCGCGCTGATATTGTTTGAACGCCAGTTGACGAGTAAATTCGCTCACCGCGATAATCTGTTTCGCATCTCGCCAAATGGGACGGGTGAATGGCAGTATCCACTTGAACCATCCTCCTGTCTTCTCCGGCACACCACCGGGCACATCGCCCAGGTGGACAGTCATCACATAGGGGATACCTGTCAGCTTGGAAAGCGCCCAGCCCAAGGCACCAGCCGGGACGGCAAAATGTACGTGGATCAGATCGGGCTGCCAACGCTTGATTAAACGGAAGCCGGCCCCAAGTCCGGAAAGAACGTAGCCTCCCATCGCCTTGAGATCGGCACGGAAGGCTTCCCGTCTGAGAGATGGAATTCGCAGTACGCGAATCCCGTTCACATTTTCTTCTTTAGGAAGCCCCTTTAAGTGTGCGGTCAGTGCGGTGACTTCATATCCCTGTTCAACCATGCCATGACAGATATCCTGCGCTGCCCGTCCGCCGCCACCACCGACAGGCGGAAACTCGTGGATGAGCACCAGGATTTTCATTTTTCAGAGTTTATTTCGGGAAGGTTGATAGTTTTGCGGACGCGGTAAGTGGGCTTACGCTGAGATTCATAATATGTGCGTACCAGCAGTTCGGCGATCAAGCCCATCAGCACAGATTGGAAGCCCAGGATGAATAACATGACCGACAGCTGGAAGAACGGTGAACCCAAAACAGAGATACTGGTCAGTACGCGCCGAATGCCCAGGTAAGCAAGCATCGCACCACTTCCAAAGATCAAGGCCAGGCCAGCACCACCAAATAAATATATGGGCTTGGACGAATAACTGACCAGGAACTTAACCGTAAATAAATCAAGGATCACCTTGATGGTGCGCTCCAACCCATACTTGGTCTTTCCAAACTTTCGAGGTTGGTGATTGACCTGGACTTCTGTGATCTTGGCTCCCACAGAATGAGCAAAAACCGGGATAAAACGGTGCATCTCGCCATAAAGGCGAAAACCTTCCAACACTTCACGCCGATATGCCTTGAGGGTACAACCGTAATCGTGCAAGGGCACACCTGTAACTCGGGAGATGAGCATATTCGCCAAGTTGGATGGCAGGGTGCGTGTGAGATACGTATCCTGACGTCGCTTGCGCCAGCCGCTGACAAGGTCATAGCCTTCATCCAGCTTTTCGAGCATCATCGGGATGTCTGCCGGATCATTCTGCATATCAGCATCCAGCAAAATAATGATCTCCCCACTGGCATAGTCCAGTCCGGCCGCGATGGCAGCGGTCTGGCCGAAATTGCGACGGAAGGAAAGCACACGCAAGTGTTCAGAATCCTTTTCCGCCAACTGCGTCAGCACGTCCAAACTACCGTCCTGGCTGCCATCGTCTACCAGCACGACTTCCCAGGTATAGGATAAAGGCACAAGTGCATTTTTAATGGCCTCAATCAGAAGGGGTAAATTTTCCTCTTCGTTGTAAACCGGGATGATAAGCGAAAGGTTCGGCATGTTTTCCTACTGTGACTTGGACGCCAACCGCTCCATATCAGCATCCACCATCATGGTGACCAATTCATTGAAACTGACAGTTGGTTCCCAACCCAGTACAGCGTGGGCTTTCGACGGGTCAGAGATGAGCAAATCTACTTCGGCAGGACGGTAATAACGATCATCCTGGACCACAAACTCATTGTAGTCGAGATCTACATGCCCAAAAGCGATCTCACAAAACTCGCGCACAGAATGGGTTTCTCCAGTTCCAATCACAAAGTTATCAGGGGCATCCTGTTGCAACATCATCCACATAGCTTCAACATAATCACCCGCAAAACCCCAATCACGTTGAGATTCCAAATTTCCCAGACGCAGTTCTTTCTGCATACCCAACTTGATGCGCGCCACGCCATCTGTGATCTTGCGGGTAACAAACTCCAGTCCACGACGCGGACTTTCATGATTGAACAAAATTCCGGAAGTAGCGAATAAGTTGAAAGACTCACGGTAGTTCACAGTGATCCAATGGCCATACACCTTCGCCACCCCATAGGGACTGCGCGGATAAAATGGCGTGGTCTCTTTCTGCGGCACTTCGAGTACTTTTCCAAACATTTCACTCGATGAGGCTTGATAAAACCTAGTTTTTGGATTGACAAATCGGATCGCTTCCAAAATGCGTGTCACCCCTAAAGCCGTGACATCCCCAGTCAATGCAGGCTGATTCCAGGAGGTCGGCACGAAAGATTGTGCTGCCAGATTGTAAACTTCAGTTGGCTCATATTCCTCAATTAGAGACAAAAGTGAGCCCTGGTCTTGTAAGTCTCCCTGTTCTACAATGATATCGTCAAGCAGATGACTAACCCGTTCAGATGTTACCGTGCTGGAACGACGCACCACCCCAACAACCTTGTAGCCCTTGGAAAGCAGCAATTCGGCAAGATATGAACCATCCTGTCCGGTAATTCCCGTAATGAGCGCAGTGGGCATGTTTTCTCCTCAAGCAAAATTCAGTTGCTGAATTATAAACCTTCCCCATATGACGTCAAGCAGCGGGCTTCCTATGCTGATGGTGGTCCCACCACTCGCCTCCCGCGAGAACGAGGAGACTGCTTCCGATGATTAGAGCGATCATCCACCCAAACGGAAGTTGTTCTCCAATTTGTAAATAGCGACTCAGATACCATTGTGTGAAGAAGGCCAAGAAAATCCCTTCAACCAGGAAGATGCGTACCAGCCACGAATCAGACCGGGTACGGAAACAGGTCAGGGCGTAACCAGATGCGAGCACCTGCCAAAGCAGCAAGATAGCGCGATAGCGCGGATTGTCCCATTGATCACCGCCACCGCGCAGGGCGGTTAGGATGATCCACATCCATGCGATGACTGTGATCCACAACCACAGACGTCGTTCGCGTACATCCTCGTTCTTCCAGGCAGCGATGAAGGCATATAAGAGCAGGGGTAAAAGCAGATACCAGCCAAGAGCACGGAAAATGCCGATAATACGCCAGGTCAGTGTTGTGGGCTCAAAGAATACTGCGGGTAAGACAGGTTGCAAGATGCCGTAAACCGTCACGAACGGTAAGTGTAGCCATTCCGGCATCTCTACAAACAATTTTTGTACCCAACCGGAATCACGCTCCAATTGAAATACGACCCATTTTACTGATTCGCGGAACCAAGCATCTATGACACCCAGCGGCCCACCTCCAAAATTCCCTTGACGGTTGAGTGCCAAAACCAGCAACACCAATCCGACTATAAAAACCAGCACAAGGGCGAAGAACGCAATCCACGAAAAGCGGCCTTGTTCACGCGCCATCCACCACCAGCCAGTCAGGATGACCAGGGTAACCAGCGCAACAACCGGGGAAACCAGCAGCATACCAGCCAGGCCCAGTCCGATCCAAATCATCCCCGAGTGGGGCAGGAAAGCTCTTTCCCCTCCTGGGAGGATGCGACTGCGCTCCTGGTGATTGCTCCCCCTGTGGGGAGAATGCCGCTCAGAGAGTTGCCAAGCTACGAAGCCCCACAGGGCAAGCGCTCCAAAGGTGATGAGATACGGCTCACGCATGGCCGCGCTGCCAAGCAACACACTTTCGGGATACAAAACAAGCATCCAACCGGCGGCCAGCGCCACCTTTTCGCCAAACGCCTGTCGTGCTGCGCGCCAGAAAAAAGGTATGCCCAATGCCGCAACAATGGCCGAAAGTAAGATCAGTAAAAATACTCGATGGGCATCCGGTGAGAGGGCACGATATGCCAGCGAAGTGAAAGCCAGTAAACCACCATATTGGTCGGTACGATAGGTTTTGTTGAATGCAGAGAGAATCGGCTCATCCGATTGTGCCAATTCCCAGGCCTGGTCATCACGGCGATGGGCGTCGGTAAAGATGAAGCCAGAGCGGTCGTCTGGCTCATTGTAACCATCAATGGGCAGGATAAGGTATACGCCAACTCCTACAAACAAACGCAGAGCAAAGGTCAGTATGATCATCCAGGCCAGCATCCCTCCGCCGCCAGCCCAGCGGTGCAGAATTGTAAAAAGGTAAAAAGATAAAAATAAAAGGGGAGAGAACGCCAGCCAGCCTACCAGCCAATTGCCAGGTTGCAAAAACGATAAAACCGCTCCCAACAAAAGGCTGACAGGTAACATCCAGAGAAAATAACGTGACATAAGTGTTTTTTACCACCAAATCACAAAGGCACAACCTTTTATTTTCTGTGTGCCTTCGACTCTTTGGTTCTGTATAGTCATTCCCCAAAGCCGTCCAAAGCGCGTTTGGCACGGGCAACCCAAGTATACCCGGCTATATCTTTTTTCGCTTGCACACCCAGAGCTACTCGACGTGGTTCATCGCCCAGTAGATCGCGCAAGGTGCGCTCCCACAAGCTAACGTTATCCGGTTCACAAAACACCGCATTTTCATCGTTCAGCACCTCGTGAATCACTGGCAAGTCTGCTGAAATAATCGCACGTCCTGCAGCCATATAATCGAACATTTTCATCGGATTAATGACTTTGGCAATTTCCTGTCCGCTGGAGGCTGAAATAGAACGACTATACGGCATCAGCAGTACATCGGCAGCGGCCTGGTAGAGCGGCAAACGGCTGTTTTCCACAAAACCAGTCATGGTCACATTCGAGGCGCCCAAGTCCGCCAGTTGGGTGCGCCAATAGCTTACATCCTCCGGTTTACCGCCTACCCACAAAAAGTTGACATCTGGTATGCGCTTTGCCAACTCGAACAGCAAATCTGCGCCACGACCGGGATAGATATGTCCTGTGAAACCGACCGTCGGTTTATCTTCAAGCCCCAGTTGACGACGAGCTTCCGCCGCATCAGGCAGGGATTCATACTGCGCCGGGTCCACGCCGTTGGGAGCGATCTGTACCGCTTCTTCCGGGATCGTCAGGCCTGCCACCATTTCGATAGCATCCCGCAGCGGACGGGTTGTGACCAGCATCCGCTTTTGCGTGGATGAGCGCCAGAAACGACGCATCAACCACGGGCCAACCCGCCCTGTCACTTCGGCATGCATCTCCAGCACCACCGGCCAACCCAGCCAGAGCGCCACAACGGCCGGATTGAGCAGCCATGTGTAGACCGTATCCGCATTGAATTTACGAGCAGCAAGGATCGCATAGATGGTGAAATCGTAGCGTTTTAGCCCAGGAGCAGACGGCAACCATTCAATCTCAAATGGTGTTGCTAAGCCATAATGAGAAGCTAATTCGTCCCAGGTTGCTGCCTCAGTTTCGCGCGGGGCATACAAACGGATATCATGCCCAAGTTGCGCCAATGCCTGGCAAACTTTCATCGCCTGAATGGAATTGGCCGTCAGGGAGGGGATGCGTGAGTTGGTGATAATGGCAATACGCATAATAGTTCTAGCTTACTCCGATTTGGATGCAATAAACGTGAACGAACCAGTGAAATGCCGGACGCGTAAATTCTCCAGAGATCTGCGTGAAACCAATTCTCCACCCCGCCACCACAGCCTGTGCAATAGTTCTAGTGGCAGCACAATGGATTGCGCCATCCAGCGAGGCATCCGGAAAAACATGCCCATGCTGGCCAGCGCCTTGAGCGCCGACCATTCCTTACTTGGAGCTAGTTTCTCGATCTTAAAGCCGCCATGTTGCAACAGGTTATACGTTCCTAAATGAGTGTAGTGATAAAAGCTGGTTCCATGTGACGGCTCCAGAAAAGCCACCGTGCCGATCAGTTTTCCATTTGGTTTGAGTACACGGTTCGCTTCCCGGATCATGACAAACGGGAAACGGACGTATTGGATCACCGTGACACATAAAATAAAATCGAAGGTGTTATCTTGAAATGGTAGTGCCTGGGCATCCCCTAAAATCTGGGCTTCGGGAGTCTCATAATCAAGACCGACCCATTCAAAACCCGCTCGCTCCGCTACTTCTTTGTGAACAGCCTTACCGCAGCCCAGGTCAAGCATCAAGCTATTATCCGAATCGGCACGCGGAAAATAGCTTAGGATTTCTTTTGTCAAATGGCGCGGGGTTGGAGTGTTTGAAAAATCCACCTCTGGCGCAGGGTTTGTTTTCAGCGGTTCAAAAAGGAAGCCATCATCAGGTAGAAGTGGTGTCCCCACCTCAAAAGTATCAGGAAAGGATTTAGGGCGTTGCAAGCGCAAGTCAAGCGAACCAGAGTCTGTGTAAGGATACGTTAGGCCACAATCTGGGCAAGTCGCGCCCTGGCTGTTGGCTTCCAGGCTTTGACCGCAGAAGCTGCAAACCAGGTGATTCCAAACATTGGTTGAAAGTTGCTGGGGCATTAAGAGACACTCCCGGATACAACACCCGTCTCCTGGTGGCGGATTTCATCCAACCCGCGCCAGACCATCAGACCAACGGAAACAATGTAGTATAACGACAACAAGGCTGCTTCCATAACATATCCATAGCGCGGCACTAGCAGAAAAGCCAGACCGACCTTAAGTAGGCCAGCGGTAACAATCGCGATCAAAGGGAAGGTTGGCAGGCTGAAAGAAAGTAACAACGGACGGTTCCAAAAGAGTGTGAAATTGAAGACCATGCCAACTAGCAAAGCCATCAAAGCCGGGTACGCCACTGTGTATTGCTCTCCGTATATCCACAATATCCAACGGCCGAACAAGACCAGGCCTAATCCCAACGCAAAGTTGTAAACAAACGAGAGCGTGGTCACTTTGCGCAGGAAATCTCGCAGGCGCGGCCAGGCTTTCTGGACGATCAGGCGGTTGAGTTCAGGATGTACCGTCAGGATCAGTGGATGGACGGGTAATGCTAACAAAAGAATAATGGAATAGGCAGCTTTATAATATCCAGCCGCTTCGCTAGAGAGGAAAAAGCCCACCCACAATATCTCACTCTCACGGAAAACCAGAATGGCAGTAGCACTCAGATTGGAGCTTATAGAGAATTTTGCCATTTCTTTGAAAGCGGGCAAGGATCGGATGGATGCCGTCCACCAACTCCTCTGGATGGCTCGGCGCAAATGCACCTGGGCGGTGATGAACATGCCCAGTCCCAAAATCATCTTACCAAGCAGATATGCACCCAAAACGATCTGTAAATTCCCTTGCAGAAAAAACGCAGCCGTGATAATCGCAGCTGTTGTAATGGTTTGAAATAAGTTAATAACTCCCTGTAACCTGATCTTATCTGTCACTTGCAGGATACCGGTAGAGGTCTCGATGTTGAAGTTCGCCAACAAGCCTAACGCGTAGACTATAAACAGGCTCTCTGTGCCAGGCGTTTTGGCGAAATAACGTGTAGCTAATCCAGCGCTTAGGACAACCACCAGAAAGGCAATCACAGAAACCGCCCCTTCGGTTAGACTGGCCGCCTTAACGAGGGCAGCTGCCTTGTCCCGTTCGCCGCGCTCAAGATATTCGCCTCCATAACGGACAACCAGCTCGCTCATCCGAAAAGAAAGCAAGCCATTAATCGTTGAAGCGTAGCCCATCACGATTCCGACCAGGCCGTATCCAGCCGGGCCAAGCAAGCGCGCTGCCAGGATACCTTGCACCATGCTCAGCACCAGGCTCAAGCTGTTACTGCTGAAAAGATGCGCGCTGTTGCGAACCACCTTGCCCAGCAACACATCTTCATTGATTACAGACCAAAGTTTTCGAAAAAGACTCACGGCGTGAGCACATCCTTGGCCCAATCGCGTTCGGCCTCGTACCATTCGTAAAGAAGCTCTGTGCCTTCGCGCAAGTTATATTGCGGCTTCCAACCCAGCAGTTCGCCTGCCTTACTGACATCCGCCCAATTAGATCGCATGTCGGCCTGCACAGCCGGGCCATAATCAACAATGGCTTTTTTGCCGACCACATCTTCAATAAGCGTGACCAGATCGTTGATGGTGATGACTTCGTGCCCGCCCAGGTTAATGATCTCATGTCCGAGCAGTTTGAGCGCCTGGATGGTTCCGCGCGCGATGTCGTCGAGGTAGGTAAATCCACGCGATTGTTCGCCATCGCCGTAAACATGCACCGGGCGGCCTTCGCTGATCCATTGCGTGAAGCGGAAGAGCGCCAGGTCTGGACGCCCCGCTGGACCATAGACAGTGAAATAGCGCACCACGCTGACGTCAATATCGTGGAGATAATGATAGGCGTGCGCCAGCGCTTCAGCCCCTTTTTTGCTTGCTGAGTAGGGTTGAAGCGGTCGGTCACTGGAAGCTGTTTCCGGCGTTGGATAAGGCGGATTCTCACCATAGATGCTGGACGTGGAGGCCAGCAGAAATTTCTGCGTACCTGTGGCGCGGCATAGTTCCAGCATGTTGAGCGTACCGGTGACGTTAGATTCCAGATACACCCAGGGGTTTTCCACACTGGAACGGACTCCCGCCCGCGCTGCAAGATTGATGACAGCGTCAAATTTTTCGGTTTTGAATTTATCCAAAATCGACTTGTCGGATATATCTAACTTGTGGAATGTAAAACCGGGTAGGGTTTGTAATTTGCGCAGGCGATACTCTTTCATACGGACATCATAGGCATCGTTCATATTGTCCACGCCTACAACAGTGTGCCCGTCCTTGATTAGAAATTCTGTTACGCGCGAGGCAATAAACCCAGCAGCTCCGGTGACAAAATAGTTACCCATAATTATTCCTTTGGAAAACACAGTACGCAGCATAATATGCCATGCTGCGTACTGCGCAATCAGTAAACTATAGTCTTTCTACTTTCGGATTATCCTTCGCCAGTTTTCCCAGCGCATTGCGGGAATCAAACACAAATTTAGCCGAATCTACGATGGCTTTATAGTTATATTCACTATGGTTCGTAACAATGACAACGGCATCTGATTCTCTAACCGCCTTCATCATATCCTTGACACTGTCCATTTCCCAGCCGTCGTATTCGTGATGGATGTGAGCAATATACGGATCGTGATACTCGACCTGCGCACCTTTGTTCTGTAACAACCCGATCACGTCTAGTGCCGGGGATTCGCGCACATCGTCAATATCGGGTTTATAGGCCACTCCGAGAACCAGCACCTTTGAGCCTTTGAGCGTTTTGCTGCGGTCGTTCATCGCTTCAAGCACACGACTGACTACATAACGCGGCATATTGGTATTGAATTCAGAAGCCAATTCAATGAAGCGCGCATTGTAATTCAAGGCTTTCATCTTCCAGGAGAGATACAGCGGATCGATTGGGATGCAGTGACCGCCCAGGCCAGGCCCCGGCGTAAATTTCATAAAGCCAAAGGGTTTGGTAGCCGCCGCGTCAATTACTTCCCACACGTCCACACCCAGGCGCTCGCACATGATCGCCAACTCATTGACCATACCGATGTTGATCATACGGAAAGTGTTTTCGAGTAGTTTCGCCATCTCTGCCGCTTCCGCCGAACTGACCGGGAACACGGTCTCAATCGCGCCGGAATACCAGGCGGTGGCGACTTCAGAGCAGGCTTCGGTAATACCGCCCATTACCTTGGGTGTGTTAATGGTGGTCCAGTCTTCGCGTCCGGGGTCGACGCGTTCTGGGGAAAATGCCACGAAGATGTCTTCACCCACTTTTAGGCCGCTTTTCTCTGTCAGCATCGGGAGCAGGACTTCGCGGGTCGTGCCCGGATAAGTGGTGGACTCCAACACGATCACCGTGTTTTTGTGTACATACTTTGCCAATTCTTCGGTGGCAGCAAGGATGTATGACATATCCGGGTCGCCGGTTTTGCGCAGCGGCGTCGGCACACAGATGCTGACTGCATCCATCTCCTTCAGCACCGAGAAATCGGTCGTGGCCGTCAAATTCCCGGATTCAACTAGCGTGGCAACGGCTTCCGTTTCGACATCCGGGATGTAGGAAACGCCCTTGTTAAGCGAATCCACCTTACGGGTATCCGGATCAATTCCAGTCACATTGAATCCTGCTTCCCCGAACACAACCGCCAGGGGCAGGCCAACATAACCAAGCCCCAGAATAGCGATGCGGGCATTTTTGTCTTTCAAATTTTTTATGAGAGTTTCTTTCGCGGTCATTTTTCCTCTTAAAATATCGTTTTTCCGTTCACATGTTATCCTGTTATCCCGTTTTATATTATTCTAACAACGGGATAACGGGCAAACGTTTTAGTGTCATTAAAACTGCATCTTCGTTGTTATCTTTGTAATAACGTTCCCGACGTCCAACCACCTCAAAGCCAAACTTTCGATACATAGCCTGCGCAGCATCGTTTCCGGCACGCACTTCCAACAGCGCGGAGCGCGCGCCCTCTAAATATGCATGTTCCAGTGCTGTCACCAATAACTGCTTTGCAATTCCCTGCCGTCGAACTTCATGATGTGTAGCCAGTGTGGCGATGTGAGCTTCATCGACGATCATCCATAGCACTAACATTCCAACCAGGTGGCCATCCAACTCCGCCGCCCAACAACGCGCTGACGGGTTAGCGCTCACTTCATAGCGCAGCGAGCGTTCGGGCCAGGGCAATGTAAAGGACAACTTATCGATTGCATGCGCGGCTGGCACATCCTCGACCGTCATCCTGCGGACGATCAGACTCATGACGGGATCGGATCGCCCACATGCAGGTAGATTGGCGCAAGTGAAGCCGCATCATCCTGCACCCCGGCTTGCCAGCGCTCCCAGGCCAGTTCCGCCAGGATGGCTGGTCGCCGTACGCACGCTGACGGGGAGGCCAACAGCACATTCACGCGTTTGCGCGCCAGGCGCTGACGTTCATCCGCAGTCAACTCGCCACAGACGATGGTCGGCTTGTGAATACTTTCAGCCAGTTCATCGGCTGTCGTTACGCTGGGAGTTTTTTTTGAGTGCCAGCCATTTTCACCCGCTTCGTACCAGGCCAGAGCCAACCGGCCACGACCGGCCTGCAAAACGGCTGCCAAGGGTAGCTCACGTACTTCCTGCGCCGCAGCAACCACATCCAGGGTAGGGATACCGATGATGGGCAAATGCCGCGCCAGCGCTAATCCCTTTACGAAAGCCAACCCCACCCGTAAACTGGTAAATGAGCCGGGCCCTAACGCCACACCCAGTGCCTGGATGGCGTCTATCTTCAGGCCGGAGCGGGTTAGCAGGTCAGCAACGGCGGGAGCCAATTCTACGGTGTGATAATGGCGGCTGTGCCAGAGCAATTCACCAATTACCTGCGCGCCATCATAAAGTGCCAGGCCCATTTGTTTGGTGGAGGTATCAACTGCCAGCAGCATCAATCGCCTCCGTATAGATCATGGCGCAATTCGGCCAACAAAGCATCGTAGCGAGCGCCTGTGGCTCTTATCAACATCTGACGGTTTTCCTCGGCCACGTATTCGAACGAGATCCACATGTGCTCACCGGGCAGAATCTCCTGGATGCGTTCCGGCCATTCAACCAGCACAGAACCCTGGGCCAGCATTTCGTCGAGGTCCAGTTCAGCAGCTTCGGGGGCGGAGTCGAGGCGATACGCGTCCATGTGAAAAAGTTGTTCATCGTCGGGGCGTCTATATACGTTCACGATAATGAAGGTCGGGCTGGAAACCGGGTCGAGCGAACCCCAGCCTTGAGCCAGGCCCTGCACGAGAGTGGTCTTGCCTGCGCCCAGGTCACCCTGCAAACAGATCACGTCGCCATTTTGCAGAAGTCCTCCCAAACGCATGCCAACGCGCCGCGTTTGCTCGGGGCTGCGGCTGAAGAATTCGAGGGTGTGGGCGTCCAATATAGGCATGAGGGGATTATACCCTTTTGGGCATGGTATACCCTTTCGGGCATGGTATACCCTTTCGGGCAATAAGGCTGACAGGTAAATAAATTCTGCTGAATTCTACTCCAAAACGAACCATTGGACTCATGCACGTCTTTGCGATAATATTACACAACTCTCACTTTGGAGAAAAAGTATGCTTGAATATTTTAGCCAGTTTTTTGACAAGGTAGTGGCCGAATTTCCGAATGTTGTCACAGCTCTTATAATTTTCATCGTCAGTTTGTATGTTGCCAGGTTGCTCAGCAACGTACTGAAAAGAGTGATGACACAAAGGAATATCGACCGCGAAGTGACCATGTTACTGACACAATTGACGCGCTGGAGCATTATTGTGATCGGTACGATCACGGCTCTGCAACGCTTCTTTGATGTATCAGCCTTTCTGACCGGGCTTGGCATCCTGGGTTTCACAGTTGGCTTTGCAATGCAGGAGATCATGCAGAACTTTGTTGCGGGGATTATCCTGCTCATCCAACAACCCTTTGAGGTTGAGGATGTGATCGAAACAGATCAATTCATCGGGACAATCTTGAACATCAACATACGCACCACTGAAATGAAGACACTCGATGGCCGCATTGTCATTATTCCCAACGCAGCTATTCTCTCCAACCCAATCACGAATTATACGCGCGCTGAATTCCGCCGCGTTGAACTGGCTGTGGGTGTGTCCTATGACGCCGACCCGGCTGAGGTACGCCAGGCAATTACCAAGGCTATTCAAAACGTGCCCGGCTACGTTGGTGAGCCAGCGCCAACGGTCGTTTTTCACACGTTTGGCGGGTCTTCCATCGATCTGAGCGCATACTTCTGGATCAATATGTCCCAATCCAACCCCCTGTTGGCCAAAGATGCTGCGATTGAGTTGGTTAAAGCCGCATTGGACAAGAAGGGTATCGAAATCCCATTCCCGATCACAACGGTGTTTACGCAATCAGAAAGTTAGTTTCGAGAAGAACTGGAAAGTTCATAAAACAAGCACCCTAGCAAAATAAGGGTGCTTGTTTTATCTCTTCCATTTGCCTCTTTTTAATTCTCCACAACCACATTTTCAGGAATCAATTTCAGCGTTTCCCCAATGGCGCGCGCGATCTGGCGGGAGGCATCCGGGCGGGCGGCGCGCCGACAATTTTCAACATAGCGTTGGCGGATTTCAGGGTTCTGTACCCATTTCACCAAAGTGTCCGCCACTTGTTTGGGATCGGGGTTCCAGACACCAACTTCTTCTTCCAACACAAAAGTGACATTGCCATCTTCCTGTCCAGGCAATTTGGCATACAGGATGATAGGCAGATCGGCATTGAGAGATTCAGCAATCGTTCCGGGGCCGGCTTTGGTGACCAGGACGTCCGCGGCACGCATGAAATCAGGCAGTTCGCGGGTGAAGCCATAGATGTGAACTGGAACCTGCCAATCCACCGCTTCGAGTTGCTTCTTCAGGCGCTGATTCCTTCCGGCAACGATGGCAAGCGCAACGTCCAGGCCAGATGCGGCGATCTCTTGCGCGGTTTCGCCTAGCGGCCCCATTCCTTCGCCCCCGCCAACGAGCAGGGCAATCGTTTTATCCTGTTCCCAGCCGAGTTTTTTTCGTAGAGCTTTTTTATCCCCGGCCGGGGCGCAGTAGCGTTCAGCCACTGGCTGCCCTACCACGCGCACTTGTTCCGAACCCATCTCGTTTTCCAGAGCACGCTGACGGGCACTTTCTGTTGGTACAAGGATTAAATCTGAACGCTGGTCATACCAGAGTGCGTGCGTTGTCACCATGTCGGTCACAACAGTGATAAAGGGTGGGCGATTTCTTCCCAGCGCTTTCAGATAAACCGTTGTCGCCAGAGGATGCACAGAGACAACCAGATCGGCTGGGTGCTCTTTCATCTGTTTGCGTGCGGCCCGTCCTACATAGGGCCACATGCTGGTCGTTATAGCACGCGCGCGACGGCGACCGTCGCTCATTTTAAAGCTCAGCCCCCATAGCTGCGGCGCTTTAACCATATCGGGGTACCAGTCTGGCAATTTATTCAACGGCAGCGGCGCCTTATTTTTGAAAAAGTCCAGCATTTCGGTTGTGGCAACATCGCCGAATTCAAATTGAATGGCTTCGATAATGGCTTCCGCAGCGCTGCGATGTCCCCCGCCGGTATCTGAAAACAGGAAAAGAATATGCGGTTTTTTAGTCTGGCTCATGGTTGTCAATTTCCTCATGTGGAAGAATCGTTTTGGCACGTCGGGCCAGTTCACGGCGCGTCAACATCACGCGTCGACCGCAGCCTATACATTCCAGGCCGATATCCGCTCCCAGGCGAGTGACCGTCCATTCTTGAGACCCACAGGGATGTGGTTTGCGCATCCGCACGACATCGTTGAGTTGTAAGTCTGGCAGCATATTAAGATTATACACGTTCAGGGAAGAACAAAAGCTGAAACAAAAAGGCTCTCTTTGGCATGGCAGGATTATTTTTGCCACAAATTTTACAAATGAACACGATTTGGAAAACTTCTTTGTGAAATTCGTGTTATTCGTGGCAGGAAGATTTGTAAAATAAACGATTTTTTCGTCACACAGATTTGTGATAAACTACGCCCTGTCTATACCACTTCCCCGGAGGGAAACATGCCCGCTCACGAAACCCACCCTGTTGAAATTGCCGGACTGAAGCGCGACTTACGGCTCTTTGAAGTTGCTCCCGGTTTACGAATCGCCATCCTGAACATCCTGGGAGATACTGAACTTGTTCAGGCCTGCGCCAAGGAATTGAATAAAAAGCTCAAAGATGTGGACTACGATGTGCTGGTCACAGCTGAAGCCAAGTCCATACCAATAGCGTACGCACTAGCCGTCGAAACCAAAAAGCCCTATGTAGTTCTACGTAAGACATACAAGCCCTACATGGGGGATGCGCTCAAGGCTGAGACTCTGTCCATCACCACCGGTCAGCCACAGATCTTGATTTTGGACGAAAAAGACCGCGATTTGCTGAAAGGCAAGAAAGCAGTCATCCTGGACGATGTTATAAGCACTGGCTCTACCTTACAAGGCATGCGCATGATCCTGGAAAAGGCCGGCGCAACCGTGACCGCTGAGGCCGCTATCCTGACCGAGGGCGACCGTGCCAAGTGGATGCACATCATTGCGCTGGGGCATTTGCCGTTGTTTACCGATTAAATTCCACTTCATATCGTTTGTGAGCAGTTGTACTGCAAGCATCCAAAACAAGAAAAAGAATAAGGGTGGGATGCCCCGCCCCTACCCGATCAATTTCTTTTTTCTTTCACGAGAGAGGCGCTTGATGGCCCTCTCTCGTTTCATTGCGGTGGTACGGTCTGGTTGGGGCTCGAGATAAATCATCTTTACCGGAAGCCGGCTGCGAGTGTAGCGCGCAGCGGTGCCTTTGTTGTGTTGCTTCAGACGTCGCTCAGGGTCGGTCGTCCAGCCGGTGTAGAAAGTTCCATCTGCACATTCCAGGATATAACAATAAAACGACACGCTACTCCTCAGTTTTAGGAGGTTTGCGTACGCCTATAAGCCGTTCCATAAAGGATGGGTATTGATTCAGATCTGGTTTTCCAGCCTCGTTCGACCACTCGCCCTGCAAACGCTCTCCCAGCCAGCGGCGGCGCCCCTCCAGAGCCAGTTCGAGCCGTTCGGTAACATCCTCGCGGTTGCCTTCGGAAATATCATCGCGCAAGCCTTGCAGCGAGCCGATGACCACATCCAGCACACGGGCCACGTTTTTGCTGTTGAGCAGGGCCACTTCGCCCAGGGATTGAATCTCATCCTGATAGGCCAGCGCCGAGGTCAGGGCAGCAAACGGACGCCCGGCCAGCTTTCGGGCTTCCACCCATCCGGGCTGGTCGACCAGTGCGTTGAGCAACGCCGCTGCAATCAATTGTGGAACGATATGGGTGCTTGCCATCAGGCCATCGGTTTCAGCCATATCAGCAAAGAGCGGCATCGCGCCGAGGGTGGTGATCAGATCCGTGGCTACCTGCACAGCCTCTCCAGGCACACCCGGCAAAGTACCTACCACTATCACACCATCATCGAACAGGTCTTCTTTCGCAGCATCCACGCCTAAATCAATGCGATGCAGATATATCGGATTGATAGCGGGCACCAGCCCAACATAATAGCGTCCGTCCGGCAATATTTCTTGCGCCCACTCCGCTACAGCGCTCTGCATGGGGGCTGTATCCATCACAACTGCGCCTTCTTGTAAATCGGGCGCGATCACTTCTAGCGTGGCGCGAATCTCATCCACAGGTAGGCTCAACAGCACGATATTCGCTTCACGCACTGCGGCAGGCAGATTGTGTTTCACTTCGTCAACAGCGCCTTGCTTTTGCGCTTTTTTTGCAGTTTCCGGGCTCTTATCGTGGCCTACACGATGCATATCAGTCCGGCGGCTCCCCAAAGCCAATCCAACCGAAGCGCCAAGCTGTCCCAGGCCAACAATGGTAATTTGCACGCTCATGTTCATCCTCTCAAATTAGGGTGATAGACTTCTTGATATTTATCTGAACTTGCACTGGAAAATACCCTGTATAATTCAACCAATTAGTTCAGATAATTACGCAACATATGTAAGATTATACTGCTTCACATCTTGGTTTCCCACCGATTTTCTACTACTTCTCCTTAAATTGTGAGAACCGGGGACGCCGACCCCGGTTCTCATTTGAAAGGAGGAGAAGAGAAATCACCTTATGCACATAATTTATCATGTCCGTCCAATATATACTTGACGCGTAACCTACGCTTGCCCTACGATTGTTGGACAACTTGCAAGGTTGTTAGGAAAAAAGGCCAAAATGGACAAAAATACCCCACTCTACACCGGCGTTTTGCAAGATTCACCGCTTGGCGACCTGTGGATCGCCAGCACCGACTACGGATTGGCTGCCATCGAATGGTCACAGGATGAAGCGGACTTCGGC
>Ga0209536_100003542_pt1 | contig 25020 bp, 20 predicted proteins | sample DeeMarSeWOR28_12_FD_187461 | JGI IMG/M metagenome (GOLD analysis project Ga0209536, IMG submission 187461) | Marine sediment microbial communities from White Oak River estuary, North Carolina - WOR-2-8_12 (SPAdes) (version 2) | ecosystem: Environmental > Aquatic > Marine > Intertidal zone >...
TCGGCGAGTCATTTGTCGAGAACGCCAGGATGCCAATCAGGCATGGGGACCTGATCCGGGCGGGAGACGAGGCTGCCCCGGATCTCCTCGACCACACGCAGTCGGTCGGCCGTGGAAAGCCGGAGTCTCCCGTGGATACCACGGCGTGACGCGGGCATGGGAACGGCGAGCCCGTCCGAGATCTTGCGCACTCGGTCGCACTCAGGGGGATCTCCGAATCGTGGTCCGTATTCCCGACCAGCCGCTACCGCACGAGCAGTATCCCCGCGCTCATCAGCAGCATCAGGAATGCGGGTAGCGACTTGATCCACGGGTCCTTCACCTTCACGTGCATCGTCAGGGCGCCGACCATCAGCACGACGACGACGCCCGCTGCCGGCAGCACGAGCTGAGGCATCCACAGGCCGGCGATCAGCGCGATTCCGGCGAGGATCTTCAAGGCGCCGACGAGGAAGAACATCCACTCAGGCAGGCCGTACTCGGCGAACTCTTCCTTGAGCGACTGTGCCGCGCCCCCGCGGTACGCGGTGGAGGCATTCGCACGAATGAGCCAGACGTTCAAGAGCCCCAGGCCCACGACCAGCTGGAGAACCGTTGGAATGGAAAGCGGCGGCATCAGCGCACCTCGTCGGTCGGTTGTCGCGAGCCAACTGACAGCCCATGGCGCGCAGCTGACTTGCGGATTGTTGGCGCCTCGCTTACGAAGTGCAATGGTACGGGAAACGCAACACGGCGGCCAGGCCCGCCTGCGTCAGGGCAGGGGTGGCCGCAAGCCCGGAGGCGATGTGCAGGATCGGCTCCGCAGTCCACCCGTTCCACCGCCGGACCGCGTGAGCGTTGCGCTGCCGTTCCTCCGTGCCTCCGGAACGAGGAGGAGCGACGATGGATTTCGATCGACTCGACCGTGCGGTGTCCAGGCTCATGCGACGCTGGGGTGTACCGGCCCTGCGCCTGTCGCTCGGCGTGGTCTTCATCTGGTTCGGGTTGCTCAAGCCGCTTGGAATCTCGGCGGCTGAGCCACTGGTGCTCGCCACGGTGCGGTGGCTCCCAGCGGGTGACCCCGGGGGGTGGGTTGGCTTGATCGGGTGGTGGGAGGTGGCGATCGGAATCGGCTTTCTCATTCCCGGGGCCGTGCGCGTCGCGATCGCCCTGCTGGCCCTCCAGATGGTCGGGACGTTCCTGCCGCTGGTCGTGCTGCCCGAGGTCGCGTTTCAGCCCGGCCGGGTGCCGTACGCCCCCAGTATGGAGGGGCAGTACATCATCAAGAATCTGCTGATCATCTCGGCGGCCCTGGTGGTCGGCGGGACGGTTCGGAGCGGCGACCAGGAACGGGCTGCGGGATAGGTTCGTCGGAATTCCGAGCTTCGAACGGACGATGATCGAATCGCGAAGTGCGAGCGATCCGCGCGCTCGTGTCGCTACCCGTGAGCGACCGCATGAAGCCGGGGGCGATGCGCACACCGACGAATAGGGAACGTGCTGCTCCCCTGTTGCGAAGGGTACTTCCAAAGCCCACCTTGACTGCCTGGGTATCGCGGACCGCGAGCGCACGGTGCGAGGCGCGGAGACACGCTACACGCCGGATCGCACCACCTGACGATCACGCCATTCCGGAGGAGGAGTCATCATGGAGGCATCGAGCACAGTAGCCAACGGCATCGCGCGGACGAATCAGGCGTTCATGGCGGCGTTCAACAGCGGCGACGCTGCGGGTGTGGCCGCCCTGTACACTGCAGATGGCCAGCTGGCTCCGCCCAACAGCGATATCGTCCAAGGGATCGACGCGATCACGGGCTTCTGGCAAGGGGCCATGAACATGGGGGTGAAGAGCGCGGCGCTCACAACGGCGGAGTTGGACGACCACGGCCGCATCGCCGTGGAACAAGGCCGCTACCAGCTCGCAGACGCTGAGGGCAACGCCATCGATCACGGGAAGTACCTGGTGATCTGGAAGCGCGATGGGGACGACTGGAAGCTTCATCGCGACATCTGGAATTCGAGCGTGCCCACGGGCTGAATCGCATCGAGCCACGTCGGGGCCGCTGCCGAGCTGATCGACCCCCACCTCGCGTACGCGGCCCACGGCCCGAGTCCGTCTCGCCGCGCGGCCTTCCGACCCCGCTCCGGGCCTGATCGTTGATCTACGCGGCACTACCGGGAGCGACGTCGATCGCTTCGTAGGGCACTCGTCGGTCGATCCGCTCCCACATCCGCTCAGTCCATCCACCCGCATCCGCGTGCCACGGCCGATCGAACACGGGCATGCTCGAGCGACTGCCCGATCTCGTCGTCAACGATTGGTGTCCTTGCGGTATCCAACACACGGAAGGGATTCCTCACACATCGGGGAGTGCGTACATGCCGTACCTCGTGCGTGACGTTCGATTCGCCCTTCGTTCACTGCGCAGGAGCCCGGGGTTCGCCGTCGTGACGGTACTGACGCTCGCGCTCGGCATCGGTGCCACCACAGCGGTGTTCACGGTGCTCAACCGCGTCGTCTTGCGGCCCCTTCCGTTCGACCACCCCGAACGCCTCGTTCGGATCTACCAGGGATCCGAGGAGACGCGTCGCGCGGTTGGGTACATGACCGCGCCCGACTTCCTCGACATCCGGGACCGGCTCTCCGCGGTGCAAGCGGTATCGGCGCTCTACGACTACCGGGAGCACGGCGTGACGCTCACGGGATCGGACATCCCGCGTCGGCTCACCGTGCTGCCGGTGAGCGCGGGGTTCTTCGAGGTCTACGGCGTGCGCCCCGTGTTGGGGCGCACGTTCTCGCAGGCGGACGAAGACGTCGCCGCGCGGCGCGTGGTCATCAGCGACCGTCTGTGGCGCGAGTTGTGGAGCGGCGCGCCCAACGCCCTCGGCGACCGCATCGAGATCGACGGCGTGGGATGGGACGTGATCGGCATCATGCCCGAACGGTTCCGTCCCACGGTCGGCGGGGACGTGGATCTGTGGGTTCCGCAGGATCTGCGCACGGCCGAGTTCGTCTCACCGCTCACGTCGACCAACTGGAACAACCGCGGGAACAGCTATCTCAGCGTCATCGCACGGCTGGCCGACGGAGTATCGCTCTCGCGCGCGCAGTCGGAGCTCACCGCGCTCATGCGCGGCCTCGCCGAGGAGTATCCGGGGACCAACCAACGGCGGATTGCCAGGATGGTCCCGATGTACGACGACGTCGTGGGCAACAGTCGCACGATGCTCGCGGTGCTCATGGGTGCGGCCGCGTTGGTGATGCTCATCGCGTGCGTCAATGTGGCCACCGTCTACCTGGCGAGAAACCTGGGGCGGGAACGGGAGTTTGCCCTCCGGGCGGCCCTCGGGTCGGGTCGCGCCCGACTCGTGCAGTCATTGCTGGCCGAGTGCTCCCTCCTTGCCCTGGCGGGCGGCGTGAGTGGCCTTGTACTGGCGTACTGGGGAATGAACGCCCTCGTCGCCCTCATGCCCGAGTCGGTGCCCCGTGTATCCGAGATCGTGCCGGACCCCGCGATGCTCGCGTTTGCCGTCGGGGCCACCCTGTTCACGGTGTTCGCCTCCGGACTCACACCGGTGCTCACGTTCACGACGCCGAACCTCGAGCGATCGCTCCGCGCCGCCGGCCGGGGGTCGACCGGCGAGCGTCGCCATGGATTGATGCGCAACGTCCTGGTCACGGGCCAGGTCACGCTGGCGGTGATGCTCCTGATCGGCGCCGGGCTCCTGATGCGCAGCTTCGCGAAGCTCCAGGCCGTCGATTTGGGGATCGCGCCCGAACATGTCACGACGTTCGAGGTTCATCTCCCCGACGCGCGCTACCCCCGCCCGGCAAGTCAGGTCGCGTTCCATGAGGGATTGGAGCAGCGACTGGCACCACTCACCGGTATCACCGCCGTCGGGAGCGTCTCGTGGCTCCCGCTCCAGGGCCGGTACAACTCGTGGAGCTTCGGGTACCTCGACGCCGACGGCGCGCAGGTCTGGGGCGATGCCGATTTTCGGATCGTCGCCGGCGAGTACTTCCGGGCCATGGACATCGGTCTCGTCGCTGGTCGCGTGTTCGAGCGAACCGACGTGGCCGAGTCGGAGCCGGTCGCGCTCATCAGCGAGGCAGCCGCGGCGGCCACGTTCGCCGACCGGGATCCCCTGGGGCATGAGATCCGGGTGGACGGCGCGGCACGCCGCGTCGTGGGTGTCGTGCGCGACGTCGCGTACACCTCGCGGGGGAACATCGCCCCGACCGTGTACCTCCCCTACCCGCAGTTCGTCGATCGCAACTGGAGCCTCAAGTACGTCGTCGCGACCACCGTCGGCCGTGCGGACCTGCCGGGGGTCCTGCGCAGGGAGTTGGCGTCGCTCGACGCCAACCTCGTAGTCCACAACGTCCGCACGTGGAACGACCTCGCCGCGGGAGCGGTGGCGAGCGAACGGTTCACCTTACTGCTCATGATGGTCTTCGGGGCGGTGGGCATCGTCCTCGCCGGGGTCGGCGTGTACGGCGTGCTGGCCTATACGGTCGAACGGCGCTCCAGGGAGATCGGCATCCGCATGGCGCTGGGTGCCGACCCGGGCTCGGTGCGCTGGGGTGTGGTACGCCAGGGGGCGGTACTCACCGGGATCGGCACCGCTGTCGGACTGCTCGGCGCCGTCGTCCTGAGCCGTCTGCTCGCTTCGATGGTGTTTCAGGTGAGTGTGCACGATCCAGTCACCTTCGTCGGTGCACCGGTCGCGCTCATCGTCGTAGCGCTCCTCGCGGGCTATCTGCCGGCGCGGCGCGCGACACGGATCGATCCCATGGAGGCGATTCGCCAGGAGTGACGACATCGGAGAACGGAGGAACATGCCGATCGCATCGGCACCGGTCGTGACGCCGTTCGGCTGGAGGTGAAGGATCCGCGATGGAGCGACGCGTCGGCTCTCGCGGCATGTGGTGGTAGACGAAGGGCGGTGTCGGCACGGCGCATGTGATATGGGGAGACCGTATGGACATCCCACGCCCACGCAAGAAGAGCCGTAAACCCTACGTGTACGGTGGCATCGGTGCCGTGCTGTGCGTCATCGCGGCGGCGGCGATCTCCGACCTCGAGCCGTCGCTTCCGTCGGTCGAACGCTCCCTGGTGGTCATGGACAGCGTACGGCGTGGCACCATGATCCGTCAGGTCCGCGCCCCGGGAAGCCTCGTTCCGGAACGGATCCGGTTCGTTCCGGCGCTGACGGCGGGCCGCGTGGAGCGGAAGCTCGTCGAGCCCGGCACGGCGGTCGACGCATCCACGCTGCTGCTGGAGTTGAGCAACCCGGAGGTGCAACTCGAATTGCTCGAGGCCCAGCGGGAGCTCTCGGCCGCCCGGCAGCAGCTCGTGAGCCTGCAGACGTCGCTCGAGATGCAACGGCTCGACCGCGCCGGCGTGGTCGCGACGCTCCACGCGCAGTTGCTCGAAGCTCGACGCAATGCGCGTGCGTCCCGGGAGCTCGTCGACAGGGGGCTCATCTCCGAGGCGGACGCGGCGACGGCGCAGGAGCGCGCCGAGGAGTTGGCGTCACGATACGAGCTGGAGCAGGAGCGTCTGGCGATCCTCTCCACGTCCATCGAGCCGCAACTCGACGTCCAGCGCGGCCAAGTCACACGGCTCACCGATATCGTCGCCTTCCAGCAGCAACGCATCGCGTCGATGCGGGTGCCTGCCGGCATGGACGGCGTGCTGCGCGACCTGTCGCTCGAAGAGGGACAGTGGGTGCTGCCGGGGCAGCAGTTGGCCACCGTCGTGAATGCCGAGCGACTCAAAGCGGTGCTGCGGGTGCCGCAGGTGCAGGCGCGCGAGGTCATGCTTGGCCAGGAGGTCTTCGTCGACACCCGCACGGACACGATCGCCGGCCGAGTCAGCCGCATCGACCCCGCGGTGGAAGGGGGTGCGGTCGCGGTGGACGTCGCGCTCCAGGGCGAGCTGCCGCAGGGGGCCCGTCCGGACTTGTCGGTGGACGGTACCATCGAGATCGAACGGCTCGAGGACGTACTCCACGTGGGTCGACCGGCCTCCGGCCAGGCGGAAAGCACCGTTGGCCTGTACCGCATGGCGGACGACGCTGTTGCCGAACGTGTGCGCGTCCGACTCGGCAGGGGGTCCGTGAATGAAATCCAAGTGCTCGAAGGTCTCAGCGAGGGAGACCTCGTCATCGTGTCCGACATGGTCCGCTGGGAGGAGTTCGAGCGCGTGCGTATTCGGTGAGTGACGCCTGGTGGCTCGCCACCACGACTCATCGCCAACCTGCACCATGCGAGGAACGACACCATGCCGACACCTGGCAACGGTCTGATTGCGCTCGAAGGCGTCACCAAGGTGTTCTACACGGACGAGGTCGAGACGCACGCACTCTCCGACATCCAGCTGGAGATCGCCGAAGGCGATTACGTCGCGATCGCCGGCCCGTCGGGCTGCGGGAAGACCACGCTGCTGTCGATCGTCGGGCTGCTCGACTCGCCCACCGACGGCCGGTACACCCTCGCGGGCGAACCGGTGGAGGCGCTCACCCCGCACCAGCGCGCCTACGTCCGGAACCGACAGATCGGGTTCATCTTCCAGGCCTTCAACCTGATCGGCGACCTCACGGTCTCCGAAAACGTCGAACTCCCGCTCACCTACCGGAAGCTGCCCTCCGACGAGCGGCGCCGGCGCGTGCAGGACGCGCTCGAACGGGTCGGCATGGCGCACCGCAGCAAGCACTACCCGTCACAGCTGTCGGGCGGTCAGCAGCAGCGCGTGGCGGTTGCACGGGCGATCGGGGGGAAACCGGCCATTCTGCTCGCCGACGAGCCGACGGGCAATCTGGACTCCACGAACGGCGAAGCGGTCATGAACTTGTTGGACGAGCTGCATCGCGACGGGGCGACCATCTGCATGGTCACGCACGACCCGAGGTATGCCGAGCATGCAGGTCGGACCGTGCACCTGTTCGACGGCCAGATCGTGCGAGACGAGTCGGGTCGCGGGGCGCACGAGTTGGAGGATGCCGGGTTTGCCATGCACGAGCACGTGGGTGGAGGCGGTGAGGCTGATTGACCTCAGCCTGTCGCGCGTACACTGTCCGGTAGCGCCGGGTCCGCGACGGCGAGCCGACGACGATCCACCTGTGAGGTCCGGAGGATGCGCACACACCGCCCTGCAGCGAGAGGCGCCATCGTTGCCCTGTTCGTCTGCACGCTTGGGGTTACCTGCGGGCCCGGGGGGCAGCCGTCGAGTGGAGCCGAGGCCGCCGCCGAGCTGATCGACCCCCACCTCGCGTACGACGCCTACGTCCCGAGTCCGTCGGACCGCGTGGTGTCACGGCTCGAGTATCGCGACAAGCTGGTCGGCTTCTGGCTCGGGCAGTGCATCGCCAACTGGACCGGGCTGGTCACCGAGATGGACAAGGTCGGCAACGTCGGTGAGGTCCAAACCGGCCCGTTCTACACGCGCGAAGCGTGGGGCACGCCCGACCTGCCGAGCATCTGGGCCGACGAGCCCAGTGACCTCTCCCCGACGATCGATTTCGTGTTCGAGGACCCGGGCGGCGTGTGGGGGGCGGACGACGACACGGACATCGAGTACATGTACCAGTACCTGTTGTACTCGAATGGCGTGAGCGTGTTGTCAGGTGAACAGATCCGCGACGGCTGGCTCACCCACATCCGCGCGGAGGAAGAGAACTTCTTGTGGGTGTCGAACCAGCGGGCGTTCGATCTGATGCGCGAGGGGGTGGTCCCGCCGGCCACGAGCGACCCCGAGCTCAATCCCGAGTACGAGATGATCGACGCGCAGCTGACCACGGAGATCTTCGGCCTGTTCGCCCCCGCCCGCCCGGACGTGGCGCTCGCGATGGCCCACCTGCCGATCCGGACCACCGCCCGCGAGGACGCGGCCCGCATCGCGGAGTTCTACGTCACGATGCACGCCCTGGCATCGCGCGCCGACACGAATGCACCGCTCAAGGATCAGCTGCAGTGGATGGCCGATTCCGCGCGGGCCGCGCTCCCGGATGGGTCCTATCCGGCCGGCATGTACGACTTCGTGCGGCGGCGTTACCGGGACGGGATCCCGTGGGAACAGACGCGGGACGAGGTGTACCGGCGCTATCAGGTCGAGCAGGCCGACGGGTACGACATCACCTCGCGCGGCCTCTACTGCAACGGCTGCTTCGCGGCGGGGATCAACTTCGCCGCCAGCATCGTCAGCCTGCTGTACGGCGAGGGAGACATCGTCGAGACGATCAAGATCGGCACGCTGGCGGGGTGGGATTCCGACAACCCCACCGCGACCTGGGGCGGGCTGCTCGGCTTCATGCTCGGGAAGGACGGCGTGGAACGCGCCTTCGGCCGAACCTTCGCCGATCGCTTCGACATCCATCGCACGCGGCAGAACTTCCCGAGCGGGATCGACACCTTCGACGCGATGGCGCGGACCGGCGTCTTCGTCGTCGACCGCGTGGTGCAGGAGCTGATGGGGGGCGGCGTCGACCTCGAGCGGAACGTGTGGTACGTCCCCGATCCGGGGTTCGGCGGCTTCGGAGCGACGGGAACGACGGGAGCGACGGGAGGCAGGCCCTTTCCGTCGTTCCCGCCGTTCCCGTCGATTCAGCCGCGCCGCGCCAACGCGTCAGCGTCGGAACGTGCCGGCAAGCGAGCCCTGTGAAGGAGAGAGTGACATGAAACTGACCGTGTTCGGATCGACGGGGAGGACCGGACGAGAGTTGCTGGCGCAGGCGCTCGATCAGGGCCATGACGTGGTGGCCTGTGCCCGCACCCCCGCAAAGATCGACGACATGAATCACGAGCGCTTGCGCGTGGTTCAAGGAGACGTGCTGGATCCGGCGGCGGTTGGAGACGCTATCGCGGGGCAGCAAGCGGTCCTCTTTGCCGCTGGCACGGGGCCCGAGCGAACGACCCTCCGCGAGGACGGGACACGAATCGTGGTTGAGGCGATGGGCAAGGCGGGGGTCCGACGGCTCGTCTGTCTCTCCTCGCTTGGCGTGGGCGACAGTCGGGCCAACCTCGGCTTCTTCACCAAATACGTCATCGTGTCAGTCTTCTTGCGACACGCGTTCGCAGACCACGAGCGGCAGGAGGCCATCGTCAAACGGAGCGCGCTGGATTGGATCATCGTCCGCCCTCCACACCTGACGGATGGTCCGCACACCGGCGCGTATCGCCACGGCTTTCCCCCGAATGACAAGCAGATCGCAGGGAAGATCTCGCGTGCCGACGTCGCCGACTTCATGCTGAAACAGCTCACCGACGACACGTACCTTCGTCAGACTCCAGGGGTGTCGTACTAGGCCCGGTCCGATCGTTCGAGCTCGTCCTGACGTGAGATCGATGGACTGACGTAGTCTCATCTTCCCGAGGAACATTGCACCGTCCGGCGGCCCGCAGCGCTCCACCCCCGCTTCTCGCGCGACCTTTGGAGGGCTCCGAGCCAGCCCTCCGGCGTCTCAGTTGAGCTTGACGAGATCCACCCGTCGGTTCTGCTGCTTGCCCTCCGGCGTGTCGTTCGGCGCCACCGGAGCGGACTCGCCGAACCCGGCCGTCTCCAACCGGGACGCGTCCACACCGTAGGCTTCGACCAGGAATACCTTCACGGACGCGGCTCGCCGCTCCGAGAGATCCTGGTTGAGCGCATCGTCGCCGTCGGAGTCCGTGTGGCCCTCGATCGTCAGGCGGAGATCCGGGTGGTCTTGCAGCATCTTCCCGATCTCCTTCAACGTCGGGGTGGACTCGGGGCGAATACGATCGCTCCCGGTGTCGAAGTAGATCCCCCGTGTGGAGACACGACCGTCGGCCTCGAGCACGTCGTACAGGTCCTTCCCGCCAGCCGCGACCCGGATCTGCCCAAGGAGGATCGGCCGCTCCTCGTCCGCCACGTAGTCGTTGAGGAAGATGATCTCGTTCGAGCGTGCCACGTTGGCGTTCGGGACGTTCGCCACCCGGCGCTCGCCCACGTACATCTTCACGTAGCGTCCATCGGCCATGATGCGAATCGGCGTCAGCGCCTCGTTGATCTCCGGCGCCGGGTTCGTTGCCGTCACGCCTGCCCTGTCCCTGTCCTCGATTCCCGTCCTCCGTCCATCGACCTGGAAGTAGTTGCCCTCGTAGCCGGATCCCATGCCCGTGCCCCCGAGCTCCGATGTCAGCACCACCAGCTGCTGGTTCCCGTACGCGAGGTACGCCTCGAACTCGATGGTGAACATCTCCGGCAGATCCTCCGGCAGGACGATCTTGAACGCCGCCGAGCGGGGACCCGTGTTGCGCAGCAGCTGCCGTCCCTCCCACTCCACGACGTCCCAGTTGCCCCTCATGAACTCGAGCCGACGGGGGAAGTCCCCGACGTTGTCGTCGGCATAGTCCTCGACGAACAGTACGCGGTCCCCTGCCACGAAGTCGTAGTTCGCCCACGCCCCTTCGCCCGGCTTCGGTGGGCTCGCGGCAGTCAGGTCAACTCCCGCCTCGGAGGCGGCCTGCTCACGGTCGGTGATCGGAGCACCGTCGTCGTCCGTGATGACATCACCGTTCTCATCCGTGTAGACGACGGGTTTGCCTTCCTGTTCCGCCTCTTCGACGCAGGTCGGATCGTCGAGCGCGCACCGGACCGCGTCCCGCAGGAGTCTGTCGACCTGGTCCGCGGCTTCGTCCGTGACCGCCTTCTCAGCCGCTTTCTTCAGCTTACCGAGCTGGGCGTCCGCCGGTGACGTGGTGAGGAAAACAGCCGCCACGAGGATCGAGGCGATGGAGAAGAGTGAGCGGAATCCGTGTTGGGCCAGAAGAAATCGCATCCTTTGCCACTCCACAGCTGGAGCTCGAGAACAGTCCTAGACGACCCGTCATCCCGACCGCAGGACTCGATATTGGTCACTGAAGATGGCCCGCCCGAAGCCGACGTCAAGTGCGCGGTGCTCGTCTGTGCAGGAGAGAGGGACGAGGGACATCGAAGCCGAGATCCTCCGGTGACGCGGGCTCGGCGGCGGACCGCCGAACATGGGGGGGGCCGCGCGCCCCTCGTTCTACGATGGTCCCAACTGTTGAGCGATTGACGAATGGCCGCTCGACAGGCGCTCCGGTGCGAGAGAGCTCGACAACGCAACCGTCGTGCACCTCGGCACCCGCTTCAGTGTGCTCCACCCTCTGTTCGCCAGGCCGCGCTCGCAGGTGCCCGCCTTCACTGTACGACGACTTCGTCCACGAACAGCCAGGCTTTGCCGCCGGCTCCGGCGTGCCAATCGGGGCACGTCCCTTGGTTCAACGCTCGGATGCGGACGTAGCGGGTGCGCACCGGGTGGAACCGAAAACCCACCTCCTCGATTCCGGTCGCTTCGTCCCCGACGGCCGGCGGGCTCTCGTGCGTGCCGACGGTGGTGAAGGTGTTCCCGTCCGACGAGACCGCAATCTCGAGGCGAACCGGCAGGAAGATCCACGAGCGAATGTTCCTGAGGAACGTCGCGTGGACCTGCTCCACTTCGCGCAGCTGGTCGAGATCGATGACGGCCTCGAGGTCGTCCTGTTCGAGTGCGTGCCAACAGTCCCGCGTGAAATCGGTCACGCAGCGGATGCCGTCGGTGAGGCCTGCAGGGCCCTGCCCGGGGTAGCGGGGACTGAACGGGGTCGCGAGCATGACGCTGGCTCCCCGGGCAAGATGCCGAACCCCGCTCGGCTGTTCGGCGGGTGGCTTCCCCCATGTCGGGTCCGAGACGTCGAGCCGATCGTGGTAGCGCGTGCCCGCCGTGGCCAACAGCGCCTCCAGTTGCTCCAGCCGGTCGGCGAAGGCCGGATCGTCGGCGAGGTTGAGTGTCTCGAACGGGTCCGCGTTCACGTCGAACAGTTGCGTGCGCAGTTCGCCGTTCACGTTGTAGGCGATGAGCTTCCAGTCGTCCGCTGTCCGCACGGCACGCTGGAGGTCGCGGTAGGCGAAGTAGGCGAATTCCCGTCCTTCGGCATCGGCGCGACGCAGCGTCGGGACCAGCGTCGCTCCGCCCACGGTCGGCGGGGTCGGCACGCCCGCCAGCTCGGTGAGCGTAGGAAACACGTCGAACAGGTACGCGAGGGCATCGCGCCGTTCGCCACGGGGAATCGTGGGTCCGGCAAGAATCAGCGGCACGCGCACGCTGTGCTCGTAGAGGTTCTGTTTCCCCAACAGGCCGTGACTGCCGACGGCCAGGCCGTTGTCTCCCGCAAAGACGACGATCGTGTTGTCGAGTTGCCCGGTGGCCTCGAGTGCATCGAGGATCCGCCCGATCTGTGCGTCGACTTCGCTGATCATGCCGTAGTACGCGGCCAACTCCCCGCGGATCGCGTCCTCGGTGCGGGGATGGGGCAGGAGTTGCTCGTCCCGCACCTTCAGCTCGCCGTTGTCGAACGGATGGTCCGGCAGGTAGTTCGGCGGCAACGCCATACGATCGGCCGGATACCACTGGCGATACGGCTGCGGCGGGGTTCTCGGATCGTGCGGTGAGGTGAACGCGACGTAGGCGAAGAATGGGCGGTCGCTGTCACGCTGACGGTCGAGGAAGGCGATCGCCGCGTCGGCGTACAGCTCGCTCGAGAACCTGTCCCCCTGCCACTTCGTGGAGTCGGCGTAGCGACCGGTGGCATCGAAGTGGTAGAGCCACGGCGCTTCGTGCCCGCCGTCCTGTGGGTGGTGCATGCCCCCGAAGAAGATGTTGTCACCCTGCTGGAACGCGCGCACGAAGGCGCCTCGGTCGTTGTGCCACTTGCCGGTGGCGAAGGTGACGTATCCTGCCTCTGCGAACACACTGGGCATCATGGCGTGCCGTTCCGGGATCACGTCGCCGGTCTCATAGAGGTCGAACAGCGAGCGTCCGGTCATGAGCGATGCCCGGCTCGGTGCGCAGATCGCGCCGTGGTGGCCGCCCATGACGAAGGCACGGGTGAACGCGGTGCCCATGTCCGCGAGCCGGTCCATGTTGGGCGTGCGGATCTCGTCGTTGCCGAGCGCCGCCACCGTGTTGTAGCGCTGGTCGTCGGTGAAGAGGATGAGCACGTTGGGCCGGTCGACCGGCGCGCTGCGGCTCGCACAGGCCGACACGGTCAATGCAAGGATGATCACGGGGGGGACGGATAGTCGCTTCATACGGACGCTCGCTGCCACTCCAGACGTGTGCGGTCTCCGAGCGCAGGGCCAAGGTATGGCCAATGAAGATGACCCGCCGGAAGCCGAGGTCAAGTAAGCGACAAGTCATGCACCTCGAGTTCTGCCTGGGCTCGGACGGCCTCCTGTGGCGCCCTCGGCCGGTCTTTCCCCAAGCTCCTTCGTGACCAGGTTGGGGAAGGTGCGGTGCCGGGGGTCGCAGCTTCGGCGCCAGGCCCTGCAAGTCGTCGTCGAGTATCTGCCGGCGTGCATGCCGTCCGGAGAGGTCTGACGCGATAACAGTTGCACGGTGTGATCCGGCACGAGCGCTACGACTCGTCGGCCGGCAAGCTGACGGATCCAATCCAAATACGACGATTCGTGTCCTTGGTCCTGATATAGGAGGGCCCTAACTTGGCACCGCAGTTACCCGTCGCTGGTTCCTGGCAGCCGCGCCGGGCCGGCGTCTGTCCTTCCTCCGGACGCCACGACTGACGCGATCGTCGCACCAGGAGGCAGCGACTCCTTGCCTTCGTCGACAGGAGGATCGTATGCACAACGGTCGCGTCATTCCCCTGTTCGGTGTCGCGGTATCTGCGCTGGTCATCGCGTGCGAGCAACAATCGGTGACCATGCCGATCGAGACCATACCGCCCGCGTTCGCGATCATGGACGCCGCCCACGATGCGGCCGCGAGCCCACACTTCTACTTCCTACCGCCTCTGGTTCCCCCGCCGAGCACGAACGGCAGCTTCGACGGGGCGCTCTCGCCCACAGCTGAGGTGTGCGCAACGCCCGCCTGCGTCAGCACGCTCGCCGTCTTCACGACCGGTACAGGCCCCGACCACCTGACGGTCGACGCGCTCGGCGAATCGTACGGCGTCGTGTGGCAAACCAAGGACGTTGCCCTGACACCGGGCTCGACCCTGCGGGTGCGGGTACTGGTCGGTAGCCTGCTGCTTGGTTACGCGGACATCTCGGTGGTGGCCACGAGCAAGGAGTTGAAGGACATACCCGCAGGGTACCTGGGATTGGCTCTCGGCAAGCCTCTGGTCATCAAGTTTCGCATCGAGACGAATGTGGTCGCCCAGGTCGACGTCGCACCATCTACCGCGTCCGTCCTCGTGGGAGCCACGCAGCCCTTCACGGCGACCCTGTGGGATCTCCACGGCAACCTCTTGACGGGCCCGACGGTCACCTGGAGCAGCATGGACCCCAGTGTCGCCACCGTCCATCCGACGACTGGAGTGGGCACCGGGGTCGCGGACGGTACCACGACGATCGTCGCGACCGCAGAGGGGGTGAGCGGCACTGCGGCGCTGACGGTACAGTCTCTCGGTTGGTACCCGATGACGAGTGGCACGACGGATCTCCTCAGTGCCGTGTGGGGCCCGGATCCGGAAGATCTCTTCGCCGTCGGCGCACCGGGCGTCATTCTGCACTACGACGGCTCCTCGTGGACCCCGATGTCCAGCGGTGTCAGTGACACTCTGCTCGGCGTATGGGGCACGTCGTCGACCGATGTGTACGCCTCCGGTGAGAACGGGACGCTGCTCCATTACAACGGATCAGCCTGGACCTCGATCACCTCCGGCACGTCCGCGCGGCTGTGGGATGTGTGGGGCACGTCGCCCTCCAATGTCTACGTGGTGGGGCAGCTCGACACTCCCGACGTCACGAAGGCCGTGCTCCTGCACTTCGACGGATTGACCTGGAGCCAAGTGTCATTGGATCCGTCGCTCTGGGGTATGGTCTCGATATGGGGGATGGCAGCCAACGACATCTACGTCGCCGGGGATGCCGGGTCGATCGTGCACTACGACGGCACGGGATGGACCCTGCAACCCAGTGGCGAGACGATGTTCATGACGGGGGTGTGGGGCAGCGCCTCCACCGACGTGTGGGCGATCGGCGCGAACGGGATCGTGCGGCACAACACGGGATCGGGCTGGACGCAGGTCGGTCCGTTCACCACCCACATCCTGCGAGGGATCTGGGGGAGCGCAGCGAACGACGTGTTCATCGTGGGTGCCGGGGGCATCGCGTTCCACTACGACGGGGTGTCGTGGACGCCCATGAACAGCGGCACGGCGGAATGGCTGACCGACGTGTGGGGCTTCTCGGCAACCCACGTGGTGGCTGTGGGAACGGACGGTGTCATCCTGCGGTACGGCTACGCCCCATAGCGGGTTCCGTGTAAGAGAGCACCGCGCAGGGTTCCTGCGATGTGTAGGTCCAGGGAGCCACGGATTCAGGTGGGTCGGCGGGTCCACGAGGACCGAAGCGGGTGGCACGCGATGGAGAGTGGGACCGGCGTAGCACTCAATGTCGTGTGGGGCACGTCGTCGAGGGGCATCTCCGTTGTCGGCCAAAGCGGCCTGGCCCTGCACTATGAAGGGGTCGGGTGGCGCACAACGGCGACCGGGATGGGGTAGACACTGGACGATGTGTGGGGGTGTCCTCCAGCGGCATGTATCCCACAGGGTATCGGTGCGCCATGCTCCGGGGAACCCGCCGAGCCCCAAGCGTCACCGAGCGCTCAGGTCTGTTCTCCTGAGATCACAAGTCCGTGGTGTGCTACTCAGCCAGTCTGAGCCACACGCAGGGTCCCGGGTTCAGCTGCAGCGACCTTTGGCCGCCTCGGTGGCCAACGGATGAGCTATGCCCGCGGCACGGCCTCGCTCTGCCGCCGCTCATGTGACCCTCCCCGCTCTCTCGAGGTATAGCCAACAGCACGACATCCAGGAGAGGGGCATGCGTACGCCGCTGAGAGTCACTCCACTCGTCGTCGGGTTGCTCGTGGTGAGCTGCGGCGACGCCACGGGGCCGCAGCCGGGCGATCCCATCCTCGGACTGCCTCGCGACCTCAGTGTAGCCGAAACCAAGCTGGTCGACGCCGACAACCGGTTCGCCCTCGAGCTCTTCCGCGAAATCAACCGGCAGGAGGGCGACGGCAACATCTTCGTCTCGCCGCTCAGCGTCGCCATGGCGCTCGGGATGACGTACAACGGGGCGAATGGTGCAACGCAGGAAGCCATGCAACAGACCCTCGAGCTGACAGACCTGTCGCTCGAGGAGGTGAATCAGTCCTATCGCGACCTGATCGGCCTCCTGGTGGACCTTGACCCCCTGGTCGAGCTCCTGATCGCCAACTCCATCTGGTACCGGGAGGGCCTCACGCCCGAGCAGGCATTCCTCCATGCGACGCAGGAGTACTTCGACGCGCGGGTGTCGGCGCTCGACTTCAGCGCCCCCGGAGCCTCGGGCACGATCAATGGGTGGGTGCGGGACAACACCAAGGGGCTGATCGAGGAGATCGTGCCCGCCGTGATCCCGGCGAATATCGTCATGTACCTCATCAACGCCATCTACTTCAAGGGCGATTGGACTTCCCAGTTTGACAGCGACCTGACGCAGGCAGGGCCCTTCACGCTCGCGTCGGGATCACAGACGACCGCCGACATGATGCGGCATGCCGACGCGGCGCCGGTGGGATACCACCGTGAGGAGGGCGTTGCGATCGTGGATCTCCCCTACGGCGGCCGCGCGTTCAGCATGACCGTTCTGCTGCCCGACGTGCCCGACGGTCTCGACCAACTGCTGGAATCCCTGACCGTGGAGCAATGGACGTCATGGATGGCGGCGATCGACTCCACCGATCTGGTCGTCTCCATGCCCACGTTCACGCTCGAGTACGAACTGACGATGAACGACGTGCTGAGCGCACTCGGCATGGACGTGGCGTTCACTCCGATGGCGGACTTCACCAAGATGTTCGCACCCGGCGGCATCTGGATCGACGAGGTGAAGCACAAGGCCGTCGTGCAGGTCGATGAAGAGGGCACCACCGCGGCCGCGGTCACGTCCGTGAGCATGACGGACAGTGCCCCGATGCCGTTCGTCGTCGATCGGCCGTTCGTGTTCGTGATCCGTGAGCAGTACTCGGGGACGGTGCTGTTCATGGGGAAGGTGATGGACCCGACCGCGGGATGACGACGGATCCGGTTACGGACGGCACCTGAGAAGAGCGACCACGGGGGCCGCCGGCGATCACTGTCTGCCTCGAGGTCGCACGGCGATGCATCCCGCCGGCCCGATCGCCTACGCGTCCCACGGGTGCCGCGGTACACACTCGAGCAGCGCGTCCAGGGTGGGAGTGTCAATCCCGGCTTGGGCGTTGAGTGCGGCGAACTCGGCCGCCATGTCATGCAGTGCCGGGCCCACGACCCGTGCGTGGAGCCCGAAGCGGACGTCAGCACCGCGTGAGCCGAACAGTCTGGAGAACACCGCCGGCTCGAGCCAACGCGGCAGCCAGTAATAGAGGTTGAACACCGCCGGCTGGCGCTGGCGGTACCCGACGGCGCGCAGCACGTCGCCAGCCTCACGGCACGCGCGGCAGTACCGGTGGATCGCCTCCGTGTCGGCCGCCACCGCACGCAGGTCTCCTCCCTTCCCGGAGATCACTCCCGCCGTCGGGGCGATGAACGCGAAATGGTACTTGAGCCAGCCGTCCATGTTTCGCTCGAGGCTGACCTTGATGTCCGCCGCCTCGAACACCTGCTCGACCTGGCGGGTGCGTTTGTGGATCGGCCCAGCGAACTCACCGAGGAAGATCGTACCGCGGGGGCCGGATGGTTTCTCACGATCCATGACGACCAAGTCGCTGCCGTCCCACCCGCCGCCGGCTCCGGGGAAGCCGAGTAGGAGCTTCTCCTGCGGCAGTGCTCCCGGTAGTGATGGAATCCCGACACGGCATTGCCGAGAAACAGGACGTGCTGCAGATGCTCGTTGCGAGCCAGCAGCGGGCAGACGGCCAATCGGCTGGCCTTCTGCATGGCGACGACCGCGAGGTCGCACCAATGGTGCGGTTCCAGCCGATCCACGAGGTTGACCCGCGCGAGCATGTGCTCGCCCGTGAGCCCGTCGACGATCTCGATGCCGTCGTGCTGGAGTGTGCGGTAGGTCTCGCCACGCGCGAGCAAGGTCACGTCCTGCCCGGCCTGGTGCAGGCGCAGTGCCAGCCACCTGCTGATCGGTCCGGAGCCAACCACCAGGGCCTTCACGATCCTCAGCTCCGAGGTGTGCCAGGCGATGCCCGCACCACTGCAGGCATGCGACGTATCGTCGTATCCGGCCCAAACTGGAGTTCGAACGGGATGCAGCGCAACTCGTGCATGCCGGCGCAGTGGGCCCGGCAGCGCATCAGGGGGATGCGGGTGTGTCGCCCCGCACGTACGACTCCACGAACAACCGCCCGACATCGGTAACGGTGATGTCCGCCGTCCGCAGGTCGTAGGCTCCCGTGAGTCTGCTCGTGTTGGCGAGTGCTACGAAGGTGAGGCCCAGGTCGGGTGCGCGGATCAAGAGTGAGGAGTGGCCGATGGCGAGTCCATAGTGCCATTCGAGCTTCACACCTTCGTACCACTGCACGTACCACCCCAGCCCGTAGGTCTTGTCCGGTCCGTGGATCTCGATCGTGGGGGACAGCATCAGCGCCTGGGTTGCCGGAGCGAGGAACCGGCCGGCATCCAGTGCCTGCGAGATGCGGGCGACGTCGCTGGCGGACGCGACGAGCCCCGCGGCCGGGCTGAAGTGGCGCAGCCGGCCGGACGCCACGACTCGGCCGTCCACCAGCTCGTACGGCATGGCGACGTTGCGGAGGAACGCCTGGCGGTCGAGACCCGCCTCGTAGAAGGCCGACAGGATCGTGACGTCGGGAGCGGTGTGCCGCAGCTCGAGCGGGGCCAGGATCCGCTCGACGAGTAGGTGGGCGAACGTCGTCCCGGTGGCCTCTGCCACGACGTCACCGAGCCGTGCGTACCTGCCGCCGTTGTAGCGAAAGACCGTGCCCGGCGTTCCCTCGGACGTGTGGTTCAGCAGGTGCTGCACGGTGATGACGCCGTCCGCCTCGAGATCCACGCCGAAGTCGCGCAGGGGATCGTCGAGGGCGAACGCCCCCTCCTCTACGAGCTGCATGAGCACGATGGCGGCGATCGGCTTGGTCACCGACGCCAGGTAGAACGCCGTGGTGTCGGTGGCCTGGACTCCGCGCTCGACGTCGGCCATGCCGAATCCGCGCGCCCACTCGATGTCGGAGCCTCGGGCCACGGCGGCGGACAAGCCGGGGATCCTCAGGTGCACGCGGATGCTGTCGAGCGACGCCTCGAACCCGTGCAGCCCCGCCTCGGGTTCAACCGGAATCGGCTCGAGCGGGGACTCGTTGCAGCCACCGCCGGCGATCGCGGCCGCGAGTGCGACGAGGTACCCGAGCCGCGCGCGCTCGCTCATTGCTCACCTCCGCCGAGCGGGATCAGGTAACTCGCCGAGAGCGCGAACGTGAGCAGCCGCGTGTAGCCGCGTGGCAGGGACTCGTTGGTGACGCTGGTGAGGTTGAGGTTGCCGAGCAGGTGCAGGGCGAGGGTGCCGCGACTGAAGCGGTGTCGTGCGCCCAGGCCGAGCCACGTGCCGAACTGGGCGGTGGACCGGTTCCATGCCACGCGGTCGTCGTCGCAACTCACGCTTTCGCCCGTCATGCTGTGCACCGAGCAGCCAAGCTCCAGGCTACCGGACACGCCGGCGATCAGTTGCGGCGCCGTCCGCCACGGCGCCGACACGGTCAAGAACACGGGCAGCTCGACGTAGGACAGCCGGCGGCTCCCGCCGTCGGGTGTCTCGGTCCAGCCCTTCTGGATGTACCACAGCTCCGTCTGCAGCGAGAAGGTGGACTGCGGTCGGAACACCGCGACCCCGCCGAGTTGCAGTCCCAGCACCGGCTCCTGCATGTCGTTCGCCTCGTCGTCCTCGAACAGGACGGCGCCCCCGGCCAATCCGAGCCTGCCGCCGACCGAAACGGCTTGTGCGCGAAGCGAGGCATCCGCACATGCAAGGAGAATGAGTGCGACGGCGGCTGATGCCAGATGGGGTCGGGTCGTGCGGGGTGTGCGGGGGCGCGTTCGTGGGGGGGTACGTCTCCACCGGAGATCGATGCGCTCCGTCCGTCGGCTCTGCGCTGCCCTCGGCCCCTCAGCGTCGTCCACCACGGCGGCTCCCCGCAGCGTGCAGGGACAATATAGCTATTGAGAATAGTGATCTGCAATGCGGGGGGCTCCGGATCGTCACGGTGGCCCGGGACATCGGTGGTTCCCGGGTCATCGATGACGTGCTGCCGTCTCGGCTACACAGACAGGCCAGGCGGCATGGGTCCGGTCCGCGGGTTTCAACTCACCCGCTGAACCGCTCGCGCTCGACGCTGTAACGGCCGGCCAGCGCGGTGCGGACCTGCTCGAGAGGGGTTGGCCTATCGGGACAAACTAGAGATGGAGGGTGGGATCCGGTCGGAGGAAACGGCGGGCGACCGCGTTCGACTGACGAAACCGGGGCGTCGTGATGCCGAAAGGGGTTCAGGCCGACGGCGGAGTGACGTCACTTCCATCACACAGCCGGGGCGCCCCGCTGGGCGGGACACCCCGTACCGGCCGTCATACCTCTTCGCACTGCGCTGGGCGTTGGTACCGTCTGAGCATTGTCAGACAGGCGTGACAAGGTATCCCAGCGGTCACACCGTCCAGGCCCCTCCCACCCCTCGATACGCCTGGCCTCTGCTAGCGCGACATGGGTACTCTGTCGGGCCTCACCCAGCCTCGCTCCGCTCGAGTCGCAAGTTACAGGCCGGTCCCGGTGTCGTCAGCCCCTCCGTCGGGGCGCCGTCGATTCAGGCTCGGCCTGGCACCGCAGCCCAGGCCTGCTCCGCGCGCCGACGCGTCCAGCAAGGTCGATCATCGTGTGTCGCCCGCGAGTCCGCTGTTGCGTCCCCGCAGCGCCACGCCGTGGCAAACCCGAGCGCCGCGCTTGTTGTCCCTCGGGGTGCGCCGCCCCATGTTGTACCGCACAAATCGCCCGTTGCCGGCCTCCCCTTCGGCCGCGCCGCCCCGGTGACGTTTCTCCCCCCTTTGAACGCCACGGTGCGACGAAACCGCCGCCCCGGTGCGAAGGCAGTTCAGATTCCTTTCTCACAAAGGGGGTGTCGTATGCGTTGTCTTCGCCTCGCCCTGCTGCCGCTCGTGTTCGCAGCCTGCACTGAGACGCAACCACTCGCGCCCGAGGTAGACGAGCCGCTGTTCGGCGCGAGCGCCGGATGGTCGGACTGGTACATCGAGTTCGGCCCCGGTGACTTCACGTTCCCCGCCGAGTGCATCGGCGAGACTATGGCGTTTGAGGGGAAGGTCTGGTTCACATCACATTATGTTGCCCCACGTGGCGCTCCACATGGTGGGTTGGTGCACGAGAACTGGCACGGCTGGTACGAAGGAGAATTCAGTTCCGTCACGACCGGTAAGCGGTGGCTTCCAAAGAACGTGAACAACCACGGGGTTTGGTGGGGGCCAACCTACGCGGGCCACTCGGCCAATCATGAGTTCATCTGGATGACGGAGGAAGGCACCGGACGACGGATCCAGACGTCGCTCAAGGTGCACTACGTCGAGAACGCCAACGGCGACGTGAAGGTCGACCGCATCGACTTCACCTGTTTCCTGCGCTGACCGTCTCCGTCGATCCGCGCAGCGACGGGCCCACCCGACCAGCCCCGCGCTGAAGGGCAGGTGCGAGCTCGGACGGATGTGCGCGTCTGACCGGAGAGGATGACAGGAGCGCGCCCCGAGCGCCACGCGGCGCTCGGGGCGTTCGTACCTACCAGGACCATCGCCTCGGCCGGTTGGGAGCGCGCGTCCTGAGGGCTCTCGGTCAGGTGCGCGGCCCGGCACGTCGAGCGGTGGTGCGTTCGTGGGCCCGCTAGGGCCTCGCTCCCATCGCGTTCTGAAACTGCCCGGTGTCGGTGTACTGCTGGAACTTGGTGATCTTCCCGCCCGCCAGCGTCCAGATGTGACAGAACTGCGCGTCAATGGCCTGTCCGGTCTGCTTGTACTCGCCGGCATAGCGACCTTCGACCGTCACGGTATCGCCCGCGTCGTGAAACGCGGCCGGGTGAACGGCAAACCCGTTCCACTCTTCAGCCAGTCTCGCGAAAAGGTTGGTCACGACGGCGTCCGGCCCGACCCACGCAGCGCCGCTCGGCATGTACGGATTTCCCTCGGCTTCGTACCAGTGGACATCCGGCGCCATCGCACCGAGCACCGTCGGCATGTCGCCACGCCCGAACGCCGCATAGAGGTCCTGCAACAGCTTGGCTCCACTCATCTCTCGATCCTCCATCGTTGTGTATGTCAGCGAGGCGACCGTAAGGGCATGCTGTAGTCCGCCGCGAGGTTGTTACCCCGTGACCTGTGAGAGCGCTCGCTTCAGATCGTCAGCATCCATCACTGGTGTGAACTCGACCGCCGCATCCAGAGCCATGAAGAGCGGCTCGGCGATCTGCGGGATCTGCGCGGGGTCGGTCATGTCGAAGACCATCATGCCGGCACGCTCCCCGTCGAAGGGCATGAAGTAGGCTGCCTCGGGCTTCAGTTGCTCCATCAAGGTCTGCATGGCCCGCTCGAGGGTGCCGTCCCTGATCGCCTCGTTCCCTCGCTCGACGGGAACGGTCCATCGCAGCATCGTGCGCATGATGATCTCCTGGAATGAGTGGGAGGGCAATAACTCAGTGGGGAAGGCGCAGCGACGGGCGGGTCGGGCTCACGAGCGCAGTCGCTTACGTCCTGCTCGTTCCCCGTCTCACCGCCCTTCCGGAGGTTCGTTGGTGCAGGCGTCGGTCCCGAGGCGAGCGCAGGGCAGGGACTCACGGTAACGCGCGATCGCTGCACGACGCCCCGGGGCCGAGCCTCGCTCGTCCTCTTCCCGTATCAGCGAGAGGAACAGACCCTGGTACATGCGTCCCATGCCGCGCGAGACGGGATCGATGCGCACCGCGGGATCGGCGTAGCCACGGTAGGCATACGTTGCGAGCAGGTTGTGCCGCAGCGTCGCGAGATCCGGTTCCGGATCGGCGACCGGCACGACCCGCCAGTGGAGGCCGTCGACCCGACCGTACGGGCGGAGCCAACCCATGCCGGCGTCGCCGACGGTCAGACTGAAGCACAACGGACGGCGCCAGCGGTTGGTGCGCAGGATGTCGAGGATCACGAGATCGACCGGGAGCACGACGTCTTCCAGCGTGGGTGTCGCGTGGATGGTGATCGACCCCGGAATGGCGCTTCCGGCCGGCAGGTCGAGCTGGGCGGTGGTCCCCTCGACCGGGACCGCCAGCGTGGTGTCGCTCCACGGCCGCGGCGCGAGGGAGCGGCGTTGCTCCCGATCGAGCGAGACGGGAAACGTCGGGTCCCGCTCCACGATCCGATCCACGAACCAGAAGGTGTTGGCGAGCGACCGATTGACGAGCTGCACGTCGGGGCGCAGCCCCTCGACCTCCTGCAGGTACAGGAGCGGGAACGTGTCGTTGTCGCCGTTGGTGAACAGGATCGCGTCGGGCGGCAAGCCCTCGAGCAGGTTGGCCGCGAAGTCGCGCGCAAAGAACCGCCGGGAAGCGTCGTGCGCCGTCCAGTTCGTCGTGAGCTGCACCGTCGGAACGAGCAGCAGCAGGAAGACGCCAATCGCCGCCACCACACGCCGACGCCGAGCCCAGAGGCGGGCGACCTGGTGTGCCATCACCGCGAGGCCGTAAGCGACGGTCAACCCGAAGGTCACGCACACGGGGAGGTAGTGGCGATCGAATGGGCGGAAGAAGCTCGCGGGGATGTTGAAGTAGAGTACGGTCGCCGCGCTCTGCAGGAGCAGGACGAGCGCGAACGCCGCTCCGAGCCGAGGATGCCGCCGCCACAAATGCACCAGGCCCGCCAGCCCGGCGAGCGCCGGCAGCGCGCCGAGCGGGCCGAGGGGACCGGTCCATCGCAGGAAGTTGGCGCCGAGCGCGCGGAGGAGGTCGCCGGCTTGCTCGGACCAGAAGGGTGCATTGCGTGGGAAGAAGGTGACGAGGAACCCGCCGCCCAAGGATTCGAGGGACACGTAGCTCCAGAACCGTGCCCAGTTGGTCGGCTCTCCGAAGTTCAGAACGGTGTCGGTGGTCGCCGCGATGGGGATGATCACGAGGTGGAACGCCAGTCCCGCCGCCATGCCGGCCGCTCCGGCCAGCCACGCCTTGGGATCGCGCAGCGTTCCCGCGCGCCGGAGCAGGATCCAGGCAAGGAGGCCCGGAAGCAGCAGCGCGTTGGTGCGGTGGACGCTGAAGTCGAGTCCGAAGAGCAGCCCCTGCCACGCGAGCCGGCGCCACGCGTGCGGGTCGTCCGCCTCCTCCCACCAGCGCAGCATCGTCCACCAGATCAGTCCCGTGAACACGGCCGTGAGCATGTACGGCGTGAACTTGATGGCGTGCTCCCACACGGTATCCGCGAACGCAAAGGCGAGCGCGCCGAGGGCTGCGCCGATTGGCGCGGCGAGACGTGCGACAGGGATGCCCTGGCCGTCGCCGCGCCCCGCCATATGGAGCAGGCGCATCGCGCCGAGGCAGACCAGTCCCGCCGCGACCGCGCCGAGCGCACCGGCGAACAGGTTCAGCGCGTATGCCGGGGGCTCGAGCGGGAGCCGGGTGATGAGCCATCCGAGCAGTGTGAGGAGCAGCGATCCGGGTGGCGCCGTGACGCCGAGCGTGCTCGCCGCCAGCGAGTACGCACTCGAGTCCCACCAGGTGATCGTGGGGTAGGCGGTGCGGCAGAACACCGGCGCAGCGGCACCCGCGACGAGTGTCAAGGCGAGTGCCCGGTATCGGAGACCGGGGTGACGTGACGAGGGCACACCCTAATAGGGCAGGCGTTCCCCGCGCGTCAACTCGGCATCGGCGCGGCCCCGCGCCGGGCGGAGTCGTGTTGAGGCGCTGTCCTCGGCGCCATACCGGACCAAGACGCTCTGGTTGTCCGGAGGGCACGCTCTAGCTTCCGGCCGCGCCGCACCCTATCGTAGCCGAAGACCAGCCGAGGACGGAGGG
>Ga0209536_100003543_pt1 | contig 25015 bp, 36 predicted proteins | sample DeeMarSeWOR28_12_FD_187461 | JGI IMG/M metagenome (GOLD analysis project Ga0209536, IMG submission 187461) | Marine sediment microbial communities from White Oak River estuary, North Carolina - WOR-2-8_12 (SPAdes) (version 2) | ecosystem: Environmental > Aquatic > Marine > Intertidal zone >...
GTGGTGCCAGCGCAGTCAGCTAATAATGTATTTCCACCACAGACGCAGCAAGTTGCAGGCCAAATGTTTGGTCAGCAAATGCCAGGTATGTATGGAAGCGCACTAGCTAAAAAAGGTTGTAAATACAAAAAATAAAAATATGAAAGATATAAAACAATTAAAAGCTGATTTAGCAGGACAAGTAGGTGAAAATGCTATTTGGGACGGGCCATTAAGCAAAGAAGGTTTTCCAATGGGTGTTGGAAACAGTAATGGTATTACAGGTTTAGAAGTATCTAAGTACCCTTGCAAATACGAAGCTGGACCAATTACTAGCAAAGCTAAAGTATATAAATAATGTACAGCTCTCCATTTTTTAAAGATTTTGTACAATTCTATTTTAATTAGTTCTGCCATCAAACAGCATCCACTGTAATTTTCAGGAAGTATTCTTCAAGTGATCTGGTTGGAATAACTGCGCTGACCAAAATATCATTATCTACAAAGTACTTATTTAATGGCGCTATCTCTTCAGATGAGAGGTTAAAAACCAGTTTATTTTTTGTGAACGATTCTATTCTATCATCCCAGCGAGACTGGCTTATTAAATGCTTTGCAGAATCTAAATCATTAACTTCAAAAGTAACTTTTAGTTCGGCAGAGTTAAGCAAATCCTGCACAAATCCCTCAACTACAGTTTTGCCTTTGTTGATTATTATCATCCTGTTTGCAATCTGCTCAACTTCAGAGAGTAAGTGTGAAGAAAGGAATATTGTTTTATTCTTCTCATCACGAAGATGAATTATCAGATCACGTATTTCTTTCATTCCCTGGGGATCTAATCCTGTTGTAGGTTCATCCAATATTATAAGCCCGGGATCGTGCAAAAGAGCCTGAGCAATTCCCAATCTTTGTTTCATACCGTGTGAATAAGTTTTTACTTTACTGGTTCTTCTTTCTTTCAGCCCAACAATTTCAAGAATTTCCATAATTCTGTTTGATGATACTTCCCTGCCGGAAATACGACCTAAAATCTCCAGGTTTTTATAAGCGGATAAATAATTGTAGAAATCCGGTTTTTCCACAATGGCCCCAACATCCCTTAAAATAAGGGCTCTCTCCTTATTTAAAGGTTTACCAAATAGCTTTATTGTTCCCTTGTTCGGACGAATAAGTGTAAGCAGCATTCGTATTGTAGTGCTCTTTCCCGCACCATTTGGTCCTAAAAATCCAAAGATATCTCCTTTATTTACATTCAGAGATAGTTCATCTACAGCTTTTACATCCTTAAATTCTTTTGTTAGTCTCTGGATCTCGACTATTTTTTCTTCACTGATCATTACACAAAACTGGAATATGAAAAATCATTTTTTTTGGAATTAATTCATGTTTCTACAAAATATTTAACAGACAAAATAATACAATTAATTACTTAATGCGACTATAAATTTATTTTAATAATTGTCAAATATTTTAAGCCGAAAAAAATTAAAAAGGTAAAAATTTTTTTTACAAATTTTTCTTTGTTTTCCATCTAAAATTAAGTCTTCAGAAATTCATAAAAGATTTAATTTGTTTTTGTTTAAAATTATTCCAAAGTTAGACCAGCTTATAAGTGGGTCGAAAAAATATTTTTAATTTGTGTGGCTTTCAATTTTATTTTAAAATTTTTTTTCATAACTTCTTTCTGACCCCAATCATGAACAGAAATTTTAAGATCAAATTAATTATCTTGGAAAATTGAGCCCTTCAAAATTTTATAACTGTAACTATTAATTATTGGTGGAACTATGAACCAATATCTTGGAGAACCGAATGCAAATTTCTAGACTATTCACAAAAGCAGGAGATGATCCTTTAGCATCCATAAAATTTGTTAAAACTACTTCAGAGATAAAGAATCCGGATGGCTCCTTAGTATTTAGAATGGAAGATGTATTGGTTCCACATGGCTGGACGCAGGTAGCAATTGATATTATAGCACAAAAATATTTCAGAAAAGCAGGGGTTCCTAAGCTATTAACGAGATTAAATGAAGAAGGTGTTCCTGAATGGCTTCAATCATCCGTTCCTGATGAAGAAAAATTAAGCCAGCTTCCTGAAGAAGACAGATTTACTTCTGAAAAAGATTCAAGGCAGGTATTTCATCGTTTAGCCGGTAACTGGACTTACTGGGGATGGAAAGCGAATTACTTCGATACTGAAGAAGATGCATCAGCATATTATGATGAAATGAAATATATGCTTGCCAATCAGATGGCTGCACCCAATAGCCCTCAATGGTTTAACACGGGATTAAACTGGGCTTATGGTATCTCAGGTCCTTCACAAGGTCATTATTATGTAGATCATGAAACCGGTGAATTAACTCAATCATCAGATGCATATACACACCCTCAGCCACATGCTTGTTTTATCCAATCAATAAATGATGATTTGGTAAACGAAGGCGGCATAATGGACCTTTGGGTTAGAGAAGCAAGACTTTTTAAATATGGTTCAGGAACAGGATCTAACTTTTCGAATATCAGGGGTGCAAATGAATCTCTAAGTGGTGGGGGAAAATCATCCGGATTGATGTCGTTCTTAAAAATTGGCGACCGTTCAGCAGGTGCTATTAAATCAGGCGGAACAACACGAAGAGCAGCTAAAATGGTTACTCTGGATTTGGACCACCCGGATATAGAAGAATACATAAGCTGGAAAGTTATTGAAGAACAAAAGGTTGCTGCCCTGGTTACAGGTTCCAAGCTTGCAAACTATCACCTGAACAATATCATGAAAGCATGTTACGCTGAACATCCGGAGAACGAAAGATTTAACAAGAAAGAAAACAAGAAATTAAAGCGTGCAATAATAGATGCGCGAAAAGCAATGATTCCGTACAATTACATCGATAGGGTTATTCATCTTGCAAAACTTGGATTCAAATCAATTGAATTTCCTGTTTACGATGTTGATTGGAATTCTGAAGCATACACAACTGTTTCCGGTCAAAACTCCAATAACTCAATAAGAGTTACAAATGAGTATATGAACGCTGTTATTGATGACGGAGATTGGAATCTTTACTGGCGGATAGAAAAGAAAAAAGCGTTAGAGGAAGAAAGGGAGCCAAAACCTTGTAAGACATTGAGTGCAAGAGATCTTTGGGATCAAATTTCATATTCTGCATGGTCCAGTGCGGACCCGGGTATTCAATATCACACAACAATTAATGAGTGGCATACATGCCCTGAGGATGGCGAAATTAAAGCTTCCAATCCTTGCAGTGAGTACATGTTTTTAGACGACACTGCCTGCAACCTTGCTTCACTTAACCTGGTTAAATTTCATAATAAGAAAACAGGTAAATTTAATATCAATGACTACAGGCATGCATCAAGATTATGGACGATTGCTCTTGAGATAAGTGTTCTTATGGCACAGTTTCCAAGTAAAGAAATTGCTTTGAAGAGTTATAACTTCAGAACTCTTGGCTTAGGGTATGCAAATCTTGGATCTCTTCTGATGCTTCAGGGAATTCCTTACGATAGCGATGAAGCTTTTGCAATTTGCGGCGCTCTAACTGCCATTATGCATATGACTGCGTATTCTACATCGGCTGAAATGGCTGGTGAGCTTGGACCTTTCCCAAATTATGATACAAATAAACCTCATATGCTAAAGGTTATAAGAAATCACCGCAGAGCTGCTTATAATGTACCAAATGAAGAGTACGAAGGACTCTCTATTTATCCAATGGGCATAAATCCACAACATTGCCCTTCAGACCTGCTTAAAGCCGCTAGGGAAGATGCTGACAGAACTCTTGCATTGGGAGAGAGATATGGATTCAGAAATGCGCAGGTAACTGTAATTGCTCCTACAGGTACAATAGGACTATTAATGGATTGCGATACAACAGGCGTTGAACCTGATTTTGCCCTGGTGAAATTCAAAAAGCTTGCCGGCGGTGGTTACTTTAAAATTATAAACCAGTCTATTCCGCCCGCATTGATAAATCTTGGTTATAATAATGATCAGATCAATGAGATAGTAAAATACGCCAAAGGACAGGGAACTTTAAATGGATGTCCATACATCAATCCCGAATCACTCAAATCAAAGGGATTTACTGACGAAGCTATTGTAAAAATTGAAAAAATGCTTCCCGGTGTATTTGAAATAGGATTTGCATTTAACAAATTTACCCTGGGCACAGATTTTCTGATAAAAAAACTTGGTTTCACAAAAGAATTAATTGATTCATTCAGTTTTGATCTTTTAAATGAACTTGGATTTTCTAAACAGGAAATTGCATCGGCAAATGATTACGTTTGCGGAACAATGACGATTGAAGGTGCACCTTTTCTTAAACATGAGCATTATCCTGTTTTTGATTGTGCAAATAAATGCGGAAAGAAAGGCACACGGTTTATTCGTCCTCTTGCTCATATTAAGATGATGGCATCTGCACAGCCCTTCATTTCCGGAGCTATATCTAAAACTATCAACTTCCCTAGTTCAGCTTCCATTGATGATATAAAAGATGCATATATGCAAAGCTGGAAATTCGGGATTAAAGCCAATGCATTGTATCGCGATGGTTCAAAACTGTCTCAACCATTGAATTCGGTAAGTGATGATGAAATTGAAGGTTTGATGGAAGACAGGGAAAAAAATGATATGGTTAAAGTAGCTGAAAGGATCATTCATCGCTACATTGCTAAAAGAAGAAGATTACCGGATAGAAGAACAGGTTACACTCAGAAGGCAAAGATAAATGGTCAGTCTGTTTACATACGAACGGGTGAATATGATAATGGACAGATTGGAGAAATATTTATAGATATGCACCGCGAGGGTGCTGCCTTTAGAAGTTTATTGAACTGTTTTGCGATTTCTATTTCTCTTGGTTTACAACATGGCGTTCCACTGGAAGAGTTTATTGATGCTTTTGTTTTTACAAGGTTTGAACCAAGCGGAATTGTTACCGGAAATGACAAAATAAAAATGGCTACTTCAGTAATAGATTATATTTTCCGGGAGTTAGCAGTTAATTATTTAGGCAGAACCGATCTTGCACATGTTGAACCCGAAGAGATTAAATCTAAAGCTTCTGCAGGTATCGTAAAAAAACTTGGCGAAGAGGTTGAACCTGATTTTGTTGAAGAAGAAGTTGTAAGTGAAAGATTGGTTGAACTGGATAAGGATAAAGATGAAGATTCACCATATAATTATAATCTTGCAACCAACACTGCGATTGATCAGCAAAAAGTTGTTGCCAATGAAAAAGTAGCTATGAATTCGAAAGTTATGAAAGCCAGACAGCAGGGATATACGGGTGATATTTGTACAGAATGCCAAAGCCTTACTATGGTTAGAAATGGTACCTGTCTTAAATGCATGACTTGCGGCTCCACTTCAGGCTGTAGTTAATCAGCCTCCAATATTAAATGGTTCTCTACAATGACCTGACTTGAGTAAATGTTAAAAACTTCCATTTTTTTTGATTCTTCTGCCACTCATAAATCTGTTTTTATAGTAGGAATGAGTGATTGAAGAAATCGTCACTCCTTTTTTTGAGCTGGCATGTGCAAATAGATTATCACCAATATAAATTCCTACATGACCCGGGCTGACACCACTTCTTGTGTCAAAGAAAACCAGATCACCGAATCTTAAATCTTCCACATCATTGACCACTTCACCTTGTTTATATTGCTCTCTTGCTGAACGAAGCAGATTAACTGAAAGTGTATTCTTATAAACATTCTGGGTGAATGCTGAACAATCGATGCCTGATTTTGAATTGCCGCCATATTGATAAGGAACGTTGAGATATTTTATTATCTCCATTAACATTTTCTCTTTAGGAGTACCGGTTTCAAAATTATTTTCATCGGAGTTTAAATTATATCTGTCTAACACTACACCATAGTCCACAGCGTCGTCATCGGGTAAATCACCCGAATCTTCAAGGTTATCATAACGAATCATTGATACAGAATCTTCAATAGCGTCGGTATACTTATTATCATCATCTTTAGATGAAAATCTTACATTAGTGTTATTACTGGTTTCTGAATCATTAGAATTGTTCCCGTAACGGGAAGTGCCTGAAGAAGAGCTGCATCCATAATAGAGGAATATAAAAGATGCACTTAATATTAAATATGTTACCCGATATAACGCATTCACAAATTAACCCAGATAAGTTCTCAAGTGTTTGCTTTTGGAAGCATGCCTGAGCCGCCGGATTGCTTTCTCTTTAATCTGCCTTACTCTTTCGCGTGTTAAATTGAATTTTTCTCCAATTTCTTCAAGGGTCATAGCATGATCAGTTTCTATGCCGTAATACAACCTGAGTACTTCAGCCTCCCTTTCGGACAATGTTGATAATGCTCTGGCAATTTCAGTTTTTAATGATTCAGACAAAAGCATTGTATCAGGAGAAGGCTGTTCATCATTTTTCATTACATCCAGTAAGCTATTTTCTTCACCTTGAGAAAAAGGTGCATCAACGGAGACATGTTTACTCGATATTTTTAGTGTATCCGATACTTCTTTTACATCCATTTCAAGTTCGTCTGCCAATTCATCTGCATTTGGTTCTCTTTCAAATTCCTGCTCAAGATTACTGTAAGCTTTTCCAATTTTATTTAATGCGCCTACTCTGTTTAACGGTAAACGAACAATACGCGATTGTTCTGCAAGTGCTTGCAGAATGGATTGACGTATCCACCAAACTGCGTAGGAAATAAATTTAAAGCCGCGTGTTTCGTCAAATCTTTTTCCGGCTTTAATAAGTCCAAGGTTACCTTCATTTATTAAATCGCCCAATGAGAGACCCTGGTTTTGATATTGTTTAGCAACACTTACAACAAACCGTAAATTTGCTTTCGTAAGTTTTTCCAGGGCCGATTTATCCCCGGCTTTAATTTTAATTGCCAATTCAATTTCTTCTTCTGCTGTAAGAAGATCTACCTTACCAATTTCCTGAAGATATTTATCCAAGGACTGGCTTTCACGATATGTAAATTGTTTGGATATTTTCACCATAATACCAGGTTACTTTTCATTATGGATAGTATCAACTATTCCAACGATTGATGCATCAACAGGAGCCATATCTACCGGCAATGGAATAACAGCTTCCGAGGCTGTAATGTAGAAGATTATCTCTCCAGGTCCGGCTCCAACTGTATCTACAGCAATTATTGGCTCATCAGTTTTTATATACTCTCCATTCATCGGTTGAACAAACATAAGTTTTAAACTATTTAATGCAGGATACTTTTTTGTAGCCCAAACATTTCCTATTACTTTACCTAAAAACAATTTCCATTCCACTAATAATTTTTATTTAATTGCTCTTAAAACAATTTTACGAACCAATATGAACAAATTCTCTTTCTGATTTTTACTGGATAATTCAGATAAAGTAAAATCTACTCATCAGCATTATCTTCTATGAGCTGCTTTATCGAAATATCTAGTTTATCTACAATTGCCATAATTACAGCATCAATAGGTTTATCCTGTGTAAAATGTGTTTGCCTTGATGAACTACCCGTAGCAACCAAGACAACCTCCCCTTCCCCTGCGCCAACGCTGTCAACAGCAACAACAAAATCACTCATTTCATTTAAGTCCAAATCTAATTTTCTAACGATAAGAAATTTTGCGCCGACAAGATTTTCATCTTTTTTAGTTGACCAAACGGTTCCGATTACCTTACCTAAAAACAATTTTACCTCTAATTTTATTGCGATTAATATTTAAATTATTTGTCTCTGTTTCTTAATCTAACTTAAGTTGACCCGCAAATTATTTGTATTTAATAAACCGTTGAACCGGTTAAACTATCAAGTTGGTTATTAATTAACCCACGACTTAAGTCGTGGATTAATGAAATGGCAAAAAGATTTTTGAACCGTTTTAACGGTTTATCAAAATCACCAGTCAACTTGAATTAACTAAAAAATCTGTTACTATCTAAGATAATGTAAGATTCATCCAATTTACAAGTGATGATTTTTACTCTTCAATAATATTTTTGAATTGAATCAAAACATTTTATTATTCATTAAGAAAACTTGTTCCCTTTAAATTATTCTTAACATCAAAGAAATCTGCAACCGTTTTACCAACATCTGAAAATGTAGCCCTAATTCCTAAGTTTTTTCCTGATCTATTTTTATTGTAATAAAGTAGCGGAACATATTCTCTGCTATGATCGGTGCTTGGTGTTGTCGGATCATTACCATGATCAGCAGTTATGATCAATCTGTCTGTATCATCAATACTTTCTATAAATGCTGGAAGAAAATCATCAAACTCTTTTAGTTTATTTGCAAATCCTTCGGGATCGTTTCTGTGCCCGTAGTAAACATCAAAATCAACTAAATTTGCAAAGATAAAACTGCCGGATACTTTTTTTGCGTACTCCATTATTTTTCTGCATCCTTCTTCATTGCTTTTCGATACCACATTGAACTTTATTCCGCTGTAGTTAAATAAGTCATTTATTTTCCCAATCGCTATTGTATCAATGTTGTTTTCGTAAAGCACATTTAAAATTGTTTTATCAGTAGGATCCAGAGAATAATCTTTCCTGTTGGTTGTACGTTTAAAGTTTCCGACTTTACCGATAAACGGTCGTGCGATAACTCTTCCTACTAATAGGGGCGGAACTAATATTTCGTTTCGAACAATCGAACAAATTTCATACAATCGAGCGATAGGGATTATATCTTCGTGAGCAGCAATTTGAAATACAGAATCGGCAGAAGTGTAAACAATCGGGAAACCGGTTTTGATATGTTCTTCACCTAATTCTTTTATTATTTCAGTTCCCGATGCTGCTTTGTTGCCAAGAAAACCTTGCACTCCGCTTCTCGACAGAAAATCGTTCATTAAACTTTCAGGGAATCCAAGAGGGAAATATGAAAAATCAGTATCAACATACAAACCGCCCAATTCCCAATGTCCAGTAATCGAATCTTTACCCTTTGATATTTCTTTTAACTTACCAAATGAAGCTAATGGTTTTTGTTGAGGACCAATTCCTTTTATCAGCTTTATGTTCCCCAGCCCCATCTTTTCTAAACTAGGCAGATCCAATCCCCCCAGAGCTTTGGAAATATTGCCCAAGGTATCACTTCCTTCATCACCATAATTTACAGCATCCGGCAACTCACCTATACCAACACCGTCAAGTATTATTAGAAAAAAATTATTCATATTTGATTTCAAGGAAAATTGAATAATAACGGAGTAAGATTAATTTATATTCTGAACAGAGTTGCCACCTTTTTCCATCGCTTTTTGTAAAGCAAGATTGGCTTTTTCAATAGCTGCATCCGCGTCAACTTTCTTTGTTGTTGAGGCTATACCAATTGATATAGTGTACGTTGATTGTTTAGACACTACAGCTATTGGTTTTCTTGCAATTTTTATTCTTAATTTTTCTGCCCAAACAAATACTTTTTTTGAATCGGAATTAAAGAAATAAACAGCAAAGGTTTTTTCATCCAGTCTGCCGAATAAATTGAGAGGAGTCATTTCCTGATCGATTGTTTTTGAAACTGCCGCCAGTACTTTTGGTAAGGGATCACCATCAAATAATGATTCCTGATCAAGAAATTCATCTATTCTTATTAAAGCAATTGCACTTTGAACTCTTAATTCTCTTGCTTTGATAAGATCAGAATTAAGTCTTTCCTTAAATGTTGATTCGTTTAATGCTCTTGTTTCCATATCAATAGCAGTTAAACTTTCCAGCAGTTTTCTTGTACTATAAGAATAAATTATATAAGAGAAGATGTTAAACGAATTTTTTAAAAATTGTACATCCTGGTTTGTATAAGCATTCTTTTTTAGATTCTCAAAACAGATTACACCATAAATTTGCTTGTTGTAAATAATGGGTATTGCTAAAAAAGATCCGTCAAAACTAAGATCTTCAGATTTTGAAAATCTAATGTAATTTCCCTCCGATGTATCATCAATCTTCACAGGCAGTCCTGTTCTTAGCGATTTACCAACAAGCGTTCCCCGCAGATCAATTTCCAAACTTTCACCAATATATTTTAAAGAGGTGTTATTAACTACTTTTTTAGTCACAAAATATTTTTCAACAGGTTGATAATAAACAAAAACAAATGCATCCCAGGAAACCATAGATTCTGCTGCAGTGTGCATCAGGCGGAATAATTCCACTTCATCTTCATAATTATTTTCGGGTGCTATAAATTTCATAATGCCTTTCAATCTTTGCTGGGTAAGAGTATCGGAATGCTTCTCTTCAAAGATCGAAATTATCATAGTAATAACCCGAACAAACCTTCCGAGCGCATAGATTGTTTCAATGCCAAAAGCATCTTCATCTTTCGAATCAACGGCAATAATTGCAATGAGAGTTTTATCGTAGAATAACGGTACACCAACAAAGCTTCTGATGGACTGTGCTGTAGAATAGTATCGAATTACATCGGTTTCTGCAGTAGAAGGAATTTCGCTTAACAGTTCAGGTTCGCCGCTCTGAACAATTTTACTTAGAATATCATCTTCAATATCAAATTTTCTATGTGTTATATCCTCTGAAACCGAAACATATTTTTCAACTGTCAGCTTTTCTTTTTTCTGATTATGCCAGAAGAATATTGCCGTATGAGCATTATAAGCATCTTTAATAACCGTTAGCATTTTCTCCAGCACAAAAGAAAATTGTTCATCATGCCCCACACCGCTTGGTAATTGCTCATATGCAATTTCTTCAAATTTTTCTTTTAGATCGGGCGGTATTAGTGTGGTTCTTGTTTGAGAAAAGTCAGGCGTATAGGTTTCATCAGTTATTACTTCAACATCTTTTGTTTTTGAAACTATCTTAAATGATTCTTCGTATCCTGGTGGTGATTCAGATATACTTTCGAGATCTTCATCCTCACTGATAGAATAACCACCTTGAAATCTTACAGAGTCACGCAAGAATATAATAAATGCAACATAAATTACTATCAGGATGATGGTAATCACGCGTATTAACAGATCATCCGTAATAAATAATATTGCTGCCAGTACTGGCACTAAAAGAAAAATCAGAATTCGCTTTTTCTGTCTGCGATCCATGGCGGTAAAATTTATATGGTAAAACTTAATAAGCTTATTTAATTTACAAATCTTTGATATAAACAATCAAAAATAAGTGTAAGTTATTTCAAATAAAATAGTTTTGATAAACGTTTTATAATTTCTTTTTTCCCCTTGCCGGTTGCTGCTGAATAAAAGAACAGGTTTTCATCAATTAAAAGTTCGGGAAATGTTTTAGAAATATTTGTTAGCGCCTGCTTAAATTCCGATTGTTTTAGTTTATCAGATTTATTTAATAAAACTATAGAAGGTATTTGTGCGTAGATCAACAACTCATTTAACCGGATATCTAATTCGCTTGGATTGTGTCTGCTGTCTAATAAATGAATTGCAAGTTCAATATTTTTAGAGTTTAGAATAAAATCAGAAATCAATTTCCCCCAAAATTCTCTTTCTTTTTTGCTTACTTTCGCATAGCCATAACCCGGAAGATCAACGAGATAAAAGGATTCATCAATATTGTAAAAATTTATTGAACGAGTTTTGCCTGGAGAAGAACTTACCCGTGCAATATTTTTTCTATTAAATAAATTATTTATAAACGTTGATTTACCAACATTAGACCTGCCACAAAGAATTACTTCCGGAAGTTTCTTTTTAGGAAGATCACTAAATTTAAAAACAGATCGTTCGAAGTTTATTTTTGTGAACATAATAAAAAAGAGTAACCGGAAAACCGATTACTCTTATACTATAAATTTATATAATTAAATTATTTTTCTTTGGCTGATTCTTCTACAAATTGTGCTTCTTCAATAGCTTCTGATTCCTTAGCTTTTTTCTTTTCTTTAGCTTTTATATCTTTTTCTTCTTTCCTTTCCTCGGCTTTTGCAGTGATGATATCATTATAATCAACCAATTCTATAATGGCCATTTGAGCCGCATCGCCCAGCCGGTTACCAAGTTTCACAACTCTTGTATATCCACCGGGTCTGTCACCAATCTTCGGAACAATCTCAGCAAATAATTCTTTTACTGTTTCCTTATCTTTAATAAATTCCATTACTTGTTTGTGTGAATGAAGATCACCCTTTTTTGCTTTAGTAATTAACTTCTCAACAAACCCGCGTGTTTCTTTAGCTTTTGCCAAAGTAGTTTTAATTCTTTTATGTTTAAGCAGTGAAGTAGCTAAAGCTGTTAGTGTAGCTTTCCTGTGGCTCGCTGTTCTTCCCAACTTCCTGCCTTTTACTCTATGTCTCATCTAAAATCCTTTAGCGATAATTAATTAGATTCTGTTTCTTGCTTAATATATTTGTCTACATCCATACCGAAATCCAGACCCATTTCTTCCACGATATCCATTAACTCTGCAAGGGATTTACGTCCGAAATTTCTAAACTTAAGCATTTCTGCCTCATCTTTGCGAACAAGATCTCCTAAAATTGTAATATTAGCCGCTTTCAGACAATTATGAGATCTTACACTTAATTCAAGTTCTTCTACATTTGTAAGTAACATTTTGCGTATTCTTTCTGCCTCGGTATCCTTAGTACTTTCCTGTAGTTCCTCTTCCTGTTCGAGATCAAAGTTAATAAACAACTGAATATGGTCTCTTAAAATTTTCGCTGCCTGAGTTAATGCATCATCCGGTGTTATAGAACCATCTGTTATTATTTCGAAGGTTAATTTTTCAAAATCGTTTTTGTCCCCGATTCTAACATTTTCAACATCAAATTTAACTGTTTTGATTGGCGTGAAAATTGAATCCACCGGGATTATCCCAATAGTTTGATCAGGAACAATATTTTCATTCGATGGAACGTAGCCGGTTCCTTTTCCAATTCTAAGCTCGACATCAAATTTAGCATTTTTATTTAATGTAGCAATATGAAGATCTGGATTAAGAATCTCTACCTCGTTACTTGCCTTTTGAATATCTTCGGCAGTCCATGTACCTTCTCCGTTAAATGAAAGCAATATTTTATCAGGTTTATTTGCAAGTAATTTTATTCTTACCTGTTTTAGGTTAAGAATAATTTCAGTGACATCTTCAACTGATCCTTCTATTGATGTAAACTCGTGTAATACTCCGCTAAATTTAACAGAAGTAATAGCAACTCCTGGTAAGGAAGATAATAATACACGACGAAGTGAGTTACCTAGTGTAACACCATATCCTCTTTCCAATGGTTCGAGAGAAAATCTGCCAAAAGTATTTGTATAACTAGCTTCATCAAGAACTACGGTATCGGGCATCTTTAAATATGATATACTCATTTAATGATCCTCTAATTTTAATCCAAAAAAAATTTATTTAGAGTAAAGTTCTACTACTAATTGTTCATTGGCGTTAAGCGGTATGTCTTCTCTTTCAGGTACAAGAACAAAGGTGCCCGTTAAATTAGCTTTATCAACAGTTAGCCATGAATAAGTACTATCTTTTACTCTTTTAAGGGAGCTGTGAATTGTGTCCAGTTTTTTACTCTTCTCTCTCAATTTTAAAACATCACCGGCTGAAAGCGAATAGGACGGAATATCAACAAGTCGCTCATTAATCATAAAATGTCTGTGTCTTATCAATTGTCTTGCCTGCTTGCGTGAAGCAGCAAAACCCAGCCGGTAAATAACATTATCAAATCTGCTTTCAAGTAATTTTACCAGGTTCTCGCCAGTGATTCCCTTCTGTTTATTTGCCTTCTCAAAATAATTTCTAAACTGAGTTTCTAAAAGACCATAGATTCTTTTAATTTTTTGTTTTTCTCGCAGCTGAATACCATATTCCGAAACCTTAGCCCGTCTGTTTAAGCCATGCTCTCCGGGCGGATAGTTTTTAGTTTCAATAGGGCATTTTTCAGTAAAACATTTCTGACCTTTTAGAAATAACTTCTGTCTTTCTCTTCTACATAATTTGCAAACAGAATCTGTGTATCTTGCCATTTAATAATTCTCCGTAAAATTAAACTCTTCTTCTTTTTGGTGGTCTGCAGCCGTTGTGTGGTAAAGGAGTAACATCCTTGATAGAAGATATCTCCAAACCTGCAGTATGTAAAGCTCTTATTGCTGCTTCTCTGCCAGAACCAGGACCCTTAACATAGACATCCACTTTTCTCAAACCTAAATCGTAGGCTTCTTTAGCAGCACCTTCCGCAGAAACCTGGGCAGCAAACGGTGTGTTTTTTCTTGAACCTTTAAATCCATTTTTTCCGGCAGATGACCAGGAAATTGTATTACCATACACATCGGTTAACGTAACAATAACATTATTAAAGGTAGCTTTAATATGGGCGATACCACTTGCATCTACTTGTGTTTTCTTTTTACCTTTTCTAAATCCTTTAGCCAATTCTTTTTCCTCCAGTAAAACAAATATTAATTACTTCTTAGTCGGTGTTTTCTTTTTGCCAGCAACTGTTTTCTTTCTGCCTTTTCTCGAACGAGCGTTTGTTCTGGTTCGCTGACCTCTAACGGGTAATCCTTTGCGGTGACGAATTCCTCGATAGGTCCCGATATCCATCAGTCTTTTTATGTTTTGCTGAACTTCAGAACGAAGTGCACCTTCAACTTTAAATTCTGCAGTTATCACTGCTCTTATTGAACCAACATTTTCTTCTGTAAGGTCTGCAACTTTTTTATTCGGATCTACATTCGCTTTTTCCAGAATATCAGCAGAGATTGCAGGACCAATACCATAGACGTATTGCAATCCATACAAGATTGTTTTCTTTTTAGGTAAATCTACACCTGATATACGAGCCAATTAACTTCTCCTTATAATAATATTAACCTTGACGCTGTTTATGCTTAGGATTTTTACAAATTACTCTAACAACTCCTTTGCGATTAATTACTTTGCAATGTTCACAAATTTTCTTAACCGATGCTCTGACTTTCATAATAACTCCACTATTTATACCTGTAAGTAATTCTACCTTTTGTTAAATCGTATGGAGACATTTCAACAGAGACTTTGTCTCCCACCAATATTTTTATAAAATGCATTCTCATTTTTCCGGATATATGTGCTAATATCTCGTGACCATTATCAAGTTTAACCTTAAAGGTTGCATTCGGTAACGTTTCAGTTACAACTCCATCTATTTTAATCGGTCCTTGTTTTGCCATTAACAAACAGTTAGTATTTCCGGTGAATTACCATTAACTAAAATTGTATGTTCAAAATGTGCTGAGGGCGAACCATCAGCAGTTAAAATAGTCCAACCATCAGAATCCGTAACTACTTTATATCCTCCGGCATTTACCATCGGTTCAATTGCAAGGGTCATTCCGTTTCTCAATTTTGTTCCTGTTCCTCTTTTGCCAAAATTAGGGATAGAAGGTTCTTCGTGAAGATATTTTCCAACACCGTGACCACATAAATCTCTTACAACAGAAAAGTCATTATCTTCAACCATTTCCTGTACGGAAGCTGAAATATCGTGCACGCTGTTAGCATCTTTCGCCTGTGAAATACCTTCGTATAACGACTTTTCAGTTACTTGAAGTAATTTAATTTTCTCAGCTGAAACTTTACCAACTGCAACCGATAGAGCAGCATCACCATAATAATTATTTTTAAGAACACCAACATCTAGAGAAACAATCTCGCCTTCTCTTAAAACTTTACTCCCGGGTATTCCATGCACCACTGCATCATCTACAGAAATACAAACTGAACCCGGAAATCCAGGCGCACCGCCTTGAGAATATCCTTTGAACGCCGGAATTGCATTGTTGCTTCTAATATAATCTTCCGCAATTTCATCCAATTCTAAAGTTGTAATGCCCGGTTTAATATTACTCTTCATTAATTGGAGAGCTTCTGCAACAATCTTACAACTCTCTCTTATTAAGTCAATTTCTTTTTTTGTTTTAATAAAAATCACTAATTATTTTTACCTGCGTGCTCGTATCTTACCTGATTTCATAAAACCATCATAGTGCCTCATCAATAGATGAGATTCAATTTGCTGGAGAGTATCGAGCGCAACTCCAACAAGAATTAATAAACTTGTACCACCAAAAAACTGAGCAAACTGCCCGGACACACCCATACCTGAAATGAAAGCAGGTAATATTGCTACAATAGCAAGAAAGATAGAACCCGGTAATGTAATTTTTGTTAAAATATTATCAATAAATTCAGACGTCTGTTTACCCGGTCTAATACCAGGAATAAAACCGCCCTGTTTCTTCATATTATCAGCAACATCTTTAGGATTAAAAGCAATTGCAGTATAAAAGTAAGTAAAGAACACTATCATCAAAGCGTAAATTGCTGAATAAACCGGAGATGTATAAATAAAATATCCGGATAAGTCTTGAAGAAATTCATTATCGGGAAAGAACGATAAAACTGTATTCGGAATAAACATAATTGCCTGAGCAAATATAATGGGCATTACGCCGGCAGTATTAACCCTAAGCGGAATATACTGAGTAACACCACCGTAAACTTTTCTTCCCACAACTCTTTTTGCATATTGAACAGGAATTCTTCTTGTACCTTGTGTTAAAAGAACAACAGAGGCAATAATAAAAAACATAAAAATTAGAATTATTATCTCTATAACTATAGACCTTTGACCTGCACTTATCAATCTTATTTCATCAAGTAAAGCGTAAGGTAACACGGCAACGATACCAATAAAAATTATTAGAGATATACCGTTTCCTATTCCTTTTTCTGTAATTTGCTCTCCCATCCACATCATAAAGACTGTGCCGGATGTGAGAATTAAGACTGTTGAAAGAACCCAGCTAATTCCACTAACGGCTTCTGGCACTATAGGTAAACCCTGGACTTGAAGGTTAGATAATCTTAATGTTACACCCCAGGCTTGTAAAGCTGAAATTCCAACTGTTCCGTACCTTGTAAGTTGTGTAATTTTCTTTCTGCCGTCTTCACCTTCCTGCTGTAACTTTTGAAAATAAGGAACAACAGCTCCCATCAACTGAATAATAATTGATGCTGAGATGTAAGGCATAATTCCAAGTGCAAAAATAGCTGCGTTGGAAAAAGCACCTCCAACAAATAAATCATACAATCCAAACAGATCATTTGATGAAGTATTTTTCATACTCTCTGTTAAAAGAGCAGCATCGACACCGGGCAAAGTGATATGAGCACCAAGCCGTACAATAAACAGAATCCCTAAAGTATAAAATATCCTCTGGCGAAGCTCATGTATTTTGAAAATATTCCTGAATGTATCTGTAAGTTTAGACATTAAATTCCGTATTAAATCTTTTTAATTGTTCCGCCGGCTGCTTCAATTTTTTCTTTTGCTGTTTCACTGAAAGCATCTACTTCCAAATTGACTTTTACCTTAATTTCACCTTTACCTAAAACTTTCACTGGTTTTTTAGTGTTCGAAATAAGTCCTAATTTTCTTAATGCAATAGCGTTAAGGACATCACCATTTAATTTTTTCTCATCAGCAATTCTCTGCAGTGCATTAAGGTTTACCAACTGATAATAAACTTTAAAAATATTAGTGAATCCAAATTTCGGGATTCTTCTTTGTAAGGGCATCTGTCCGCCTTCAAACCAGGCTTTTCTTTTTGCACCTGATCTGGACATCTGTCCGTTGTTTCCTCTGGTAGAAGTTCCGCCTCTTGTTGAACCTTCACCGCGTCCAACTCTTTTACGGTTTTTTTTAGATCCTTCGGCGTATTTTAAATTGCTTAATCTATCCATTTTTAAAACCTGTACTAATCTTTAATTTCTTCAACTCTAACTAAATGTGTTACTTTTTTTATCATACCCCTAATTTGCGGAGTATCGTTGTGAACTCTTTCCCAATTAGGTCTTCCCAATCCTAATGCTTCGATCGTTCTCTTTTGATCTTTAGGTCTGTCTATAATACTTCTTGTCTGAATAATCTTTATCTTCGACATAAATTCCTCAATTACGAATTGAAAATTTCCTGAATTGTTAATCCTCTTTTAATTGACATTTTTCTGGCGTCAATCTGGTTCATCAAACCATTTAAAGTTGCTTTAACCTGATTGTGAGGATTACTGGAGCCAAGAGATTTAGTAAGAATATCCTGCACACCGGCAGCTTCTAAAACTGCACGAACTCCACCGCCTGCAATAAGCCCTGTACCTGGTGAAGCAGGTTTTAGTAAAACACGCCCTGCACCGTATTTACCGATTATTTTATGAGCAAGTGTTCCTTTCACCAGAGAAACTTTAACCTGACTTCTTCTAGCCGCATCTATACCTTTTTTTATTGCATCAGTAACTTCGTTAGCTTTTCCTAAACCAACACCCACAGTGCCATTACCATCACCAACTACAACAATTGCATTAAAACTAAATCTACGGCCACCTTTTACAACTTTCGCAACTCTGTTTATATGAACAACTTTTTCTTTTAAACCGTCGTTATCAGTTCTCTTTACTGATTTCAATTGTATCTCCAATACATAAGTTTACTAAAATATATTTTTTTGCTGCCGGAAGAGGATTCGAACCTCTACAGACGCCTCCAAAGGGCGTAGTCCTACCATTAGACGATCCGGCAAAATTTCCGGAATCACTTAAAATTTTAATCCTCCCTCTCTGGCACCCTCAGCAACTGCCTGTACACGACCATGGTATCTATAACCACTCCGATCAAAAACTACTGCTGTAATCTTTTTCTCTGTTGCTTTTTTGGCAATCAGAGTTCCTACAATTTTACTTTTGTCAACTTTACTCTTTGCATTCTTAAGTTCACTCTGAATTTCCTTAGAGAGAGTTGATGCAGAAGATAAAACTTTACCAGCTGTATCATCAACCAGCTGGGTATAAATATGATTCAGACTACGATACACCGATAGTCTTGGCTTATCCGGTGTACCATGAATTTTTTTTCTGTTACTTGTCTTCGAACTTTGACGCGTTGCTTTTTTTCTTTTCATTATCTATTCTAACTCAAAACTATGAATTGTTTATTAACCAGCAGTTTTTCCTGCTTTCCTTTGAATATGTTCTTCTGAATATTTAATTCCTTTACCTTTATAAGGTTCGGGTTTTCTGAATGATCTGATTTTAGCAGCTACTTGCCCAACAAGCTGTTTGTCTGAACCAGAAACAACTATTTGAGTTTGAGTAGGAACTTCTAAAGTTACTTCATCCGGCGGTATAAGATAAATTGGGTGAGAGTAACCAATATTCAGCAATAAGTTTTTACCCTTTAATTCAACCCGGTAACCAACTCCGACAATATCCAATGTTTTTGTATAGGAAGTAGTTACTCCCGTAACCATATTTTGAATCAATGCTCTTGTAAGACCATGTAATGATTTATTCTGTTTAGTGTCATTGGGTCTTGTTACAATTATTTCATTTTCTGTTACTTCAACTGAAATATTTGACACTAACTTTTGCCGCAATTCACCTTTCGGTCCCTTAACCTTTAACACGTCCCCTTCCCGGGAGACTGTTACACCTTTTGTAAGTTCAATTGGCTTCTTACCTATTCTTGACACTTTAATTCTCCATTAAAAATTTTACCAGATATAACAAACAACTTCACCACCGGTATCCTGCTTTCTTGCTTCTTTTTCAGTAAGCAGTCCTTTAGAGGTAGAAATAACCGCAGTACCTAATCCATTATGAACTCTCGGTAGTTCGTCTGATTTTTTATAAATTCTCAAACCTGGTTTACTAATTCTCTTTAAGCCGTTAATGGCCGGCACACCATCTGAATACTTAAGCAGAACAGAAATAACATTTTGTTTGCTATCTTCATCAATTTTATAATCGTAGATGTAACCATTCTTTTTTAAAATTTCAGCAAGACCTGCTTTTATTTTAGAAGACGGGATTTCTACTTTTACTTTTTTCGCTTTTGAAGCGTTTCTAATTCTTGTTAAAAAATCTGCAATAGGGTCTGTAACCGCCATAAACTTTCTCCTTTTACCAACTTGACTTCTTTAATCCTGGAATTTCGCCTCTAAGTGCCATTTCACGCAAAACCAACCTGGATACACCAAATTTGCGGTGAAATCCTCGCGATCGGCCCGTAAACATGCAGCGATTTTTTAATCTAACAGAAGAAGAATTTTTAGGTAGTTTATGCAATGCCTCATAATCACCATTTGCTTTCAATTCTTCTCGTTTAGCTTTATATTTCTCGTAAAGTCTGCGTCGTTTTTGTTCTCTTGCTATTAAACTTTTACGCGCCATCTGATCTCCTGTTTAAGCTGATTTAACTTCTTTTTTTATGAAAGGGACACTAAAAGCTTTAAGTAATTCGTAAGCTTCATTATCTGTTTTAGCAGTTGTAACTATGGTGATGTCCATTCCCATAATACGATTAATTTTTTCTATATCAATTTCAGGAAAAATTATCTGCTCTTTAACTCCAATAGTATAATTTCCTCTTCCATCAAAAGATTTATCTGAAAGTCCTCTAAAATCTCTAACTCTCGGCAGTGCGATATTTATAACTCTATCCAAAAATTCATACATCCGCTCATTGCGAAGAGTAACCTTTGCACCTATTTTCATACCTTCACGCAATTTGAAGTTGGATATTGATTTTCGTGCTATCCTTATCGAAGCTTTTTGTCCTGTAATGCTTTCCAATTCTTTAACGGCTTCATCCAGCACTTTTGAGTCAGCAACCGCTGCACCAACACCCATGTTTACAACAATCTTTTCGAGTTTAGGTACCTGCATTACGTTTTTGTAATTAAAGGATTTCATTAAAGAAGAAATAATATCTTTCTTATAGTACTCAAAAAGTCTTATAGGAATTTTGACATTTTTCTCTTCCGAGGACTTCGTGATCTTAGCTTGCTTCTTGGTCTTCGGTTTTGGTGATTTAGCTTTAGTTTCCTCTTTTTTCTTCTTTTCTGCCATATTAATAACTTACTTTATAAATATCTTTAAATTATTGAATCATTTCACCGGTAGCTATGCTTACACGGACTCTTTTCTTTTTACCAGTATTTTCATCCAGTATGATCTGCGCACCAAGTCTTGTTGGTTCATTAGTTTTCGGATCCAGCAACATAACGTTAGATGCATTAATAGAAGCTTCCTTTTCAAGAATACCACCCTGAGGATTTTTCTGACTAGGTTTAGTATGTCTTTTTCGGATGTTAATGCCTTCGATAATTACGCGGTTGTTTTTAGGAAATATCTTAAGAACTTTTCCTGTTTTTCCACTATCGTTTCCGGCAATAACAACAACCATATCATTTTTTCTAATTTTCATATTCTTTCACTCATCTTATAAAACTTCTGGTGCTAATGAAACAATTTTCATATACTGTTTTTCTCTTAATTCACGTGCAACAGGACCAAATATTCTTGTACCTCTTGGTTCATTCTGCGGATTAAGCAGAACAGCTGCATTTTCATCAAATCTTATATAAGAACCATCTTTACGTCTTACTTCTTTATTAGTTCTTACAATTACTGCTCGTGATACTTCACCTTTTTTAATTGCGCTGTTTGGAATAGCTGATTTAACAGAAACAACAATTAAATCACCCAAGCTTGCATATCGCCTTCCACTGCCACCAAGCACTTTAATACATCGTATTTTTTTTGCGCCGGAGTTATCAGCAACAACTAAATTGGTTTCTGCCTGAATCATTTTTTAAATTCTCCTATAGTACTACTTGGCTTTTTCTACAATTTCTACCATACGCCATCTTTTATTTTTACTCAAAGGGCGTGTTTCCATTACTTTAACTTTATCGCCTACCTTGCATTCACTTTTTTCATCGTGAGCCATTAGTTTTGTAGTTTTCTTAAAATATTTTTTATAGATCGGATGAGATACTTTTCTTTCGATTGCAATTGTAATTGTTTTATCCATTTTATCGCTTACTACGATACCTACACGTGTTTTCCTTAATCCGCGTTGTTCCATATCTAAACACTTTCTCCTTCTTTAAATTGCTCTTTTTCTTTTCCAGCACGATCGGAAAGAACACTCTTCATCCTTGCAATATCTCTTTTTACCAATTTTAATTTGGCTGTATTAGTAAGCTCTTTAACCTGATGAGAAAATCTTAAATCAACGAGATTGCGCTCTTCTTCCTCAATCCGTCTAATTATTTCCTCAGTTTTCAATTCTCTTATTTCATGAATCTTCATTATAAAAAGTCCTTGCTTATTATTCGTAATCGGGCCTGGTAACAAATTTAGTTTTAATTGGCAATTTGTGCGAAGCTAGCTTTAGAGCAGCTTTTGCCAGTTCTTTTGAAACTCCGGATACTTCAAATAATATTCTGCCGGGTTTTACAACAGCAACCCAAAACTCAGGTGCGCCTTTACCTTTACCCATTCTCGTTTCAAGCGGCTTTTTAGAAACCGGCTTATCAGGAAATATTCTTATCCAAACTTTTCCATCTCGTTTCATTTTTCTTGTAACAGCAACACGACAAGCTTCAATCTGACGGCTTGTAATCCAATGTGGATCGAGAGCTTTCAATCCAAAATCGCCAAAAGCGATTGTGCTGCCGCGCTGAGCTTTGCCCGTCATTCTTCCACGCTGCGATTTTCTGTATTTTACTCTTTTGGGCATTAACATAATTTAAAACTCCTACCAGTTTAGTCCGTTACTCTTTTTCCTAAAATTTCGCCGCGGCATATCCATACTTTAATACCAATCGAGCCATAAATAGTATCAGCTCTTCCGCTGGCGTAATCAATATCCGCTCTTAATGTGTGAAGAGGAATTCTTCCTTCTTTATATTGTTCGGTTCTTGCCATTTCTGCTCCACCTAATCTTCCCGCACACATAATTCTTATTCCCTCAGCACCCATTCTCATCGCGCCGGTTATTGCCATTTTCATTGCTCTTCTAAATGAAACTCTTCCTCGTAGCTGATTGGAAATACTTTCTGCAACGAGAAAAGCATCCAATTCAGGTCGCTTAACTTCAGAAATCTGTACCTTTACATCTTTTTTTGTAACTTCTCTAAGTTCTTGTTCTAACTGTGTAATTTCTTTACCGCTTTTTCCTATTACTACACCAGGTCTTGATGTATAAATAGTAAGTATAATATTCTTCGAAGTACGGTCTAAAATTATTCGAGATATACCTGCTTTTTTCAACCTGTTCATCACATACGAACGAAGATTAACATCTTCTTTAAGTTTTGTGGCATAACTTTTACTTTCATACCAATTAGATTCCCAACCTCTAATTATTCCAACTCTTAATCCAATAGGATTTGTTTTCTGTCCCAAAAAATATACTCCTAAATTTAATCTTTGCTAGCTACTACAATAGTTAAATGACAAGATCTTTTTCTAACTCTGAACGCCCTGCCCATAGGTGCTGGTTGAATTCTTTTTATTATTGGTCCGCTATTCACATAAGTTTCTTTAACATAAAGTTCATTGGGTTCAAAGCGTGTTGAATCATCAGAGTTCATAAGGTTTGCAACAGCTGAACGTAAAACTTTTTCAGCATCTTTTGATGCGTGCTTTGTTGAAAAATGTAATACTTCAATTGCTTTATCAACCGACATACCTCTGATCAGGTCAATTATTAATCTCATCTTTCGTGGGGATGAACCAATAAATCTATGTACTGCTCTTGATTCCATTTATACTAATTACCTTTAATTATTTTGATCTGGCTGCCTTTTCAGCTTTTGTACCGGGATGACCCCGGAAAATTCTTGTTGGCGAAAACTCACCTAATTTATGACCAACCATATTTTCTGTAATAAACACAGGAATCATTTTATTCCCATTATGTACGGCTATTGTGTGTCCAACAAAATCTGGTGTAATAGTAGAAGAACGCGACCAGGTTTTTACAATTTTTTTCTGATTGTTCTGATTCATTTTGTCGATTTTTTCCATCAACTTATAATCTACAAATGGTCCTTTTTTTACTGATCTAGGCATAAGCTCTATTTTTTCCGTCTTTTAATAATAAATCTGTTAGATTCTTTTCTTTTCTTTCTTGTTTTCAATCCCTTTGCTTTTTGTCCCCAGGGAGATACAGGGTGACCACCACCAGAACTTTTTCCTTCCCCTCCACCCATCGGATGATCAACAGGATTCATGGCAACGCCTCGTACATGTGGTCTTTTACCAAGCCAGCGTGTTCTGCCTGCTTTACCCAGGCTAATATTCTCATTTTCTACATTACCAACTTCACCATAAGTAGCTAAACAATCCAATCTTACCATTCTTATTTCACCAGAAGGCATTTTTAATTGTGCGTAATTACCTTCCTTTGCCATTACCTGAATTGCTGCCCCAGCACTTCTTCCAAGCTGTCCCCCTTTTCCCGGTTTTATTTCAACATTATGAATAAAACTTCCAAGAGGCATATTTTTAAGAGGCAACGTATTACCAACAGAAATTTCACTTTCGGGTCCGGAAATAACCTCGGTACCAACTTTAAGTCCGTTCGGAGCGATAATATACCTTTTATCTCCGTCAGCATAATGTAACAATGCTATTCTTGCTGATCTGTTTGGGTCATATTCAATAGAAAAAACCTTTGCCGGAATTCCAAATTTATCACGCTTAAAATCAATAATTCTGTATCTTCTTTTATGACCACCGCCAATATGCCTTGCGGTGATTCTACCATGATTATTTCTTCCACCTGATTTCTTTAGAGAAATGGTTAATGATTTTTCCGGCTTTGTCCTGGTAATTTCCTCAAAAGTAAAATCACTTCTAAATCTTGTTCCGGGAGTATTTGGTTTTAATTTTTTTATACCCATTTATCTATTCCTGTTCCTGAAATCTAAACTTCTTCAAATAAATCTATTTTTTCTCCTTCGCGGAGTGTAATAATTGCTTTTTTAAATTTTGCTGTTTTACCTGTAAATCTTCCGCTTTTTCTAAACTGCGTTTTCGTCTTACCGGAATGATTAATTGTTCTTACATCCTTAACGTGAACGTTAAATTTTGCTTCCACGGCTCTCTTGATTTCAATTTTATTTGCAGTTGGATTTACAAGAAAACCATATTTAGTTTG
>Ga0209536_100003544_pt1 | contig 25012 bp, 20 predicted proteins | sample DeeMarSeWOR28_12_FD_187461 | JGI IMG/M metagenome (GOLD analysis project Ga0209536, IMG submission 187461) | Marine sediment microbial communities from White Oak River estuary, North Carolina - WOR-2-8_12 (SPAdes) (version 2) | ecosystem: Environmental > Aquatic > Marine > Intertidal zone >...
GGTTCTGCTGCGCAGTCCGGGTTCAGTGTTGGCTACCGGTTCCAGACGAGTCCGGCGACCGGAAGCGTGACCTACACAGGCACGCTTGCCTCCGGTGCGATCGATTCAGTGAAGATACCGGTGACCATGAACTTCCTTGGCTGGGATACACTATATGTGTTCACCAACCTCGGTGGGGATGCATATACAGCAAATGACACAACAATCAGGCATATAGAGGTCTATGATGATAGCACAAAGACGGCGTCGGGATTCAATGACTTGAACTTCCCACCACAGGATTGGTCCGCTACGATCCTCGCTGGTACTTATAATTGGGCTCGATATGACTCGCCGACCTTACCTTCGGCACCCGTACTCGAGGGCTATGCGGTGGCTGGATACCGTAGTTATAGCGCAGTTGCAGGATCCATGGCCCGCTTGCGAACCCATCAGTTTAATATAGGTCCGACACCAAGGAAGATCTTACTTCGGTTCTACATGTATGGCGATACTGGTGACCCGACAAATCACGATTCGATATACGTGGAGTACAGTTTCGATGATGTTAATTTCACGGCGGTTGCCGGATTTGACCGCGTGGACACAGTGAATTCGTGGCGACAGTATGACGTGGAGGTCGGTGACTTTGCCGCGAATATGGATATATATGTAAGTTTCCTTGCGGTCAGCAAATACGGCAACTACATGTATATTGATTCGGTTCGTGTTTTCGCGACCCAGGCTACTGCGGCATTGACCGACGCTGGTGTAATGGCGATCACGCCATTCACACCGCCGCTTTTTGTCGGTGACAGTCTTGATGTGACGGTGACGATCAGAAATTATGGACTGAATGCCTTGACGTCCACGCCTGTTTTCTATACCCAGGGCGGAGCAGATACGACGACGGAAACCTGGACCGGCAATTTACTCATCGGTCAGACCGAGGACTTCACTTTTTCAACGGCATTCGTGCCGGCGATTTCCGGTGATCAAACACTATATGCCGGCACTGCGTTGCCTGGAGACCAGAATCCTGATAACGATACGTCAAGTACAACCTTCGGCGTGTGTCCATTCTCACATACGCCGCCGTACACGAAAGATTTCGATGAGGAGTGGGCAAACTCAACCAATCCTCCGTTCTGCGGCTGGTCGATCATTGATGGCGGGTCACAGTCACCGCCGGTGGTTGATAATAACGACTGGCACCGTTACTATCTATCCAGTTTGGGCCGTTACCTGGCGCGCATATACTACAGTCCTATTGAAGACCAGGATGATTGGATGATCTCGCCAAGATTTGACTGCTCGGCGGGTGGTATTTATACGCTTTCATACTGGCATTACTATAATGACTTCAGTACAAGCAGCCCTGATTCGGGTCGAGTGCTACTGAGTACGGATGATGGTTCAACCTGGCAGTTGGTCGCCATGTACTCAAACGCCGACGATTCTGGATACTACAGCTTTGATGTTAGCGCACTGGTGAATGGTTCATCAAACGTCAGGGTCGGCTTCCATTATGGCGCTTATAATGAATACTGGTGGGAGATCGATGATTTTGTGCTCGATTTCCTTGCGGATACAATTGGTCCTGATATAGCGTTCACCTCGCTGCAGGGAAGCACGTACGGTCCTGGTCCGTATAGCGTTAGCGCTGAGATTACCGATGCTTCGGGAATACTTGCCGACTCGCTATACTATGTCGTAGATGATGTGGCGACGGCGGTCGGGCATGTATCGGCAGTGGGTGATACCTTCACTTATCAAATACCGAGTCAAGCGCCCGGTACGGTTGTCGATTACTATGTGCGTGCGGTGGATAATTCGATGAACGCCTCAACCAGTGAGACACATTACTTCTGGGTGCTTTCGCCGATGGCGCCGACCGATTTGACCGCCGATCCACAGCTTGATTCGACCGTATTGCTCGGCTGGTTACCGCCGGGTGAAGAACTGAGTTACTACGGGTCCATTGCCTACTTCTGGTCAGGCTGGACTACTGGAGCCATGATCGCTACCCAGTTTACGCCGCAGCACACGCCGTGTAAGCTTGAGGGATTCTCCATAATGTTCTACAATGTTATGGATACGGTTGCGGTGTGCGTTTGGGATGATGATGGTGCGGGTTATCCGGGTACTGTGCTGTGGGTGGATACGATCATCGTTTCCCAGCTCTATCCGAATCCTGAGGTATTTGATGTATCGGCGGAAGACATCGTAGTGTCTGGTGATTTTCATGTTGGCTTGTTGTGGCTGCATGCGGATACTCCGTATCCGATGTCGGATGCTGGTGCCAATACGACCCGGAGCAAGATTAATGAGACTATTGGGTGGGAACCGGTTGGCTATGACTGGATCATGGATGCGGTGGTTACATATGTAGCGCCGACGCCGGATGTTGCCCGGGCCAAGAACATCACGAGTGTCAAGTTCGCATCTGCAGATACCCATCAGAAACAGCAGGTCGTAAGGTCCAATGTTTCCCGGTCACTTACCCTGAAGCGTCATGACATCGGCCGGCCAATGTCGGTTGAGCGGAACCTGTTGGAGACGATTTTGGGTATTTCCAATTTCGAGGTTTCGCGTGGTGTGATTCAGGGTGGGCCTTATACCTCTGTCGGCACGACTAATCAGAGTACGTTTATTGACAGCACTGTGGTGAGCGAGAATCTGTACTACTATGTTGTGCAGGCGAACTATACGGCGCCGGATACGGTGTCTTACTACTCGAATGAAGTGTCGGTTGCGATCGACTTTACGCCGCCGGCCTATGCGAACACGACGTTTGACACCTTGGTTGGCGGACCGTGGGTGGTGTCTACGGATTTGACCGACTGGACTGGTTTGGAGTATGATTCGCTTGGTTACCGTGCGGATGGTGGTGCGTTCTCGTACGTGACGAACGATAGTATATCTGGTAGCACTTACTATTATACGATACCTGGTTATCCGAGTTACACGTTGATCGAGTTCTACTTGTTCAGCGAGGATGCGTCGTTCTGGGAGAATGAGGGTCGCGATCCGTTGTCTGGTTATTATTCGTTTACGGTTACCGGGGTCAACGAGTATACTTTGAAGGAAGCGATACCGGATCGTGTGTTCCTTGCTCAGAACAGGCCGAATCCGTTTGCGCAGTTCACTCAGGTTGAGTATGGTGTGCCGCGCAGCATGCAGGTGAATATTTCGGTTTATAATGCGGCTGGGCAGATAGTGAGCACGCTGGTTGATGAGGCGAAAGCGCCGGGTTTCTACCGTGTGAACTGGCAGGGTGTAGATGACCGTGGCCGGCGGTTGGCCGAGGGAATCTACTTCATGCGCATGACGACTGATGAGCTGACCGATACGAAGAAAGTGATCTTCATTAAGTAAAAGGGAGGATATTGAAAAAGGGGGCGGCATCAGCCGCCCCCTTTTTTTTGACGCAAGGGCAGGTTCTCGACAAGCTCGAACCATAACTAGAATAGTTGTTGAATAAGAGAACAGTCAACGCTGTTTCGAAATTCGAAGCACGTAATTCGAGACAAATCCGAAATACGAAACTCATATGACCAAGACAGCGTTGGTGCATATCAGGTCATCAGGGTATCAGGAAGTGGATACCAGGACAGCAGAATATCAGGTGAGAAAAATGTCATCAGTCACCTGGTATCCTGGTATTCTGATACTCTGCCTCCTGATGCTCTGGTGTCCTGATAGCCTATCACATCTGTGGTGTGAGCGTTAGCGTTCTTGACCAACTGCTGTGCATCGTCACGAATACGAGTTACGAGTACGATGGACGATTCGTATAGAGGAAGTTCAGTCCCTTGACTTATCTGAAATAATGTCTATGTTTAAGCATTCATGGTCAGTACCCGCAAGCTTTCGGAACTGCGCAGCACGGTCAGTGTTTCCATTACCGAAGGCGTCTATACTCAGATATACATCGCGCTGGCGACAGCTGGTAGCGCATTTGTTACGCGCTTTGCTTTGTTGCTAGGTGCCTTACCTGCCCAGCTTGGCTTACTAGCGGCCATCGGACAGCTTTCGCTTGTCTTTCAGCCATTCGGTTTTGCCCTTACCCGGCGCGGAACATCGCGCAAGAGTATTATTGTAAAATTGGCAACAACCGGGCGCGCTCTTGCCGTCCTTTACGGCATACTGCCTTTTCTCTTTCCTCAGTATATTGCGATCTGGGCATTTCTGTGCATTCTGGCGCTTAGTACTTCGTTGCATGCAATGGGAACTAATGCCTGGATTGCCTGGATCTCTGATATGGTGCCCGAGCGGGTGCGCGGGCGTTTCTTTTCCTGGCGTTCCCGTTACTTCATGATTGCCGGTCTACTTGTAGGCTACTTGCTGGGTGCTGTTGTCGATCTCTTTGATCCAAATACAGTTGGTGTGGTCGAGAGATTTGTACGACTGAGCATTATGGATATATTTTCCTCCGAATACCTGAATGTGACATTTTTTGTCATCTTCATGATCGCAGCCGGCTTCGGATTCCTCGGCATCTTGATCCTCCGCAAACAGCCCGAACGGCAGAAAAAGATTGAGAGTGGAAGTTTTTTGCAGAACTTCGTTGATTCTTTGCGCGATGCGAACTTCAGAAGATTTCTGGTGTATAACTCATGGTGGATGCTTGCCCTGGGTGTTGGTTCTCCGTTCTGGCAACCATTCATGATACAGAGGCTGCATATGTCTCTGGTCAACATACAGATATACGGTACCATTAGTGCGGTAGCCGCGATCCTCTTCCTGCGACCTTGGGGTATGATCATTGATCGCTTTGGGAACAAGGCGGCGATGCGCGTGGCGATCATTCTGGGTGGGATAAACCCGCTGGTCTGGCTTTTCGTGAACACACATAATACATGGATCTTATATCTTGAAGCGATCACGTCAGGTATAATGTGGTCTGGCGCTAATATCATAGCCATGAATTTTGTGTTGGCCATCGCCCCGCCTGAAAAACGACAAGTCTATTCAGGCATTTTAGGCGCTTTTTCCGGCACTGCGATGATGCTCACCATGTTGCTATCGGGTTTCTTGCTGCCCGGTGATCTACATGTACTAGGGTTCCATTTGCTGCCCGAACAGGTGCTTTTTGGTATGACCGGTCTGCTACGGTGGACCGCTCATATACCCTTAGGATTTGTCCATGAAGCAAAGGCCCAACCTTTTGGTGCTTTGCTGTACTATCTCCGGCAATCGGCAAAGGTGCGTATAGTGCAATTGGTTGGTCTGATCGCAAGAAACGGGGGAGGTAAACCAGGAGGTTGAGGGGTCATTACAGAAAAGATACCTTTACGGCGCTGGTTCAGACATTCGAAAATGAAATACCGACGACGGTACGAGAGCTGGTCGCGGGACCAACCGGGTTTCAGTTGACAAGTATGCGATTCTGCGTATAATTTGATTTGTAGAATATGAGGCGGCGCAAGCATTCATCGAGAAGAATCAGAGTGATTTTGATATTAGTGATTCTGATCATTCCCGTGTTCTACCTGGGTAGGAGAATTCACAGATATGCGGATTCACGGCTCGAAGAGCGGCGGCTAAAAAAAGAGGTGTTAGTTCTGCAGGCTGAGAATGAAGTTCTCAAACAGCGCATTAATGATTACAGGAAGGGTCGCCTCATTGAAACGAAAGCACGGGAAGAACTCGGCATGATTAAGAAAGGCGAGAAGATCTATATTGTAAGGAAAAAATGATCTATCAGGTACAAATCACACCATTCCGCGTTGAGTGGTGCCGGAGCGAGATGGGTTACGCGCCGGGCGAGCTGGTCATGATCAGAAGCAAGGAGGGCATAGATATCGGCCGTGTAATCTGTCAGCAGAAAGAGGAAGCCGGAAGCGTTTACGGTGAAGTCCTGCGCAGCGTCACGCGCGAGGATCTTGAGAAGCGGCGTGAACTTGAGGAATACGAGGATTTCGGTTTGATAGAATTCAAGAAGGCAGTTGACGAATTTAACATTGCCATGAAGCCGGTCTTGTGCCACTGCCAGTATGATGAAGAAAGGGTTGTTTTCTATTTCACGGCGGAGAAAAGACTGGAGTTCCGTAAACTCCACAGGCACATTTCTCAGAAGCTGAACAAACGGGTCGTTATTAAACAGATCGGCGTACGGGATTATTCCAAACTTTTCGGGGGCATAGGTCCATGTGGCCGGAACCTGTGTTGCTCGACATTTTTGAATGAATTAAAATCGATTTCCCTCCGCATGGCGCGGGAACAGAAGTTGTACGTTTCACCCAGCAAGATATCCGGCGTGTGCGGTAAACTTCTCTGTTGTTTGAATTTCGAGGAGAATTTCTATACAGATTTTCAGGATAAGAATGTGATGCAGGCTATACCGGCCGATGAGGAAGAGTAGATCACCCGCGTAGCAATTCAGAATATACCGTGAAAATTGACGATTTGATCCAGCTGGTCAGGACATTGCGCCAGGAGTGCCCGTGGGACCGGGTTCAGACCCTGGATACACTGAAGAGTAAAATCATAGAAGAAGCGTACGAACTGGTCGATGCAATAGAGCAGGATGATCTTGATGCAACCATGGAGGAGCTTGGTGACCTGGTCTTCCTGGTATTTTTTCTGGCTAGAATACTGGAGGAAGACGGCAAGACGACCATGGATGAAATACTTGCTTCATCAATAGACAAGTACCAGAGGAAACATCCCCATGTTTTTGATAATAAGGTGCTTAAAGATGAGCGCGAAGTGCTGAGGTTCTGGCACAAAAGCAAAGAAGATATTTTTGCCGGAGTACCCATAATCCTGCCGGCACTTCTTGCCGCAAAAGTCATCCAGGAAAGGGCGGCAAGGGTCGGATTTGACTGGGCATCGCATACCGGTCCGTTAGAAAAAGTTGAAGAGGAGTTCAGGGAATTGGAGAGGAGCGGAAAAGAGATGCACGCCGAGGAAATGGGTGATCTTCTATTTGCATGTGTGAATCTCGCGCGCCACCTCAATATCGATCCGGAGGAAGCGTTGCGGTACGCCAACAAGAAGTTTGTGCGTAGGTTCAGGCTGGTTATTAGAGAACTCAAGAAGCAAGGCAAGGATACTGAAGATGTGAGTTTGGAAGAAATGGACAAGATATGGGATGAGATCAAAAAGAATGAATAGACCATCCGATATGGTGCGAGAGATCGCCGAGCTCGAGCAGGGCATGCGTGAGCTCGGCATTATCTTTGATAGAGCAGTGATCGACAAGTTCAATGATTACTTGCAGTTATTACATGCTTCTCACGGAAAATTCCATCTTATTTCCCACCTTGATCATAAGCGTGTGAGCAGGCGGCATTTTCTCCCCTCGCTCGTTGCGCTGCGATATGTGGAAAAACACAATCGTGTCTGTGACATAGGTTCGGGTGCTGGATTCCCCTCGATACCGCTGAAAATACTCATACCACACCTGGACCTGGTTATTTTTGAAAGTCAGCGCAAGAAAGCAGATTTTTTGGAGCGCCTGATTGATGCACTTAGGCTTGAGAGAGCGGAGGTAGTGAATTCCAGAGCAGAAGATTATTCGGGCAGAAGGTTTGACCTTGGATTACTCAAGGCGGTGGGGACGATTAAGAAATTTGTGCGATTGTTAGATAGTATATTGGAAGCTGACGGCGAAGCGATTTTCTACAAGACTTTTGGCGTTGAAGAAGAATTAAAGATTGCACGTGGTTTCTTGAACAAACTGCGCTTTACTGCGGAAGTCATGAAAACCCACACGCCTCTGGAAAAACGACCGTTGGCTCTGGTGATTCTACGCAAGGGGCGAATGACAGGATGACAAAATGACATAGCGACTGCGTCGAGCTGCACGAGCCTAAAGGCTCTACTCCAGATTCAGGTGACCAGGATATCAGAGCATCAGGAAGCAGGACATCAGGATATCTGGATATCAGAGGGCGAAAAGGCCATTGTAGCCACCAACATTTAACATCGGAAGGTCCCATTGTCTCCCACTCTCCGGGGCCCCGGGTTATTGACAAACTTTCGGACATGTGTATAATCGTGATGTCGTTTCGATAAGGAGGTCATATGGCGTACAAAATCAATGATGAATGCACAGCATGCGGGCTCTGCGAGCCAGAGTGTCCTGTTCAGGCAATTGCGGCAGGAGATCCAATATACGTGATCGACTTCAGCAAGTGCGTTGAATGTGAAGGTCATTTTGACGAACCTCAATGCGCGGCAGTTTGTCCGGTTGATGCATGCGTTCCTGATCCTGATCATCCAAAGAAATAGCCGGGAGTTTTTCAAGAATGATAAAGGCGGCTGGTTATACCAGCCGCCTTTTTTTCTGCCTATCGAATACTCTATTTTGACACTAATGTGAATTTCGCGTCGAGGTAGGCACCATCAGTGTCTGTGGCTCGTACTGCAACCTCGAAAGCCTTCTGTGCACCAGCTTTACCGTATATGATGCCCTGTTGCCCGTCGATTTCAATGCCATCTGGTGCTTCGAGGAGTTCAAAAATGAGCGCGTCACCGTCTGGGTCAATTATCGGAAGATGGTAAAATACGCTGTCCGTGGAACATTTGACCGAGTCGGTTTTTGTCCGGAAGGCGGGTGGTGAATTTGCCACTGGTATTTCGAAAGTAAATGCGTCAGAACGGTGTTCGCCATCATCAGCAAAGGCGGCGCCGGTTATCACATCATTCTTTTTTATACCCAGTCCCGGTAATCGCAGGATGTGAGAGGTGTCGCGTACCATCTCATCCTTGATCAGCCAGTGAACGATGAGTCTTATCTCATCTGCATCCGGATCTTCGAAAATTGCACTGAGGGATACTTGAGGCGTGGTGACATAGACAATTTCCGGAAGAATAGAGAGCGAAAGTATCCGTGGCGGCAGACCGCCAATCGTTATTTCGCTCGAACGCACGGTTTTGCCGTACTCTTTGCCATCATATGGCGTGATGTCGGCAAAAATCTTATCTCCCTTTTTGATGTCCTCGTAAGTGAGCGACATACCTTCACCGATCTCTTGTTCATTCACGAACCATTTTACCTGATAAGTGATCGGATCGCCCTGTTTGTCGGAACTCAAAATGCGTGCCGTTATCTCGGATCTTACTGTCGGGTTCAAAGGTAAAAGTGTAATATTCCTTATTTCAGGCGGGTCATTACCGGCGACATGGCCTCCTTCTTTTTTGCCGTCGCAATGAACCTGGTATAGCAATAAAATCAAGAAGAAGATGATCGATCTTTTCAATATTCACCTCCGTATGCAAAGTATAGGGAAAAGCATGGATTAGTCAATGATGTATTTCTCACCGGGGGGAGAGCTGCTCCCCCCGGTGAATGATCGTTTACCTACTCACGCTCGGCAGTTCTTACGTCCTTCATTTCGTAATATTCCAGAATCTTAATGAAGGTAGCTGCACCGTAGTTTCGCACTGTCGGCGGTGGTTCTATCACTGTTGCGGTGAAGGGAAAACGCAGGCTTGCGCTTGAGATCTCCATGTTGTTCGGACCAACGAAAACGAGCCGTGTTCCCGGAAAATTTGCTTGCAGGTTTCCGTAACAGATGAGTGTATTACTGCCCTTCATACCAGTCACCAGGCCCAAACCTGCTTCGTCGGCGAATGACAGGGCACAAACTATGAGCATTGCTGTTATGAACAGTTTCATGATTATCCTCCTATCTTCCCTTCCAGAGTATGACACCGGATCTCGGTAGACCCGGGATGCCGGTCTCTGGCGATACAATACCGCCGCCAACCTGGATGAAGACCTTGGTTTGATCCGCACTTACATATAGTGCCGGTTCTGATGGGAATCCGGAGCCGACCGAAACCTTTATACGGTTGTTGCCCAGTGTGTCACCCAGGAATGGATTAGTATACGCGGTACCTGTTCTATAGAACAAAGCGAAGAGATTACCTGAACCACCGTATTCGCAGATGTCGCCGCTCGGTACGAAGGTCGTGAACAAAACCGCGCCACCAAGAACCAAAGAGGGCGTGAGATTTCGTTCGCCATCCGTGTCGAACCGGCGGTACCAGCCAAGTCGCTGGTCAACCATGCGCACCAGCGAATCAAAAGGTATGTCTCCAGGCTGAACCAGACCGTTCGTGTCCACCTGCATATTTGTCACATTGTACAGCAGTAACGGGTCTGTGGTGTGCGTCGTATCATCCCGGAAGCCGACATATGATTGCCGGGTTGGGTCGATCTCGTCGATGTCAGAATATAGCCTTCCTGTCCCAAAATAGACCCACAGGTGATTGTACTCGTCAGTTGCTACGCTGCCTTCGGCCGTGATCGGTTGCTGCATATCCATTATCATGTTCATGGTCCACAGGTTCGGGTCAGTCTGGTCATTGGTCAGTATCCGGAAGATTTTTCCCTGCCACGCCTTGACCGGTGCACCAACCCAATGACAGTCACCGAAATAGATACGGTCGACATTATAATCGATGCCCCAATCGCACGCAAAGATATTGGTGACAAACGATTGGGGGTCAGGTAGGTTAAAGGTCCGGAGCAAGGCGCCCGTCTGCAGGTCAACGATGAATATTTTGCCTTGCTGCGGGCAATCACCGCCGCAACTCATTGGCCCGGATCCAAATGCCAGGAACCAGCGGTTTTGGACCTTTATCACGGTGGAATAGCACATCGTGTACTTAAGGTCAGGGTGGGTGAATTCCCACATCGGTACCGGGTTAAGCGGGTCTGTGACGTCCAGCGCAAAGTAAGCTGAACGGCAGGTGTCAATGTCATTGGCAAGTTTGGCACCGCCCAGCCGCATACCTCCGATCAGCACCGTACCCCAACCGTCAATATGGACCGCATCATCCGGGAAGATCCGGACATCAGTAATATAAGGCTTCAGATCAACGTAGTAAACATGGCATTGTCCATAGGTGGGATCCTTGAGCCATCTCAGATGGGGCAGAAGATTGTATGGAATATAACCCCACAATTCCTCGCCCAGGTCATAACCGGCTGGATTCAATTCCAGGGGCGCGATCGCGTTTTCTGGATTGCGCACCGCGATGCCGGCGTTAAATGCGTGGAGCATGCCATCATTGGCGCCTACGTAAACAACCTGCCTTCGGTTTCGATAGTGATCAAAATAGTTGGCATAGGTCATGTCGCCGTAGATGAAGTCATAGCGCTCGATCGGCGCGCTGACAAGGACGGCACCCGAATTGATTATGTCGCCGAGTTTCCATGTCATGCCGGCAACCGTACGCGAACGAAGTACATTGGGGTCAATGTCGTTTCCGCGGATATAGCGGATGATCGTATCCGCTGATTGTATGCTCAAACCGCGTCCCAGGTAGGGTCTCAGGACGTTGTCATTGGCCATGTTGAAATCGGTTTTCAATCCGCCCAGGAGTGTGAAGAGCTCGCGGTTGGTCGGTGGATTGTGGTTCTGCCACAGCCAGTAACCAGCATCCCACACCGGCTCGAGTAATTCGAGGTGTACGGGTGGACCTATTTGCACCAGGCTGTCTCCATTGCCCAGGAGATCCTGGAAACGCGTGATCATCACATCCTGCTGTCCAGGATCCCATTCCATTTTGATGACGTAGTCGTTGAGCAGATTGAGCACTGCATCCCGGTCATTATCCTCGCGCAGGTTGCCGAACGGGTCAAGCCACAGACTCTGACAGGTCCCGACCCAGTCGAGCAATTCGCCCGTACTATATTTCTTACGGGGATAGAACTGCCCTTGGACCGTCGAACCGCCAGCCTTGGTGCCAACACTGAGCATGGCTACGCCGCTTGCCGAAGATATTTTGGCTGCGATATCGGCAATGATGTCGAGCATCGCCTGTTCGAGCTGGTAGCCGTCTGCGGCTTCGTAATAATTGTCCGGGATACCATCGCTGTTCTTGTCCCACTCGTTCACCTGGGGAATGTTGTCGTTGTTGATATCATCAAAGCCGCCGTCCTTGGCTATCTCGCGGAAAAGAGCGGCACCAGTGCCGTAGCTCATGATCGTATAGAATGTTATATTCTGCTTGCCGTTCAAGCTGCAGGCGGGTTCGCTGTTCGGCCTCAGGTCAGTTACATGCCCGTAATAAGCATAATCATCAGCCGGGTGGTGGCGGTCAGGACCGTCATCGTTGCTCCATACGTAATCCCACGGATTGCCGCTGTTGTCATAGTCGCAGAGATGCCGCAGGGGGAATGGTCCGGCAGGCAGATGTATATCATTCTGGACTGAGGGTTGGTCATTATTCGATTCGCCGTCACCCAAGACAATAACAAAACTCTTACGGCACCAGACTTTGGTCAGGCTCGCGCCCTGGCCGCTGTAGTAGGGATCGTATTTGGAGCCGTAACCGTGATAGGAATAAGCGCCGTAATGTGGCGGGCAGTAGCGGATATAATGCACGGCTTCAAGGATGCCTTTGCCCACCGGCGTATCGCCTTCCGGGTCGCGCAGGTTAATGGTATTGATGAACGGCTCCATGTCTGGATCGTCTTCAGTCATGTAGAACTCACGGGCGACGTCGATACGGTCAGTATTCGGCGCGAATTCATCTGCCCGGTAGAACATGAGGGCCAGGCGCGGTGCGTCCTGGTCAAAATTACCGTCAAAGTCTTTATCGGTGATCTGGCGGAGTACACCGTAAACTTTGTTCTGGTCCGGTGGTTCAATGACTACATCAAATGTACCTTGGGGAATGGAATCGGGTCCGAAGTGTGCGTGAAGCTTCGTGATCACTATTTTCCTACGACGCTGATCATCGGGTCCTGCCCCTGGTTTTGAAAAAGAGTAAGAGTAAGTAAAACCGCCGCGTAAATACGTGTAGACAGGAGCTGGATTCCAACCACGGTAAACGCTTCCGTAATACACACCGCCTTCGGCTTCCAGTTTGTTCTTGTATATTGCATTGGTCGGCTGGCCTGCGCCGCCGGTCAGCACCTTGCGCGTAACGTCAATGCGGCTCATACACGCCCAGTTCATGACATTGCCTGGATATTTGCCAGCAGGATCAATAACAAACACTCCTGAGCGATACGAATACAGGCTTTCCGGTTCAAAGTAGCCGTAATAGGTTATTGCCGGACTATACACCCCGCCGTTGATGGTCCATGCCGCACGTGCCCACATGCTGCCTGAGAGGTCGACCGATATCAGAATATTCGGTCGTACAATGTTCTGGACAATAGGCGGTGCGCAGCAGTTGGGCTGATCCTGCGCATAAGCAGAGCTCGAAATGCCAAAGGCAATGAGTAATGTAAGGCAGGTTGAAATCTTGATAGCATTAACGAACTTCTTGTTCATATCATCCTCCTTATTATGGTCCTTGCGCTGTGAAGCGCTGTAGTATCTCAACACCAACTTGTTCACCACCCCGGCTCAGTATGGTTGCGCTTACATAGTAGGTCCGGTAGCTGCCCGATGCCGGCGTTGATCCAGGTCCGGCGATCGCACGCGCGAATTTGATCGCGGTACCGGACATGGTAATGACCTGCGCCGAGGTGCGCTCGGCTACTATTGCCGCATCATAGCCACCGACCTTTACGGTATCAATCATTGGTGATGGTGCACTGAGAAAAGTATTTAAACTTTCGGCCTTTGCCTTACCTATTTCCAGGGCAGCAACGGCCGCTTCATAAGTGGTTTCATACCTTGTCTGGCCGCGTGTCACATTCATGCCGCGTACGACAATGTAGAGTGCCAGAGAACCAACGATCAAAACCACGACCATGGTTCCCAGCGCGACCAGCAAGGCGATACCGCGTTCCTGTTTGCTGATGATCGAATATGTCATTATCCCTCCCCGGGTTGCAGGTTCTGCGGGTAGACAATGCTGCTGAGGATAGCCCGCTTCCGTCTTTTCTGATCTTGGCTGAGCGGGTAAGAATAGGGCGGGTCATCTTCAATAGTCACCGAATCGTAGGGGTATTCATAGCCGGTCATGCCTGCCGAGGCAACGACCATGGTGAACCGCACAGCCCAGATCGTGCCGTAGTTCTGGTTGAAAGGAGGGTTGTTTGTGTCTTGCCATTGATCTATTATGTCATCCCCGTCCGTGTCGATCCCGTAGCGGAACTGTATGGCCTCGACCCCGGTGAGCAGCGCTTCGTTACCGCGCAGCAGTGTATCGCCCGCAAGACTGTAGGTGAGCCCGGTGTTATATATATCTGCATTGCGCTTGAGCACCATGAGTCCGGCGCGCGCCGTGACAAAATCGCTCAACTGCAGGCGATTGCCTCCAGTTGGCTGTCCCCATATCGGATCAAAGTATGTGAATGTATCGATGCTCGTTACGATCCGGTCATCATACAAAAGGTCGCGCACTTCGCTCATGATCATTACTGTGTCACCGATAGAGAAGTTCTCAGTACTGTCATCCCATGCACGTACCTCGATCGTGTTGCCAGAAGCATTGTCAAGCAAATAGCTCCATTGAGCACCGTTCATCTCAAAACCAAGGCCGGTTGCACGAAGGGTAATGTTGCCACCACTGTTGCTGAGCTGAATTGCGTCCTGCCGTGCGAAAGGATAACCCAATCCCGCGAGCAACAGATCCCATTTCACAAGCGTGAATGCGACCTGCGCGTCGGTCTGTAATAACGTGGCTCGTGTCACCTGGGCGGATTTGCTCTGCTGCAGGTTGAGGATCGAATAGACCGCACCCAGAACCACCATTAAAATGACCAGGGATACGAGCAGTTCAACCATCGTCATACCGCGTGTGTGCGTGGATTTTCTTGCGCCGAAAATTTTGCCGAATATTTTCATGCTTCCTCCTTAATATCGCTTGATCAGATCAGATATGAGGGGTCGCCGCGTCTGCGGCCATATAACATGAATGCGTATGGTCTTGAATCGTCCGTCAGGTACTGTGCTGATCATGCTATCGGCCACATTCCAGACAACTCTGAACCTGCCGCCTGGCGTATTTTCATAGACATCATAATCCGGAGCTATCGTGTCGTCGAGTCCGGCTGAGCCAAGATAGACAAGAACCGAATCGTTTGTTGGGAGTCCCATGAAGCGTTCGTAGTACCGGTTGAGCACATCACGTGCATACATACGCCGGTTCATGATCGTGCTCGTGCGCGAACCCATTACGGTGAGCTGCGAAACGGCCAGAACACCGATCGCTAGAATGAGTATTGCCACGAGCACTTCAACGAGCGTGAATCCTCGTTGCGCTGTAAACTCTCTCTTAAGATTTTTCTTCGATGTACTTTTCATTGTCACCTCCCCTAATTCCAAGCCCCGTTCGCGAAACGGTACGTAGTAATTCGGCCCAGACGGTTAACGCCGACCGCAAAGTTATCTCTGCCGTCAGTAATGTAGAGTACACCACGGGTCGCGCCGCCGCGGCCGTCGATTTCCAGGAAACTACCAGGAAAATCTACACCAGATATGCCAGGTGCCGGCATGCTTGCTTCAGGTGGTTGTCCGGCAACCCCGGCGCCTCCGAAGTAGACATTTCCGCCGCCGGCGCCACTGAGTTTGAAATTCTCGACGCTACCATTGGGTCTGACTAGCTGATATGTGAACCGGTCGGGAAAGTGGATCTCGTAATTGCCGTTCGTTGATATGGCGCGTTCACGTATCTGCTTGAAATGCTGGGCCGTCCGCTGACATGCACTGCGCACACGCGCCTGCCGCTGCATGCGTGCAAAGTTAGGTACCGCAAGCAGGGCGACAATGCCAATGATCCCGATCACAACCATCAATTCAACTAGGGTGAAACCAGAGTTCCTCCTTACTTTGGTCTTATCTCTTATTCGCATTTCCATTATACCTCCAGTCTTTGATGCTTCTAATAGCAATATTCGTACCTGAAATGTGTGCGAAAAGGCATTATATTCAAGGCTTTTTGCGTCAACCAACCGATCTATGGGGATTATCATTCACATATTGGGTAAATTTTTACCCAACTAAATATTGATCAATGTTTTGGTTTTCTGTGTTAATTCTTGATGCTACATCTCTTGAGACACCGGGTCGTTGACACACCTTCAGACATGCATATAATTGAGCATGCATGTGTTGATCCTGGCGTTTTTTTTCATGCCGCCCAACCCGTACGTTGAGCGAGAAACGCGACCTAAACCACCGAGATATCCAGAATACATGAATGCCGGGATCGCGCGCATACCCAAGCCAATAGGTGAGAAAAAAGCATTGATCCTGCTCGTTGATTTTCCCGATAACGCGCATCAGTATCCGAGTGTTTCGTTTGATTCACTGATCTATTATGATGGTGTTTCTTCCTTGAGGGATTACTACCGGCAGGTGTCATTCAACCGGTTTAGCATAAGCCAGGCGAGCGAGGTGAGCTCCTGGTTGAGAATACCGCGAGACTATTCTTATTATATCGGAGATTCTTTCGGTTTATATCCTGGCACATTCCCCCAGAATGTGCAGGGTATTGTCTGGTCGGCATGTAGTCTTGCTGACCCGTTAATTGATTTTGCTCAGTTCGATGAAGACAACAACGACACGGTCGACATCGTGTTCGTGGTCCACGCTGGGCCTGGCGCCGAAGAGGGGTTTGCCGGATATGCGCTGCATGTTTGGTCGCATCAGTGGCAGCTTTCAAATACCGGGACCGGATGCCCGGGCGCTTATATGACCGACGATGGTGTTTACGTTGATCATTACTCAATGGAACCCGAGAGATTTGAACAATATACCGGACGAATCACGGTCGGTGTTTTCGCTCATGAATTCGGACACATCCTGGGATTACCCGACCTTTATGATACTGATTATTCAACATACGGTATCGGTGCATTCGGATTAATGGGTGCTGGATCCTGGGGCAGAGCAGATGAGCGGGATCCGCCGGGATCTTCGCCCGCTCATTTGTGTGCCTGGTCAAAATACCAGCTGGGCTTTGTGACCCCAATTGAGGTTGATCGGGTTGGTGTGTCAAAGCTTGAGAATCAGAACATTCCATGCGCATCATGGAATGCAGTCGCTTACCGTCTGCTCGAAGACCCTGGTGGCCCAGACTGGGATCACTCCGGTACAAGCGGGGAATATTTTTTCGTAGAGAACAGGTATCGTCAAGGATTTGATAGTAGCCTGCCGGGCGACGGCCTGCTCATACTGCATGTCGATGACTCACGCGCCAGTAACAGCAACGAGGATCACCCGCTGGTCGGCATCATGCAGGCCGATGGCGATATAAATTTCCTTCTCACAAATCCGGGCAGTGCTGCTGATCTCTGGAAGGACCGTTCCTACGGTTTTGGTGATACATCGCGGCCAGCGAGCATGGACTATGCAGGTAACCCGACCGGTGTCTGGGTATACAATATCGGACCGGCCGACTCGGTCGTGACCGCCTCATTCTGGGTGACCCCGCTGCTACTGGGGAGGATCTATTCACTCCCCAATCCTTACCGGGCAGACCGCGAACCTTCATGGGGTAGGAAGGTCATAATTTCTTACGTGCCTTCAGATACGGTGGAGCTCGCTAACGAATTTCCACAGTTCGAGGTGAGCATTTATAATATCGCGGCCGAGAGGGTGAGGCTACTTGATTCGGAACCATACGAGGTTGATCGTTTTTCGCGGCAAGCATTCTGGGATCTGAAGAACGAGAAGAGTGAGGACGTGGTAAGCGGGATGTATATTTACGTTATCGAAACACAAGGTACAAAAGTGGAAAGAAGGAAAGGGCGTCTCACGATCATCAGGTGAGGCGGAGCATGATGAAATTCAAGGGATCTTATCCACGTGACATTGGTGCGATTGCGACGGTCTTCATTGTGCTCATTCTCTTCGTGGCCGGGTTCAACCTGTACATAAGTTTTCAATTCAGGAGCGAGTTCGCAAATTACGATCGCAGTATCATAACCGCGATCGCTAACATTTGCCGCGGCTACTGGAACAGAGGCTACCAGCACCAGGAGCTGGATTTTCTGTTGATGAATCTAACACAATCTTTTAATCTTGATCATCTGGTCATAACAGATACGCTGGGTAGACGGTTGTATGACTCGCGGCGGCGCTTGCAGATTCCATTCCAAGTGGGTACGCCTGATCATCTTGCTCGGTTCAGGCAGTTACCCGGGCCTCAGGAAATCGCTCAGGATGAGGATGTTTTTCTGTATCATAGTGTAGACCCGCCGCTCTATATATATGTATCACTGGTGCCCGCCTATTCAGTGGTATTCGGTGATATTTTCCGCTGGCATGTTTTCTATGTCACGGTGTCCCTTGTCTTCACTAGTTTTCTTGGTTTTTTCTTATTGCGCAATTTGTTCTTGCCCATGCGATATGTGTCTGGTCTCGCGCAGGATTTTGGCATCGAGATGAAGAAGGAGGATTTCGTTTCGGCGACGTTCAACGAGGTATACAAGAAACTGAGGCTTCGGGAACAGATGCTCGTTGAATTCTCTTCTTATGTTGCGCATGAATTCAGGAATTCGCTCGGTGCAATAATAGGACTGGTTCGTCTGGTTGAAAAAGGTAAGAAACCGGGCGCCGACATCATCAAAGAATGCCGGAGCATGGAAGACCTGATCGCCCGTATCCTGGAATATTCAAAACCGCTCAAACTCAATCTTGCGGATGTTGATCTGAACAAGGTGCTGGAGGAAGCTCTTGCAAGAACGCCGATACCGAAACGCATTCAGATCTCAGAGAAAATCACCTCTGATATGCCTCCAATCAAGGGCGATCATGACCTGCTCGCAGCAGCAATTGCCAATCTCTTGAAGAACGCCAAAGAGGCGATCACAGGCAAAGGACTGATTGAGGTGGAGACCGGCGAAGCCGATGATGCAGTTTATGTTGTTGTCAGGGACAGCGGCAGGGGCATGGACAGCCAGGAGGTCGACATGATCTTCAATCCCTTCTTTTCACGGAAGACCGACGGGATGGGTCTGGGGCTCGCCTATGTCAAGAGGGTCGTTGATGAACACAACGGCCGCGTTGAGGTGATCTCAAAAAAAGGCAGAGGGGCGACTTTTACACTGAAGTTTCCTGCAGTGCGCAGGCGATCGCATAATCCTTGATTTTTCCCCGGATCTGGATATAGTAGAAAAAGGAGCATAGATGAAGCAGTTTGCGCGGCGTATTGTTGATAACCTCCAGGCAAAGAAGGTCGATTACGGCGATGTTAGGGTCGTAGTTCGAGAGTCTGAAGTGATCGTGCTCAAGAATGGTATAATTGAAGCGATCACCCACTCGTCAAACACAGGGTTCGGGGTCCGGGTCCTGAAGGATTCGGCATGGGGTTTTGCTTCCTCAAACGAGATCAAGAACACGGTCGCGGATAAGGTTATCAAGAACGCTTTGAGTATTGCACGAGCTTCAGCTCTGGTCAGGGCAAAGGATATTCACCTAACCGATTTACCTGCACAGAAGGGCAGCTACCGGACAGAATACAAGATCGATCCCATGACCGTGCCACTTCATGAAAAGATCGATCTGCTGCTGTCCTGTGACAAGGCAATGCGCAAGCAGAAGCTGGTCCGGGTGAGCGAGGCTTCCACGAGGTTCTACAAGACAACAATCTATTTTGCTTCCACCGAGGGTTCGTTCCTTACTCAGGATTTTGTCTATTCAGGCGGGAACATAAAGGTTTACGCTATGGACAAAGGGGAACTCCAGTCCCGTTCGTATGGTGATTACGGTCAAAAAGGATTTGAGTTTGTGAAAGATTTGGATTTCCTGGCGCACGCACCGAGGGTCGCCGAAGAGGCAGCAATGCTTCTTGCAGCAGAACAGTGTCCTGAGCAACAGGCGACAGTCATACTCGACGGTCATCAGATGGTACTGCAGGTGCATGAATCTTGTGGTCATCCAACCGAACTAGATCGTGTGCTGGGTACGGAAGCATCCTATGCCGGCACAAGCTTCATGACCATTGACAAGCTGAACAAGTTGAAGTACGGATCCGATATCGTCAACATTGTGGCCGATGCTACAGTACACGGTGGTTTAGGTACTTTTGGCTGGGACGATGAAGGGGTCCCTGGACAGCGTGTTCATCTGATCAAGAATGGTTTGTTTGTTGGATACTTGAGTTCGCGCGAGACAGCCGGTATTGTTGGAGGAAGATCGAGCGGTGCAATGCGTGCGGACGGCTGGAATCGAATTCCTTTGATCCGTATGACGAACATTAACCTCGAACCGGGTTCCTGGAAGTTTGAAGACATGATCACCGATACTGACGACGGCGTATTCATGGCGACCAACAAATCCTGGTCAATTGATGACAAACGATTGAATTTCCAGTTTGGGTGCGAGTTTGCGAGAAAGATCAGGAACGGCAAACTTACAAAGATATATAAGAATCCGACCTATGCGGGAATAACGCCGCAATTCTGGAACAATTGTGATGCGATTGGGGACAAAGATTCATGGCGGATGAGCGGAACGCCAAACTGCGGAAAGGGAGAACCCGGACAAACCATGTTTGTCGGCCATGGTGTGGCGCCCACCAGATTCCGCAACCTGCAGATAGGAATTGCCAAGTAGCGGAGAAATAACTGCATCATATGGTTCGAGGAGTGAGAAGCTTCAGACTGTGAATCCGTGATGAGGTGCGTTTGAGAGGACCGGACTGCATTAGGAAAAGTGTGTCAATACGTTTGTTATTGACATTCTTGCTCATTGCAGTTTTTTCCTCGTGCGCGTATTTCAATACTGTATACAATGCAAAGAACTACTTTCGTGAGGGCCAGAAATCCGTTAGACATGACACTCTGACCATAGATTCCGAGAATTTGGATAAAGCGATCGAGAAATCCACATCGATCATCGTAAAGTATCCGGATACCGGATGGATTGATGATGCTCTCTTTATCATGGGAGCGTCATATTACTATAAGGGTGATTACGCGCGCAGTGTGGAGAAGCTCGATTTCTTGATCCTTAATTACCCGGAATCCGGGTTTGTCCAGGAAGCCCAGTACCTTGTCGGACTGGCAAATTATAAGCTTAAGAAATATGGTCAGGCTATCATTGCGCTTGAAGATGCGATGCGGTCAAACAAATTCAAAAAGAAGGCGCAGATCGCACTCATCTACGTCTATTATGCGGATGGCAGTTATGATCGCCTGTATGAAGTGGCGGATACACTATTGAGTGCCAGCTTGAAATACGATGAACAGCGTACCGTACTGAGATTCATTGGAATGGCGCAGTTCACAGAGGAGCGGTATACCGAGGCACTTGAAACCTCAAGGCGCTTGCTGGACATAACTCGGGAGGATAGAGAACGGCGGGAACTGAAACTGCGTATTGCCGAGATCTATCTGGAAATAGGTGAGTATGAATTGTGCAGGAATTTTGTTGAGGGCGAAGTGGAGCCGCCATTCAGAGATCTGCTTGCTGATCTATGCATGGCAACCGGTGGTGTCGATGAAGCAAAGAATATTTATATTGAACTGGCTCAAAACAGGGAGCCTGCGGTTGCTGCTGAAGCATATTTCGAGCTTGCACAAATATTCGAGGAAGCGGATAGCATTGAGCTGGCGGTCGCCTACTACGATTCAGCACTGGTCAAGTCGCCCAACAGTGAATACGGTTTGAACGCGCGAAAGAAGTCCGATGTCCTGAAAAGAATTCAGAGTTTAACCAGTGATACTCTTGATAGCGTGCGCTCCCAATTCTTGCTTGCTGAGATATATTATGCCGATCTCGATGAATTACCCCTGGCAATTGAAGGATACCAGAAGGTCTACAGTGAATATCCTGAGAGCAAGTGGGCACCCAAGGCACTTTATGCGCATTTGTGGATCGCAAAGCATGTAATTCATGATGACACACTGAGCGCGCGGCTTGCTCTGACCCTGATCAGGGATTATCCCCGTACTGAATATGCTATGAGTGCAAGGAATATGATGAAGGAATCAGATGGCGGTCCGTAGCAAAGAGAGTGAGGGCATGGCAAGGTGAGTGCTCACCGCCTTAAGGTCCTAAGGAAGATTTGGTATTCACGGTATATATTCGGTTTGGAATTCAGATACCCGGGGATCAATCCGATGCCCGGGCAATTTTTTCAGATCCAGGTTAGTGACAGTATTGATCCATTTCTTAACCGCCCGATCAGCGTCGCTTCGTATAAGGGTACGCGCTTGCTGTTGGTCATCAAGATCGTAGGGCGCGGAACCAGAATTCTGAGCGCGAAGAGGGAAGGTGAATCAGTCATCCTTTTCGGGCCTTTTGGAAAGAAGTGCCGGCCGAAAAGAGTGAGAACATTGCTGGTCGCGGGCGGCATTGGGATCGCACCACTGCATTTCTTCGCCGAATATCTGCACAAGAAGAAGATACCATTTGACGTGCTCTATGGTGTCCGAAACAAGGGGGAATTCGTTCTTCGCAAAGAAATGTCGCGGATGGCCGATAGCGTGTCTTGTGTGGCAGAGCACGGATTCAGAAAGAGCGCTACGGTAGTTTCGGCGATCGGGGATATCGAACTTAAAGATTATGGAGCTGTTTATACATGTGGTCCCCGGGGCATGTTGATTGAATTGCAGAGATTGAAGATCGAGATTCCGGTCTATGCACTGTGCGAGGATTTTCTCGGCTGTGGTTGTGGTTTGTGTCTGGGGTGTGCGATCATGTATAAGGGTGCATACAAGAGGATCTGTGTTGACGGTCCGGTCCTCGAACTGAGGGACATAGATTTTGAAGTGTAGCATATTAGGACTTGATTTCAGGAACCCCGTATTCATTGCATCGGGAACCTTCGAGTATGGCTTGATATATAAGAATGTGACGAATATGGCGGGCGCAATATTCACAAAAGGAATTACGCTCAAACCACGGAAAGGTAATCCTCCGCCAAGGATATATGAGACAGCATGTGGTCTCATAAATTCGGTCGGTCTCGAGAACCCAGGGGTCAGGGTTTTCTGCCGAGAAGTGCTGCCTCGGATGCGCAAGTTGAAAACCAGGATTTTCGTCAATGTTGCCGGTTTTACACGCCAAGAATTCGCGGAGATAATCACGGAAATCGGCACAAAGGTGGACGGTTTTGAGCTTAACGTATCTTGCCCGAACGTAGAGATGGGCGGGGTAGCATTTGGCCGGGATCCTGAGATATGCGGCAGCGTAGTATCCAGCGTTCGGCAGATAACAAAGCTTCCCGTGATCGTGAAACTGACGGCAAATTTCTGCGATCCACTGGTTATTGGTCAGCGCTGTGTCGAAGCCGGAGCAGATGGGATCTCGCTCATAAACACACTACATGCGATGGCGTTTGATGCCAGCACAAAAGAACCTGTCATCACCGGCGGAATGTCGGGCCCGGCGATCAAACCCTTTGCTCTCTTCTGCGTTAACCGCGTGAGGAATCTGGGCGTGCCGGTCATTGGTATGGGCGGTATCATGACCGGGCGGGATGCCTATGAGTTCCTGCTCGCTGGCGCTTCCGCGGTTTCGATCGGCTCAGCGACATTGCGTGATCCCTACGCACCGCTGCGGATAATCAGAGAATTAAAAGAGTTGGTGGGTAAAGGTTAGGATGCTTGATAAAGATGGCGTAAGGGCTAGGATCGAGATGCTCGATAAGGACGGTTGAAGGGTAAGGTGGTTGATTCCAGCATCCCAACCCACACACCTATGAATATTCGTTAAGGAGGGTATTTCATGAATGAAAAGTTGATTGTGTCGCTCGACTTGAGTGACATGACACGCATACAATCATTGGTTGAGAGATTGGGACAACGCGTGCTATGCTATAAGGTTGGAGCCATTCCATTCACCCTGTTTGGTCCGGAAATCGTCAGGTATCTGAAACAAGGTGGAAAAAAGATCATGCTTGACCTTAAGTACCATGATATTCCGAATACAGTTGCGCGTGCCTGTGAAGGAGCTTTGCATATGGGCGTTGATCTGATAACCGTTCACACAAGTGGCGGATTCTCAATGCTTGAAGAAGCGGTCAAGGCGATTCTCACCGGTCCGGGCAGCAGCAATGCAGGAAAGCCAAAATTACTTGGGATTACGGTGTTGACCAGTATCGATGAGGCGTATTTCAATGATCTGTTTGGTAACGTACAGAGGACTCTTGCTGAACAGGTTATTTTTCTCGCGCAACTTGCCCGCAGTGCAGGGCTGGACGGTGTGGTTGCTTCACCCAGAGAGATCGTCCCGATCCGTCAGTCTTGCGGTCAAGATTTCTTGATTGTCACCCCGGGCATCAGGCCGGCGCAGAAGGATGTGACGCAAGATGACCAGGCAAGAACCATGACGCCGAAAGAGGCTATTCAATCCGGTGCAGATTACATCGTTGTTGGACGCCCGATCGTCAAAGCAGAGGATCCGGTCGCGGCTGCCGAGGCAATACTAAAGGAGATGGAAAATGGATATCGAGCGATTACTTAAAGACTTGAAGGTGCTACAAGAAGGACACTTCCTGCTCAATTCAGGATTGCACAGTCAATACTACTTTCAGAAATTCAGGATCCTTGAGAATCCGGATGCTACAACTCAGTTGTGCAGTATCATTGCTCGAGAATTCAAGGACAAGAATGCAGAATGGGTTATCGGACCGACCACAGGTGGTATCATAATCGCGTTCGAAGTTGCGCGTCAGCTTGATCTCAACTGCGGGTTCGCGGAAGGGCGAAATGGAAGACGGGTTGTGGGCAGAGGTTTTGATATAAGAAATAAAAAAGTGCTCCTCGTTGATGATGTCATGACCACCGGTAAGTCGCTTGTTGAGACACTCAATGCAATTCGTGAAAAAGGAGGTGAAGTGGTCGGCGTGGCCGTTCTGATCGACCGGTCAAATGAGAAGCTACCCTTTACTCCTTTTTCGGTGTATAAACAGGAAGTGGTCAATTTCAATCAGGAGAAATGTCCGTTGTGTAAGAGTCGTGTGCCGCTGCAAAAACTAGGCGGGACTTAGTAGGTTATCAGGGATTTAGTGAGATCATAATCTCCAGAAACCCGCCGCCGCAAGGACTGCAAGTCCTATCCCGGCAATAACCGCGCCAACCCAGCCCAACAAGCAGAGGGTGGCCACAATTACCCCGGCAATGAAGACCCCGATCGCGATCACCGCGAGTGACTTTTTGAATTCCAATCCAAAAAGAAAGGCAACGAGTGCGCCGGTCCAAGCCCCTGTGCCGGGA
>Ga0209536_100003545_pt1 | contig 25009 bp, 18 predicted proteins | sample DeeMarSeWOR28_12_FD_187461 | JGI IMG/M metagenome (GOLD analysis project Ga0209536, IMG submission 187461) | Marine sediment microbial communities from White Oak River estuary, North Carolina - WOR-2-8_12 (SPAdes) (version 2) | ecosystem: Environmental > Aquatic > Marine > Intertidal zone >...
GTCTCGGTATCATAAAAGCCAATCCACAACTCATACCGGCCGGAATCGACGTCAGACATAGGCAGAATCAGTGTGTCTGTCACGACTTCGTTCTTCTCCCACCAAATAGTAGGATAGGTCCAATCACGTGGTATCGTATCCAGTTGCTTTACCACCTCATCGGTGGAGGGGTTGAAAAGGTGAGCGAAAACCTTGTAGGAGTTGCTCATGCGTTGTAATGCCAGCCAGCGTAGCTCAATTTCCAGGGATTCCTCGGCCGATTCGTTGATTGTGTAATCCATCAAAGCAATCTTGTCGTCCCAGCTACTCTCCCACGTGCGTGCTTCGAGGTCCTCCAGGCGGGCAAAAACTCTCTGAGATATGTCGAGTTCGATCTGTCCAATGGTAAACTGTTCACCAGGTCTGGCGTGTTCATTTGTTGAATAAACCTTAGCTGTGATTGTGTAAAGTCCATTCTCCAGGTGTGGGCTGATACGAAATTCATAAATCTCATAGGCAAAATTTTCAACGGACGAATCATCCATGGATTTTTCCGGGGTTAATCGGTAACATTGTTCCTGCACAGCATGGCCATTAGAATCCAGGATTTCCAGACATAGGTTGGGTTCCCCCATGAAACCGCTATTGTCTATCCAAACAAGGGATATTTCCAGGTTGCCATCTATTGTGACCCTCCTATTGTTCACGGATGACCACAACAGGTTTAAGCCATCTTTGCCAAAACGAACTGACTCCGGCTTACAGGGTATCACGGTTATGCCTTCGCTCTCGTACATCCGCATCGGTTCAGGAATGTTCTGGAGAGCAAAAAATGTGCGGTTGATGATTTGTGGGCTTATCAGGCTATTGTATGGCTCAAAGATGAAATTCCCAGCACGAATCCTGTCTAACTCGAAGGATTCCTGGTTGACAAGCATATAATCAACATCATACTTCTGGCAAAATTCGAAAACGTCGACCATGGAATCAGCGTAATAGGCGCCTAGGGTATCTAAAACAGATTGTTGCCCACCTGGTTGCTCACAATTCCACAACACGCTTCGCTTTGCCAACATAGGCACATCATCTCCCAGACAAAGGCCACCAGCAATTAGGGCATCCTTGGGCAATCCACCCAAGTAGTTGAGTAGCTTTTGGCTTGACTGGTTTGAGCTCACGTAATCGTGGTTGACAGGGCGAACATAGAGAACACCACCAAGAAGAAACAACCCGAGACCGGCGACTAGCAATTGCCAACCAGGAATATGGAAGCGCTCCACCCTACCCTTGTCCTCCGGCACGCTCCACGCCAGAAATCTCAGCAAGGCAGAACCGACCAGGAAGGTAAAAGCGAGGGCAATAGGCCACTTAAGCATAGAGAAGCGAAGACTGGATAAAACTTGGAACGAACCTTCTCCTACCGCATTCATCGCTACTAGGAAAGATAGACCGGCAGCTAGACCGACAAGTGCGCGATGTCCGGCCTTCAGGTGTCTGAAGCTGGAAATGGCCACAGCCACACCGGTCTCGAAATTAGTAACCACAAATATCAGGAGCACAAGGGTTAGGCTAACGCGCCCGTAGCGACTAGGAAGATACAATACAAAAGATGAAGTCATTAACGCGGCAAACCAAGCCAAGCTGAAGGCGATGAGGCTGGCTGCCAATAGACGTTTGAGAGTAGCAGAGGTTTCGAACCACGTCTGTTGTCGCAGCAAGAATAAGCCCAGGGCTATTAGGGCAAGGAAAACAGTTTGCCATAATGTTTCCACCCTCTCAAAAAGGCCCGCTTTACCAACCAAGTATCCTAAAGATTGGTCGTCAAAAATTGGATATCTGCCTCCAGGTGAATATTGGGGTTCACCTAGGAAAGAGCCTATCTGGTCTACCTGTTCAAAAGAAGGTAGATTTACACGCTGCAATTGCCGTAATATCGCCGGGAGGAGCAATACCACAGCGATCCCCAATAGAATTACCAACGGGAGAGCATTCCGCCAGTTGACTTTAAAACGCCAGCGGCTATCGGCCGGTTCCAAGACTGACAAAGCATAGGTGATGATACCAAGCAACGTAACAGGTGGATAAAACAGCCCACCAATGAAGATGACAAATGCAGCCGCCAAGTATTTTTCCTGCATCAAGGAGTAAATGAGGATAATCAGCACCGGAGCCACAAATGAGCGCTGCAGCCCGGCTGCTAAAGAAACGGAGGACGGCGCGTTTAAGTTGAGTACTGCAAATGCCAAGGCTAGCGCGAATCCAGTTCCAGGACCTCGGATCTTCTCCCCAATCCGGAAAAGGAAATATACCGAAACCACCATCAATGGGAACAGCAAAAGCTTGTGGGAAAGTGTGATAGGGAAGAACGGGCTCGCCAAGAATATTATCAAGCTGTAGGCTGGGCTGGTTGTATCTACTTGCAGGGATAGTGGTCCTATCTCTAACTGCTTCACGGTGGTAGGGATTTGGTAACGATGAGCAGTAAAGAGTTCAGGATCCTCATAGCTGTGCATCCAGAAGAACTTGGCAAAGTCTTCCTGATAGGTATAGGGATCAAGGATCCTGGGCATCTGTAACCAAAGGGAGAGAATCAACGTCAACCCTAGGGCTAACACTAGCCAAATGTGAGGCCGCACCCTATCGGTTACTCGTTCCATCCGTATAATTCGTAATTTGATTACTTGGCCAATGTCCATCATTCACATTGTGGGGCGAATAGGCAAATATATGATCACAAGTTCCAATCCACACTCATAAACGCTCACTAATTCGCAAACGTGCGATTTTACCTCTGAAAAATTTGGTCCACAATATGATGGCTATTGCCAGTACAATACTAAGACAGGCCAAAGTTATGCCCCAGTATAGGGTAGTGGGACGAAACTGAAAGGAAACGGTATGAGTTCCCTGGGGTAAAAATAGTCCTCGAAACGCGCCGTTGACTTTTAGTATTTCCTGTTTGGATCCATTGACAGTCGCTTCCCACCCGGGATAGTTGGCGTCAATCAAGGTCAATATGCCAGGTTGGCCTGTCGTGACGTTAAGGTCTATTCTGTGTAAGTCGAAATTGGTGATTTCAATTTGTCCCTTAGAGCGAATTGGCTGTGCTGATAATTGGTCGCTCTGCTCTCTCGACAGTGGGGTAGTTATCAAGATTGAATGATAGAAGTCAAAATCCGTATCGAATAATCTTTTTAACAATTGGTCTGAAGGCACAGTCTCGGCATGATGGACTAGATAGGCCCTGGGAAGCGGGTTGGGGTTTTCGTAAATCCAAATACCTTCTATTTCACTATGATAAATTAATTGGGTTCCATAGGCGGTAAAGGCCAGGTTTTTGTCAGGGCCGACGGCGCAAACGGCCGTGTTCTCATCGCCGGTGATACCCCAAACAAAGGGTTGACCGGCCGAGTCTGCCACTGGCTCGAAGAAAATCGTATGGGATACGGGAACATCCGATTGGGACGCCAGGATCTCTGACTCGGCAATAAGATCGTCGCCAACATCATCACGCCACAATCGAAACCTGATGTGTGAGTCGTCGGCATCTACGCGGGGGGCCAGCAAGATGTCAACCCGGTTCAGCCCAGCTTCTGGGGTGATAAACTTTTGAGTCATCCAATTGTTGTTCAGGAAGACGGTCTCATCACAACCCATCTGATCAACCTGCAGGATTTCCTCTGTCGGCAGAGGTTTGGCCGAAAGGACGTACTTTACGTTCAATAAGCTAACCATTGGCTCGAAAACACTCATCGCCAGCTTGTTGGGACTGGAACGCAGCCAGGCAAAGTCAACTTGTTCACTAATTGCTTTATAGAGGTCATAATAATCGGCCTGGATCAAAGACGTGTAGGCGCCAATTGTCTGGATACCAAAGACGCTCAGGACATTCGGTCCAAAGACGAGTCTCTCCGTCTGTAACGGCAGAACCCGGTGAAGGGAGGTATCTTGCTGCAAATATTCAACGACCCCATTCTCGGGATAAAGGTAAATGGTCGAGGTTATCGGATTGAAATCCCAACCCCACTGCAAAAGATCGACGAAGGCTATTACGACTACTATACCCCCTATTAATCGTGGATGGCGGGACAGGTTTAAAAGCAGACCTATGGTAAGTATCAGAAGAATGCTGCTGCGGATTAGGTCGGTATACGTTGCCGGATGCGAGACCAAAGTCGCCTGTTGGGTCCACAGCGATATGCTCGTGAATAGTACAAGCAAAAGCAAGATAGGCACCAGAATCCATCTTCGCCCGTTAGGGTTAGCAAGCCAACCATCCAGGCCAATTGCCGCCAACCAGGCGCCACAAAAAGGTAGCAAAAATAACAGCCGGTTAAGGACCACAAACTGAGAGCCTGGAAATAGAAAAAGCAATCTAACGAGGGGTGTGCCTAAGATAACAGCTATGACAATGATGGTTAGGGTAATGGCTGGGAAGGCAAACCGGCGCTGGCGGGCCACGAAGGGGGCAGTTAACGCTAGTAAGAAAGAGACAACCCCAAAATAAACGGCAAGTTCCGCGTAATTGGGCAATTGACCCCAATACCCTTCCGGGTTAACCGGATTGCCATAAAAGTCTGGTGCAATCAGGGTGACGAAATGTTGCCAGGGAAATCGGGTCCGCAAAATAGTTTCTGGTGTGTAGCGAACACGCTGGCTATATGCGGCAAATTCGCCGGCCGGAAGCAGAGTGATGGCGCCAATCCCCAACCCGATGATGCCTATTAAGACAAGCGGGATTAGCGGCCTTAAAGATAATCGGCCCTTTTTATAAGCCTCCCATACCACGATACTTAGGCCGTAAAGCACTAATATCAAGCCGCTGGCAAAGATGAATTGGACCTGACCACCAAGGATAGAGAGTCCAAGTAATAAACCCCCTACTGCAGCAAAATCAAGGCGGCGATCATCGACGGCTTTTTGATAGGCCCAGAATATGCCGGGTAACCAGGCCAGCGTGCTCAGCCGGTGGGGATTTTCCAACCAGACTACCAGGTAGGCATTCAGCATCCAGATCCCGCCACCCAGAATGCAAGCTAGCCAATGGAGCCTTTGCTGTCTTAAAAACCCGTATATGAGCCAGCCAGTCAAGATCAGATGACCCCAGGCCAGCCATGGTAAGGCATGGTGGGCGGGCAAAAAGACGGCCGCAATCAGATTGGGAAAATAAAATGGTTGGGAATTTGGGTCTGCCATTATGGGGGTTCCCGTCAAGATAAAAGGGTTCCACAATGGAATCTGGCCGTTACCAATTTCAATCGTTTGAAAGTAGCGGCTTGGAAAAAATTGATAGAACGGGTCCGAAATTAGGGGGTTTGCCAATGGTCCTAGATCGAGATGGTCCCAGGGGGCAATCCCTTGAATTAGATCAAGGGGCAGCAATGTATAGTCAGGCAATAGGGCTCGATTTAAGAGAACCGTGGCTAATACAGCGAAGATTACTAATGCAAGGAATGATTGGCGGTGGCGTAGGCTTAATATTGCCAACGAGGACTCCTTCGGCGCTCTCGGTCGGGCGATGAGAAAGCGTGACTACACTACTATATCTTTACGAATTCGCAATATCTCTGGTGTCAGCGGAAAATTTTGCGACAAACCACGCCAATTGCTTAGAGGGCTGTCCGGCCGCTACTAATGAGCCTTTACTGGGCATGGGCTAATCCATATCACAGACAAAGGGGAAGGTCAAGGGTGGGGTGCTAATTGTGCCAGGGAATGTTAGGCACGCTGGCCGGTTGCGAGTAGGGTCCAGCGGCAAGGTCGTCAAAGTAACCGTAATCTTCCATGTACCCGTAGGAGAAAATAGCATGACCGATAGTACCTACCTGTCGAGCATAATTGATCCGGGCCTCAATTTGAGAGAAGGATAAAAAGGCTGTGCCGCCGATGCCAGGAATGACATACCGGCCGGCGCTCGAATTTTGGTAGTCGGCTACAAGGGTCTTCCAGCGATCTAAGCGGAATGGATCAGTTGTTGTATTCCAACTGTATAACATGGGCATGATGGCGTCGATATAATCATCGCGTAACCAGGCTTTCGAATCTTGGAAATAATCGTGGTACCCTTCAGTGTATCCCCAACCCCAATAGTCGATATAGGTAGGCCAGACCGCACCTGTTAGCCATAATCCATCATTGCGCCCAGCAACAAGGTCGAAAAACTTTTCGACGGTACCATTCACTTGTGCTCGTTGCCAATCCCTATACCCGCCGTTCGACAGAGGACAACTAAGAGAAAGACCACAATTCTCGTCGTGACCATAATAACGACACAGGCTCACTGGGTCGCATGAAGCGCCTGATGCGTAACGAATGTGATCCAAATGTAGCCCATCGAGATCATAACGATTGAGCAAATCAGCTCCTACACTTAACAGGTGGTTGTCCACATAGAGTGAGGCTGGTGAAGCTCTTTGGTACTCTGATGTTCCACATACAACCGAACCGGCACCATTCCACATCAGACCGCGAAGTTTGCCTCCACTCTGCCCATGGGCGCTATTTATCCCATAATAAAAATGTTGGGGATTTGTACTTGGCCCAGTGCTGCATCCAAGGATAACTGGATAGACGTTCATGTAGGCATGAACCTGGATTCCTCTGGCATGGGCTTTTTGAATCAAGCTGGCTAAAGGATCCCAGCCCGGATTTTGACCCCAGGTACCTGTAAGTCTTTCTGCCCAGGGCTCCAATCCCGGCGTATAATAGGCATCTGCTTCTCCCCGGACCTGAAAGAGAATGGCATTGAAACCAGCGTAGGCAGCATTATTGACGATTTCATCGATCTTCGCTGGATCGGCGCCAGTCGACGTCGTCCAATCAAATCGAGTGACCCATATGCCGCGAAATTCTTGGTTCCCGTCACCTGTCGGAGGTGGCTTCGGTGTAGGTTTAGGAGTAGGCGTGGGAGTCGGTGTTGGCGTAGGATCCAGCCGGACATATGGCATGTGGACCAGAACATCCTCATTAGGCTGGCTATTTGCGACCAGAGACACCCTGATGACGAATACAAGGCCGGCAATTATGCCTATAATCAGTAGCACCCTTTGCCAAGGATTCTGCATCACACGCAGGTTATAACATATTTCTATATGAAAACAATGGGACTATCCGGGTTTTCGAAAAGCTATTATGCGGAGACTGGACCAATCTCATACTTTAGCGACCGGGCAATAATCATCGAAATAAGATTGGTCCAGTCTGCTAACATGATTATGAAAGCTCCCAGCGTATGACAGTCCACGACCAGACGGGGAGTGTCGTGCCCAAAGAGCTTACAGTGAAGCAAGACTGGAGCTTTTTCGGTAAGATACTTGCGGCGTGCCGGTCACATTTCTGGGTGATATACTGTGCTCAACTGCCGTATCCCACCGAATAAGATATTGATAGGAAGAAGGCCATGAGTATACTTGACATAAGTAGACCTTTAAGAGTGGGCATGGCCGTTTGGCCTGATGATACGCCATATAATCTAACCAAGGTTATGGAATTGGTGAAAGGCGATTCGGTTAATCTGACCACTTTGACGATGAGTGCCCACACAGGTAGCCATATCGATGCCCCCTTGCATTTTGCGGATGGCGACACGGCCGTCGATTCGCTAAATTTAGAAGTTTATTGGGGAGCAGTCCAGGTTGTCACCGTTACGAAAAGTACCGGGCCGTTAAACCCAGAGGACTTCGGGGATTATGATCTAGGTTACGTACGCCGCCTGCTAGTTCGATCGCCGGCAAGCGAGATTAAGCATGACGTTTTTCCCAATGCATTTGTTTATCCTAGCCCGATGTTAGCCGATTACCTAGGAAGTCATGGAATCATCCTTTACGGTTCAGACGGGCCGTCGATGGATGCCGAAGATAGTAAAAGCTTAGAAGGTCATCATGCCTTGCATCGCAACAACATTGCCATCTTAGAGTGGTTGGATTTGAGTGAGGTGGAAGATGGGGTATATGAACTGGTTGCTTTGCCGTTGAAGATAGTCGGCGGCGATGGCAGCCCTGTTCGCGCCGTATTGCGGACGATCTAAAGGTCCGTAATTGGAACCAGTTACTATTGGCAGAGGTGTTGGGTGAGATGAATATTTTTCGAACGGATCGAGATTACGCTTTGGAGCTTGACTCTCAGGACGAATTGGCCCACTTTCGCGGGCGTTTCGTATTTGCCGAGCCCGATTTAATTTATTTGCTTGGGAATTCACTAGGGCGGCTGCCTGAGGACACGGTCGACCATTTGCAATCTGTGATCGAGGAGGAATGGGGCCGGAGACTCATCCGGAGCTGGAACGATGGCTGGTTTGATCTGCCTGAGCGGGTGGGGAGTAAGATGGCCAGCCTATTAGGTGCACGGGCGGATGAAGTGATCATGGCCGATTCCACCTCGGTCAATCTGTTTAAGACGGCAATGGCTGCCTTACAATTGCGGCCAAACAGGAGGAAAATCGTCACCGATGACCTCAATTTCCCCTCTGATCACTACATTTTGCAGGGTGCTTGTCGGATGGCTGGGCCAGCTTACCAGTTGCAAGTCGTTCCATCTCCCGACGGGTTGAACGGTTCGCCGGAAGGTTTAGCGGAGGTAATCGACGAAAATACGGCATTAGTAACCCTTTCCCATACCCTCTTCAAAAGCGGCTATGTGTATGACATGGCTACAATAACAGATCTTGCCCATCGAGCTGGGGCTTTGATGCTTTGGGATGTCAGCCATTCGGTTGGGGCCATGCCCCTTGACCTAGATGGGTGTGAGGTTGACCTGGCAGTTGGCTGCAGTTATAAATACGTGAATGGAGGCCCGGGTGGACCAGCCTTTATTTACGCTCGCCGTGATCACCATGAAACGCTTTCAAACCTGGTCTCCGGTTGGATGGGGCAGAAGAACCCCTTCGAATTTTCGCTTGGATACGAACCAACGCCTGGGATGAGGCGCTTTCTCACAGGTACTCCTCCTATTCTTTCGCTGGCGGCCGTTGAAGCAGGCATCGACCTGATATTGGAAGCCGGGATCGACAAAGTCCGAAAAAAATCCGTCCGGCAAACAGAATACCTCATTGCCCTCTGGGAAAATCTCTTGGCGCCCATCGGTTTCCGTCTAAAAACGCCTCGCCAGCCTGAGCGACGCGGTTCTCATATAACCATTGGTCATGATGAGGGTTTGCGAATCGACCGTTATCTCGTCGAGCATATGCAGGTATTAACCGACTTTCGCCCGCCAGACAACATCCGCTTGGGGATTGCTCCGCTCTATAATTCCTTTGCCGATATTAATACAGCCATCACCCGCATGCGGAGTGTCGTCGAAGATGGCTTATATTTAGATTACAAGTTACAAACGATGGTGGTAACCTGAATCGCCAATCGTGCTATAATTTCCCAACCTGAATCCTTGCAAGAATCAAAATAGGTACCAGATAGTTCTGTTAATAGCATATCGGATCAATTCTGTCGAGGAGCGATGGCCAGCCATAACAAAGTGGCCAATGGAATGATGTTTACCGATGTCTGAACTGCAACAAATTGTCCCCGATCTCCTGGCTTGGTGGGATGCTGGACATGCTGATGTTCCCTGGCGAAGAACGCAGGATCCTTATGCTATCTGGGTGGCCGAGATCATGCTCCAACAGACCCAAGTGGCCACGGTTATTCCTTATTTTGAACGATGGATGACTCGTTATCCTATGGTAGAGGATCTGGCTGCCACCCCTTTGAACGAAGTGCTCAAGATGTGGGAAGGATTAGGTTATTATAGCCGGGCGCGGAATCTTCATGCCGCCGCTCAAATGATCGTCGACGATTATGGGGGTCGATTACCAGAAGATGTGGCCGGATTAATGAAACTTAAGGGGGTTGGTCGTTATACGGCCGGAGCCATCGCCTCTATCGCCTTTGGCCGTCCAGTGCCTGTTTTAGATGGCAATGTGATCCGGGTTTTTAGCCGGTTACTTGACCTAAAAGAAGATGTCACCAAAACACAAACAAAAAATTACTTGTGGCAAGTGGCTGGTGATTTGGTTCCTGAGCACCGAGCAGGGGATTACAATCAAGCCTTGATGGAATTAGGCCAAACGGTTTGCCAACCGGCGACACCTCATTGCCATCTTTGTCCGATATCTAGGTATTGCCTGGCCTGGACAAAGGGCACTCAACTCGAACGACCGGTACGGCCCCCTCGCCGAAAGATACCCCATTATGATGTTTGTGCCGGGGTCATATGGCGGGAGGACGGCCGGATCTTGATCGCCCAACGGCCCCTCGAAGGGCTATTAGGTGGCCTTTGGGAATTTCCGGGAGGAAAATTGCAGGCGGGAGAAACGCGAGCTGACGCCTTGCGCCGGGAAATTAAAGAGGAATTGGGGTTAGAGATTGTGGTTGGCCGGCCGTTGGTGACGATCAAGCATACTTATACCCATTTTCGAATCAGCTTGCATGCATATCATGCCCAATACGTCTCTGGCAAGCCTCAGAACATCGAGGTTGCCAACCATGCTTGGGTCCGTCTTGATGATTTGGACCAATATCCTTTTGCCGTGACGGATCAGAAAATCATTAAGAGATTGTTGGATGAAAAGGGTGTTTTTCAAAGTTCGATTCTTCCATCCTTAGCCGTGACCTCTTGAATTTCTGTTGAATAGTACGCGAGTCCCGGTTGACATGGAGAACAAGAGTGAGTTAAATTAAGTTATTGTTAAGACCCCGGTAAGATTTCCAGGGATAGTAAAAAGCGCGGATCTTGGGGCTATACAATACTTTACATAAAAGGCGAGCTCAGTCAGTGATCCCCTGGCGAACTTACCGGCCGGACAGTTAGCTGGTAATTTGGCGCACAACTCTACTGCACTTTGGCAGAACAATTCAGGAGGTGATCGGGGAATGACAAGCTTGCAGGTGCATGTATTTGGCAAGCTTCGTCTGCAGCACGGTGAAGTTAGGATAGAGACTTTTCCTACTCGCCGTGTTGAAGAGCTCCTCGGTTTCTTAATCGCAAGTCCTCATACACGTCACACCCGAGAAAAGTTGATCGATACGTTATGGCCGGATATTCCCCTTCGTAACGGCCGGGCGAGCTTGAGCACAGCTCTGTGGCGTCTGCGAACCGTTTTTGATCGTCTTAACTTGCCATCTGGTGATTATTTCATAACGAATCGAGATTGGATCCGATTTGAACCTTCCGGTGCCTTTACCCTCGATTTGGCCGAGTTTAACCAGTTCATCGGTGAGGCGGAGCGAACAGAAGATGGGAAAAAACGGGAATCGGCTCTCCGTTCGGCCATCGACCTTTATCGTGGTTCATTTTGTGAAGGCATTTATGCTGAATGGTGCTTGCTCGAGCGCGAGCGATTGGAGCGTCGCTACCTTTGGGCGATGGGCCAACTAATGGACCTCCTTATGCAGCACCAGACATACGAAGAGGCAGCCAGGATTGGAAAGGATATATTGCAATGTGACCCGTTACGCGAAGAAGTTCACCGGGCTGTCATGCATTGTTTTTGGAAATTGGGACGACGATCACAGGCGGTCCGCCAGTTTCAGCTTTGTGCTCGCTCGCTTCAGTCTGAGTTAAGGATCCTGCCCATGCCGGAGACCATTGCCTTATACCAAAAAATCATCAGTGAGCGCCTTGGCGAGCTCCGAATCAATGGCCGGGAACCCGCACTTTTCGAGAACAAAATCGATGAGGCTTATGAAGCCTTCCTGAAAGCTATCGCTGACCTCAACTCTCTATTAGAATATGTAGATAAGCTCCCTGAAGAACGGGTGAAGGCTTAATCGAAGTAAAATCGTGTTTCACCTTTTTGGCATTTTGAGATCACAATGGCTTCACCCGTGAATCGTGATGTGAAAAACAACATTCCTCTATTCTGCTTACACGCTTCACGTCGCTGTCAACTCCTTTAATTCTGAAAGAGACTACTTTTTTGGGGGAAGCCGAACTTATTCTTTTGCCAGCTTATTCACCTAATAAGCTCTTCAATATATCTTCTACCGAACCCGACTGACCTGAACGTCGAGCGCGATCGCGAATGCGGTCTACTGTTGGGCCAAATCCCATTTGCTCCAAAGTAAACTGCCACTCCTGAAAGTAATCTGCGGGAAACTCGTCTAGCAGGAGAATAGCCGGCCCACCCTCGGTTAAATAATCCTTGGCCTGATCCGGGTCGGCTTTCAAGCTCCTGTTGATTTGGCTATCGGCTTGTTTCAAGAGCCGTTTTACCTGATTGCTTGCCCAGATTCCCTTATCGGTTGGCACGTATTGGGTGACTGGAATCAAACCCATCACCCGTTGTGATTCCTTTTTCATAAAGCCTTTTTCGATCAGCGATTGCAGCACATAATTGCCTTTGAAAGTATCGTATCGGCTATTGAGCTCCGACAAGGCGGCTCGGGTTAATCGATCGATATCCACATAGTCGTCTAATCGGGAAAAATACTTGGCGAATAATCGCTCGTGCGGCCGTAACTCAGTTTGGGTGAACTTTTCACCGCGCCCGACTTTGTAGGTGGTCGTCATATCCAATACACCACGAATGGCCAGATCTAATAAGGTATAGCGCATCATCTGCCGGCCGCTGCTATTATCAGGATCGATCAAAAACAAAGCTTCGGCTGGTGTTAAGCCCAGCTCCTCCCACGCTTTAGCCAGCGCCTGGCTGCCCGGAGCCTCTTTATGGGTTTCGTTCCCCGAAGGACCATCTCGTTCCAAAAGAACGGCCAACACCTCCATCGCCTCCTGACGTTGGCCAGGATCGGCCGAGTATTTCATCACATTTTGCATAGCCTGGATGGCTGGCTTGATCCGGCCTTCCCGCTGGTATAAATAGCCAAGATGCAGATAAGCAGCGGCCGACTCAGGCTCCAGGCGAATAGCCCGCTTATAGGCCCACAAAGCCCGATCTCGATCGCCGGCCGCTTCTGCTACCATGCCTAGTTGATTCAATAATTCGACATTGCGTGGGTCAGCGCTAACCGCTTTCCGTATCTCCTGAAGAAGCTCTTTTTGGCGGTTTCGTTCGGCGGTACTCTCATCCTTTCCAGACTTTTCTAACTCGCTTACAAGAGTTTCCAGCTGCTCGCCGATCTTTGTCTGTTCTTCTTCCGGGATTTCGTTTATCTCCATGGAATCTAATCCTCAATCCAATTACATAACATCCTTATAGTACCATATACGAAATCTCTTTTTCCAGGGTTGTTGAGGGAGTCTATCCTCTTGTGAGACTTTTGTGAGACTCGGGATCTACAATTTACATGCAAGTAATTGCACCTTGACATCTGCAGCTTAAGGTGACAAGTAGACCTGGCAGCACACCAGAAAAGCGAGGACGGTTACGGATGACGAAGTGCCTAATCAGCCAGTGGTTTATGCGATTCTATTGTTCATCTGTGACCAGGTCATAAATTTGGAGTCAGCCATGGACCAACAAGATCAAGGGATCATGACCTATTTTGAAGCTGAAGCGCATTCTTTTGTGCTGCGTATCTGGCGGGAGAACCGGGAGGACCCCGATGCTCCGGCCGAGTGGCGAGGCTGGATCGAACACGTCCAAAGTGAGCAACGCCACTATTTCCGCGAGCTCGGAGAGATCACGAACATCGTCTCTGCTTATGTTGGCGACATGGCCAACCTGGATAATCAAGTCTTCATGCCGATCCAGCCCAAGAGTGAAGAAAAATGATGACCGCAATAGAAACGCCGGTTTCGTCCGACGTAGCAGCCACTCTCGAACCCTTCGCCGACAGCTACCAGGAATTGTTGGGAGGCCTAGCCTACATCGATCTTTTAGTACGCTGGGCTGTTGCCCGGGCTCGTGCTCACGGCCTCGATCCCGATGATGAGTTTCGAGGCCTTTATATCTCTGAAGATCAAATTGATAGCCTATTAGGCTATGAATTAGGCAGCCTTTGGCCGAATCCAAACGGGCAATTGGCTGGCATGGAAGGGTGGCCTGCGATCCTAGCCCAGAGTCGGCAGCAGTGGCAGAGGCGAATCGACGCCGGTTATCAGGCTGGCACACCACACCTTTTTAGTAGTCTGATCCGCACCTTCCAGCTCTCACCGGACGAGGTCGACATCTTATTGATTACCTTAGCGCCGGAGATCGATCCCAGGTATGAGCGTCTCTTTGCCTATCTACAAGATGATGTCACCCGGAAGCGCCCCAGCGTCGATCTGGTCTTAAACCTCTTAACCGATTCTTTTGTTGCCAAGCTGGAAAAACGTCGGCTGCTGACGGATGACAGCCGCTTGATCAGCTCCCAACTCCTGGCAAGGTTTAGCGAAAACACAGGCAAGGAGCCATCCTTGTTAGGCCAGTACCTGCGGCCAGCAGCCCGAGTGGTTGAACACCTCTTGAGCCAACCAGGCCTAGACGAGCAACTAGTGGACTGTGCTAGGCTCACATTCCCATCGGAGCCTGTGGCCTGGTTGCCAGAAGACATGGTCGAGAAATTAACCCTTGCCATTACCAGCATTCCCATCGAGGGTCCATTGCCTTTGTTTGCTTTTGAAGGTGGCTATGGTGTTGGAAAACTGGCAGCGGCCGAACACCTGGCTCAGACGCTTGACCAGCCCTTGATCGTCGCCAGGCTAGAAGCTCTGGCCAATAGCGATGTCGGCTTGATTGAGGGATTGCGATTAGTACTTCGCGACGGCCGGCTATTGAATGCCCTCGTCTACTTGACTCAATGGAATTCAGTTTTAGAAGATAACCGTCCACCCATTGAGATCTTAGATCAGCTTCTGGTTTATCCCGGGGTGATTGCCGTCGGTGGCGAAGGGGTTTGGCAGCCGGAAGGCCAGAGTCGCACCAGGCGTATTCTTCGAGTTAGTTTCGCAACTGGAGATTATGAACATCGCCTCCAGATTTGGCAGCGTTGTCTGGATGATTCGAACCTGGAGTTAGATCATAACGGGCTACCATTGGCCCAATTGGCCAACCAGTTTCTGTTTTCGCCAGGTCAAATCGAGGATGTCTTCGCCACCGCGCGAGATCTGGCCCTCTGGCGTCGAGAACCACTATCGGCCAGGGACTTTTTTTCGGCAAGCCGGGCTCATTCGAATCAGAAACTGAATACCCTGGCCACCAAGATCACCCCTCGTTATCGTTGGGAGGATATTGTCTTACCAAAGGATACGCTGGCCCAATTGCGAGAAATGGTAAATACCGTGCGTCAAAGACCTGTGGTCTATGGCCAATGGGGATTCGATCGTAAGGTGGCTCTTGGTAAAGGGTTGAGCGCCTTATTCGCCGGAGAGTCTGGAACTGGCAAAACGATGGCGGCCGATATCATGGCTGGCGAATTAGGCCAGGATCTTTACAAGATCGACCTTTCCATGCTGGTCAGCAAATACATTGGGGAAACAGAAAAAAATCTGAACCGGGTATTTGGCGAAGCAGAAACCAGCAATGCCATCCTTTTTTTCGACGAGGCGGACGCCATTTTTGGTAAACGATCGGAAGTGAAGGACAGCCACGATCGATACGCCAATATTGAGATAAGCTACTTGCTCCAACGCATGGAAACCTACGATGGCGTCGTGATCTTGGCCAGCAATCTTCGCGGCAACCTGGACGAAGCTTTCACCCGCCGGTTGCACTTCATCGTCGAATTCCCATTTCCGGAAGCGGCCGACCGGGAGATCATCTGGCAGGTCAATTTCCCTCCAGAGACGCCGTTGGCCAAGGAAGTGGATTTTCGATTGCTCGCCAGACGATTTCGAATCACTGGTGGCAATATTCGCAACATCATCATGGCTGCAGCATTCCTGGCGGCCGAAAAAAGTGAGCCGGTTAATATGGTTCACCTTTTGCACGCCACCCGTCGTGAATACCAGAAAATCGGCCGCCTGATTGACGATGAATTGTTTATTTTAGGTGACTAAGGCTGGAGGAAGATCATGGCTCGCCGTCGCCGAAAGGTTAATCAGGAACAAAAAGACAAGCAACTAAAGCCTAAAAAGCCTGAGAAGCAGCCCGATCCGAAAATGGCTGACGGTCCCTTCACGGCCAACTTGAGGCTGGACAATAAAGATGGCATGACCATTACCGAAATGCAACATACCGTTGGTAATAAAGCGGTCCAACGACTTGTCATACAGCGGTTTTCCGGAAAACCAGAGGAGGATCAAATCAACTCTAAGGTCGTTTCTTCACCCTCTGTCATGGGTGGCGAGGGGCAGGGGATGGGAATGCCAGGTTCGGTCTTCCCCACCAAACAAGGCGCTGAACAATTGCCAATCGAGATGAAGGGTGGTTTACCGACAACTGAACAACAGGCCGGACAAAATTTCCCTCAATCGAAAGCGGGATCCCAGGACTCACTAGAATTCAAAGTTGAATCTGGTAACAGCCAACAGATGAGTGAAGAAGCACCCGGGGCCGAGATATCTCAAGGAGTAGACAAAGTTGAGCAGATCGAGGCCCACGATCGACAAACCCTTTATTTTGGTTCTCAAGGGCCGTCCGTGGTTGCCTTGCAACGGCAATTACGTTCGATCACTCCAGGGGCAGCTGGCCTGGCTGTCGACGGCATCTTTGGTCCGGTTACCCGCCAACATGTCTTGGCTTTTCAGGAGTACATGGGCTTGAAACAGGATGGTATCGTCGGACAGAATACCTGGCGTTCCCTGGATTACCTGTCCAAAGGCGAGGATATTGATCCCGATAAACAAAAGGAAATTCGGGAAAAAAGGCAAGAAGCCCTCGAACTATACCTAGCAGGTGATTTCAAGGCTGCTAAAGATGGCTTTGAAGAGGTTTACCTGGATTCGGCGTTGGCGGGTAAGCCCCTGCAACGGGCTGGTGTGGCCTTTAACATTGGTCTCTGTGTCCACCAATTAGCCGCCAACCAGGAGCTAGAGCTGGAAGAGCAACGCGATGTGTTGTTTAAGGATGCCATAAGTTGGTACATGGAAGCGGCCAACACGCCGGGAAAGGCAGATCGGATGGTCGACATTCAAACCGACTCTTTGGATCGAATTCGCGAGTGCAGGGCTAAAGAACCACCGTCCGGAGAGCCATATGGCCTAGAACAGCTCGATCAACCTGAGACAGCCGTTGAGGAGGAGTTGGAAGAGCATGAGGCTCAATAAGCGAATCGAAATGTATTGGTTATTGGATAAACGACAATTTAAGAAAGCTAATTGATGCATTTTTTAAGTCCGTAAAAAGCTCGACCCGGACAACAGTCCGGCGGATTTTCATCCGCTAAGAGCAGATACTTATAGATAGACTATTTAGAAACGGCACATTAATACTGATCGAGGAGGGCGCATCCTTAGATGCAGCCCGCCTGGTATCTGAGGATACCAAGCTCCTCTTTTGTGCCAGCTGTAAATAGCTTCTCGATTAGGAAATAAATTGCTGGAGCGCAATATCTTAGGAGGTTGACAATGGCAGGTGATCACACATTTGAGCAAAAGGGGAAGGTAAAACCCAAACCAACCCAAGAGACGGCCGAACCGAAAAAAGACGAGGCTCCTCTTACCAAATCACAAATGCAAGGTGACCTGGATGCCCAGACACTAACTCGCATGCAGCAAACTGTGGGAAATGCGGCCGTGCAACGGTTCTTAGCCCAACGTCAGGCCGATGGTCCGAGCGAAGTGCAGGAAGAGGCGGCCGATGCCATCCGCTCCAAGCGTGGCAGCGGTCAGGCACTGGATGCCGGAATCGCTGAAAAAGCCGGAAGTGTCATGGGCCAGGACTTTAGCGATGTGAACGTCCATACCGATAGCCAGTCTGACAAGCTCAACCAGCAACTTGGTGCCAAGGCATTCACTACTGGCAACGACATTTTCTTCCGTTCAGGTGCTTACAATCCTGGCCAGAGTGACGGTCAAAAGCTCATTGCCCATGAGCTCACCCACGTTGCCCAGCAAGGGGCCAGCCCACCGTCAGTCCAGGGCAAGATGACGGTTAACGATCCCAACGACCAGTTTGAATCTGAAGCAGACAAGGTTGCCGACGTGGTTATGAATCATCCTGAAGATGCTGGTGTTCAGCGCCAGGAGGAAGAAGAAGAGATGATCCAACCGCAAGAAGAAGAAGAGCCAATCCAGGCTCAAGAGATACCTGAAGAAGAGGAAGAAGAGCCTATCCAAACTCAGGAGTTGCCTGAAGAAGAGGAAGTCCAAGCGCAAGAAGAGGATGAAATACAGATGCAGGCAGAAGAAGAGCCGGAAGAAGAAGAGATCATGGCCATGCCTGATTCAGTTCAGAGGCAAGAAGAACTTCCTGAAGAGGAGATATGACGTGAGGCGTGAAACGTAATGAGTAAGTATCGAGTTGTTTTTTATGCATTACTCATCACGAATCTCGTATCACGAATCACGATTCACTAACGAGGATCACCATTATGATCGCTGATTTAGACGAAACCATTAAGAGACTACTGGTAGAAGATTTGCCGATCAAAAATGGCGAGATCGATGTCAAATTCGACCAGCCAAAGCGCGAATGGAGCGCCAAGTTGGTCAAACCGACGGTTAACTTCTATTTGTACGATGTACGGGAAAACACCCAGCTTCGCCGTTCTCAGTTCGATCCGGCCGGTAACGGCAATGCCCGGGAAATGATGTCGCGGATGAAAAAAGCACCGCATCGCATCGATTGCTATTATATGCTTACCACCTGGGCGGCCGAGCCGGAGGACGAACATCGTTTGCTGACCCGCACCCTCATGTCACTCTTTCGATACCCGAATTTACCCGAACATATCCTTCAGGGCACCTTGCAAAACCCCCGATTCCCCCTTAATACCCATGTCGCTCGTCATGACAAGCTCACCAATCCAGCCGAGGTCTGGAGTGCTTTGGACAACGAGATGCGACCAAGCGTCAGTTATACCGTTACTTTGGCGCTCGATCCGTGGAGCGAGGTAACCGGACCTATCGTCCGTACTTTCACCTTACAGGCTGGCCAGGCTACCAGATTGCCGGACTATGAGAAGCTAGATGAAGGTACGGTCGGTTTCGAGCTTACCTATATCGGCGGCATGGTTCGTGGCAAGGCTGGTGATGGTGAACCCCAGGCAGGACTAGAGGTAGCTATTAAAGGGAGGGGTTGGTTCGATAAGACCGACGAAGACGGACGGTATAAGCTGGGTGCTATGCCTCCCGGCGATTATACGCTCGTCGTCTGGCCCGAAAAGGGAAAACCCAAGGAAAAGAAGATAACCGTCCCCGCCAGCGATGGCGATTATGATCTGGAGATTTGAATTAGCCATAAACACAGGAGGATTCTTATGAATTTCATCTGTCACTGCCGAAATCGATCACCGCCGTGGAGGTTGCCTATGGAATAATAACCTGAGGTAACGGCAAATATTGTGAATCATTCTGTTCCGGCCGGTACAAGTCCGGTCGCTATCAATTGTTATTAAGGGAGTAAACAACAATGGCTGTTACATATGCATCCCCCGGTGTCTACGTAGAAGAAGTAGATCGGGGGCCAAAACCAATTGAACCCGTTGGCGCGTCGATCACCGCCTTCGTGGGGATAACGGCCGAAGCCAGCCTGAAAGCCGTCGACCCGGAGACGGGCGTGAGAGTGCCCGTGGAGTCAGTGCTTAATAAGGCAACCCTGGTGACAAACTGGACGCAATACACTGATATCTTTGGTGGATTCGTGTCTGGTGCGTTCTTGCCTGACGCGGTTTACGGATTTTTCGCCAACGGCGGTGGACCTTGCTACGTTACGAGCCTGCGTGCTTTAAGCGAAGGTGACGTGAAAGCCGAATCTGCCACGGTGACTATCCCGGCCGAAAAAGGCAGTAGCTTTAAGGTTACGGCTAAAACCCCCGGTCCGGCTGGCAATAACCTCACCGTGGTTATCAGAGGAGAGGTTGATGATGCTGGCAAACCGACGGGCAACTTCTCGATGACGGTCGGCGGTGAAACCAAAACGGGGCTGAGCATGAAGAAGGGCGATGGTGACGCCTATCTTGAAAATGCCAGCTTCGATGCGGTAGAGGTCTCATCCATCGGTGCCGCCGGAGCCGTTCCCCTGGATGGCAGCTATGATCTGGCTGGCGGGGGCATCCCACCCCTTACGGCCAGCGATTTCATAGGCGATCCCGCAGAACGTACCGGTCTAGGTGGCCTGGAGCCATTGGATGATATTCGTATCGTCCTATGCCCAGACGTCATGGCTGGATACGACGGTTCAGATAAGGCCAAAGAGCGAGTGAAGATGGTTCAGGAAGCCATGATCACGCATTGTGAACTCATGCGTTACCGTTTCGCCATCCTCGATACACCTCCAGGATTGAACGCTCAGCAGGCCAAGGAATGGCGCAACTATGTCAACTTTGATACCTCGTATGCCGCCATGTATTATCCCTGGATCCAAATCGCGGACCTGAGTGGCAGTGGCAGCACGACCAAGATGGTACCACCCAGTGGGCATGTCGTTGGCATTTACAATCGAACCGACAGCGAGCGCGGCGTGCACAAGGCGCCGGCCAATGAGATCGTGCGTGGAGCGATAGATCTGGAACTGAAGCTCAGTCGTGGCGAGCAAGACACCCTCAATCCAATCGGGGTAAATTGCATCCGCACCTTCCCAGGGCGAGGCATTCGTGTTTGGGGTGCGCGCACTTTGAGCAGCGATGGATCATGGCGGTATATTAATGTGCGCCGCCTCTTCATCGTCGTCGAAGCCTCTATCGACATCGGAATGCAGTGGGTGGTCTTTGAACCCAACGACCAGCAGTTGTGGGCTCGAGTCCGACGGGATGTACGCGCCTTCCTGACCAATATCTGGAGCAGTGGTGCGTTGTTTGGCTTGGCTGCTAGCGAAGCCTTTTATGTTAAGTGTGACGAGGAACTAAACCCACCTGAAGTGCGAGATTTGGGCCAGTTAATCATCGAAATAGGCATCTGCCCGGTGAAACCGGCCGAGTTCGTCATCTTCCGCATCAGCCAGTGGGCAGGTCCTAACGCCGAAGCGTAAAAGGCATTTACAGAATAAGGAGATAATAACATGCCAGCAGAACCTGTAATTTCAGGACGTGACGATGGTTTGAGCGAAGATCCCCTTCTTGGTTTTAATTTTGCACTAGAACTGGAAGGGAGTATCGCTGGTTACTTCACCGAGTGCTCGGGCATTGGCTCAGAACACGAGATTGTGGAGCACAAGGTGGTTGACAAATCTGGTCACGAGATAGTCCGAAAAATCCCCGGCCGCTTGAAGTGGCAAGACATCACCCTCAAGCGCGGCATCACTTCCGACATGCAGATCTGGGAATGGCGCGATTCGTTGGTCAAGGGTGACGTGACTGGTTCTCGTAAGAACATCTCGATTACCATGATGGATCGCACTTACTCGCCCGTTGCTGTTTGGCATTTCCAGAACGCCTGGCCATCAAAGGTTTCTGGCCCGTCCTTCAAATCGGACGATAACAGCTTTGGCGTAGAAGAAGTGACTCTTGTGCATGAAGGTATGTACCGCGAAGCCTAATGTTTGTATGGTGCAGGGGTAGGCGGCAAAAACCGTCGCTTACCCCTCACCGGCCGATAATTGCCGGTCACCGCCAAATGGGTTGTGAAGATGGAATTTGAGTTCGAATTACCTCGAGGTTACGTAGACGATCAAGGTGCTGTCCATCAAAAAGGGAGGATGCGCCTGGCGACTGCCATCGACGAAATTGAACCGTTGAACGATCCTAGAGTTCAGGCGAACGAGGCCTATCTGGTCATTTTGCTTTTATCACGGGTTGTCATCACTTTGGGAGAGTTGCCGGTGGTGACGCCACAGGTGATCGAAGGGTTATTCGCCTCTGATTTAGCTTACCTCCAAGATATTTATCAGCGTCTGAATGCTCCAGCGAGCGTCGTCGTGGGTGCGGTATGCCCCAATTGTAGTACTCAGTTTCAATTACAGGTCGCACCCTTAGGATAACGGTTAATCTAAATGTCGAAATTTTCTAAGATGTAGGAGGCTCTAGCCGGACGATAGTCCGGCGGATTCTTATCCGCCTAGAGCTTTTTTTATTGGATTAGAATCACTGAAAATCTGGAATTGAACTTATGCCAGTAAACATTTCGAATATTCATACATCAAGCAGGCTTGATTCAAACGAAGATCGGCAATTTGGGCCCGAAAACACCCAAGAATTGGTCAAAAAGGTAGCTGATCGGGTTTATGAGATGTTGTTGCAAGAAATGCGCATCGAGTACGAGCGTGGCCGATCTACTTATGGAATCAGATATCTTTTTAAAGGAGGGCGCTAATGCCAGCAGAACCTAGCCTGCTTAACTCAGTTGAGCCCGTCGCCAATTTCAGGTTCGGCATTTCCGTCGACGATAACCGGGATTACGTTGGGATGTTCACTGAGTGCAAATTACCGGACATTGAATGGGATATTCAACAGGTGAAAGAAGGTGGACGCAACGATTACATTCACCAACTACCAGGGCAACGTAAGCCAAGCAAGTTTACCCTTAAACATGGCCTGACTAAACAGTTCATTCTCCAGGAATGGTATTCGGAGATGATGTCCGAGAATTTTGAAGGGTTTATGAAAACAGTGACCATCAATATGCTTGATTCGCAGGGCAGAGCGGTCATGCGCTGGAACCTGTACAATGCTTATCCGGTCAAAGTAACCTGGCCTGAGCTGAAGACTAGTGATAATTCGGTGGCTGTCCAGACTCTTGAATTAGTCTGCGGACGCGTGGACTTCGAGAAAGGCTCATAGACATAATCATGAGATCGCCAGGTTCGATGTTAATCAGCAACGCTCTGATCCAGAGGGTCAGGCGCCATAGCGCCATGGCGACTCTTTACCGGTCGATCGTGGATGACGTCGCCGTTGGTCCCCAACCTCTTGCCACCTCGATGGCTACCTCGGATGGAGTGTCTATTCCCAAGGCTTCGCTGTTGCCATCTGGAAGCACATTGCCAGAGGGTAGGGTTTTTAATATTGCCGGGGGAATGCGGCCGTATTCAAAAGCCGGGCACCGCCCACCCGCCCCGACTCGAGCATCAATGCCGATCCAATCCCAAAGGATCCAGAGACAAGAAACTGCATCGAGCCAGGGACCGACCGCTCAAGAGCGGGCAGCCTACCAGCCGACTTTCACACCTTCGCCAGGCGAAGCTGAAGAAAAACCGTCTCAAGATGAAGGCTTTGACTGGATAAGCGACAAACAATGGAGCGCTTTGAAATCCTTCATGGAAGGTCACCAGGATAAATTGGCTCGTGAGGAGGCCGGGCAAGAACCGGCTGGTTTACAGATGTCGCCTGAAGAAAAAGCCCAACAGGAGGCCCGCGAACAAGCACTAGCCGAGCTGACCAGGCGTCAAGAACTGGCCCGTAGCGGCCGGCTGCCACGGGCAAAGGTCGAATATGTTTCGGAAAAAAGGACGCCTGGAGAAAGTAGCCTTTCAACCGCCAAGGAAGTAACCCAGCATTCGCCACAGGAGGAGGGTGAAGTCCAGGCTGAAGCGCCGGCAGTACCTTCGGCTGAGACATCAACCGCAGACACCGCCCCCGAAATTATGGATAAACCCGCCGAAAGCCCAGCGCCGATGGTTGAACCTACCCCAAAACCATCGGCACAGGAAACACCGATGGATAGTTCAGTGCCTCCGGCCGAACCCATCCCACCGACTGCGGCCGATCAAACACCGGCTCCAGCGAATGACAAAACCCAGCGGCAGGTGGACAAACCCACACGAGAACAACAACGGTCAATAGAATCCCAGGAATCTGTTTTAGTCACCCCGGCATCAAGCCTCGAAGAAAAGCCAGCAGGTGAGACCATGGGCGAATTCCATCCATCTCGCCCGTTGGACTCGGGATTAGATTTAACAACTGAGACGCTGGTCGACAAATTCCAACAGGTTGTTGGGGAGAGTACCGAACTGGCTAAAACAAAGCCTTCATCAATCCAGCGTGAACCAACTAGGAAATCGCCAGAGATCGAACCGGTCGAAAGCCAGCCGGTAACTGAGATCGATCGACAGGCAGCGTTAGAGTCGACCATTTCGCCTTCTGCAACTCCAGGCGAGCAACAACCGCCCGGATTGGGTCGCCGCTTGCTCGACATGGCCAGATCCTTGCTTGGCAGAGAAGAAGCTGCACCTGAACCGGTCAGGCCGGCCGAAGAGTTACCCGGCAGACCACCAATCGAACCTCAAACTAAAGTTCAGGCGGATAGTTCAACAGGGTCTGCTGGTCAAATTGTTCAACGCCGGCCGATACAGGAGGAATTGGCTGTAACATCGTCCGGGGCGGCCGATGAAGAATCAAAGGCAACCTCGGAAAATCTCCAACCGCAGGAATCGGTGACGGAAGACATCATAACCGGACAAGCATCCGGTCAAGAAGCTTCTAAAGAGATTCCGGCCCAAATCCAAAGAGAAGATCAGCTTGAGCTAGGGCAAGATGAACAGACAGCGGCAGTGAAAACCGGAGAGAGGCAGGTTGTGGCCGAAGAGGATTCCAAGACCGAAACCGGACCGGCGTCGCAAGGTGAAGTTATCGCTCGCCAGGAACAGACCGGCGAGGCCAGCCTCACTTCAATCGACATGGTTGGAGGTGAACCGGTGGTACAGGCGGCCGAACAAGCCCCGGAGGTTATTACTGAGGTCGAAGATAAATTAAGGCCACCCCGTTCGCGAGATTCGAGCCTAGAACCATCGATGAAGGAAAGCGAAGATGTTACTGATTTCAAGGCTATAGAATCGGCTGATGATCAAACGACAACCCAACCCTTTCCATTACAAGATGCCTGGCCTGTGCAAGAGTTGCACCACCCCAAGGATCTGCCACCATCCATGACCAGACCGGTTGAAACCTCAAAGCCCAGTTCAACGACTCAAAGGAAACCGGCTGGAGACGATATCTTTGCCGATGAAGTGCATCAAGCAACCAAAGATGTGACCCCAGGTAAACCAACTGACTCTTCCATCGAGTTGGTGACACCACGGAAGCCACGTCCCAGCCTACCTCCTGCTCCTAAGCCATCACCGGATGTTCAGCGAAAGCCACCCGAATCCAGGCAGCCGGATTTGGTCGAACCGATTCCAGCC
>Ga0209536_100003546_pt1 | contig 25002 bp, 24 predicted proteins | sample DeeMarSeWOR28_12_FD_187461 | JGI IMG/M metagenome (GOLD analysis project Ga0209536, IMG submission 187461) | Marine sediment microbial communities from White Oak River estuary, North Carolina - WOR-2-8_12 (SPAdes) (version 2) | ecosystem: Environmental > Aquatic > Marine > Intertidal zone >...
TTTTTCATTAGGTTCACTCTTGCCTTATGGACGCCCGGCGGTAACATTTTGTTCCGAATTAATCATACTCTTCAACAATTCTGTCCCGTGTTACCGTTTGGTTCAAGAGTACCTGACGGTTAACAAAACGGCTGCGCCATGTTGCTCTGACAGGTGATTAAGTATATATTAATTCTATGTTCAGCATCGGGCACATTGATGCCTCTATGCGTACGGATCAGGGTCGTGTTCGAGACCACAACGAGGATTTTATTGCCCGCGAAGAACCCGAATCGGCGGGTGAAGAATCTAGAAACGGCTGGTTGTACATAGTTGCAGACGGTGTTGGGGGTGCGGATAAGGGAGAAGTTGCGAGCGAGTACGCAACAGAGCGGACCATTCACCATTACTTGGTTAATGATCAACCGGCCGATTGGGGTGAGCGACTGCGGCAGGCCATGCAAAGTGCCAATACTGAATTGCGGCACATGGTAACTGAGCTTGAACCTGGCAACAGAATGGCGACGACGATGGTGGCTGCTGTGTTCCACAATGGCCAGGCAACCATTGCCAACGTAGGCGATAGCCGTGCATATCATCTGCGTAACAGTGTTCTACAACAGGTAACTAAAGATCAGAGTCTGGTTGCTCGTCTGGTAGAAGAAGGTGCGATTACGGAAAAAGAGGCTTTGAATCATCCCCGTAAAAACGTCATCCTGCACAGTCTAGGCGCCGAAAATTCCCCACAAATCGACATTTTTGAAGTTGAGTTAGAAATAGGAGATCAAATCGTCCTTTGTAGTGATGGTCTTACACGGCACGTCATGGACGATGAGATCGCTTCTATCGTGAGCCAACTGTCACCATCCACGGCGACAGAAAAACTCATTCAGCTTGCAAATGATCGAGGTGGGGAGGATAATATTAGTGTAGCTGTCTTAAGAATTGGGGAGCAGCAAGCTGAGTTAGAGACCAAATCTACACCGATCGTAGCATCTGGCGTTCAAGCCCAGCGAAGCGATGCTCAAATGCGCCAAGCGCTATGGTTTTACACGGCGATATTAATCATCGTACAGATTGTACTCATTGTACTAGTTTGGAATATTATAAACAATTCATAAGGTACTGGAGGGAAGGACCTGGCCAATTTGCAATTGGCTTGGAGATACCTCGCCCCTTATGTAAGAACTAAATGGCGGGGCTTGCCGGATGAGCCTCCCCATTTTTACTATGCTTGAAGCGAATTTGTGGAGAAAAACATGACATCGAAACTTAGAATCGTTCCTCTTGGAGGATTAGGGGAAATCGGAAAAAACATGACCATCTTCGAATATGATGATGAGATTATCATCGTCGATGCTGGCATCATGTTTCCGGAAAACGATATGTTGGGAATTGATCTGATCATACCCGACTACAATTACATACTTAATAAAACTCATCAGATCCGGGCCGTATTGATCACTCACGGTCATGAGGATCATGTGGGGGCACTAACGCATTTGATGCGTATAATCGATGCGCCAATGTATGCAACTCGTCTGACCGCGGGATTGATTGAGGTCAAATTGCGAGAGGCAAAGCTACGGCAAGACGTTGAGCTTCGAATCATCGAAGCAGGTGACGTCTTTCACATTGGCTCCTTCACAATTGAGCCTTTCCACGTTGCCCACAGCATCCCGGATGGCGTGGGCTTTGGAATTACCACACCAGTTGGCCTCATCGTTCACACCGGCGATTATAAATTCGATCACACGCCGGTTGATGGTTGGCCACCGGACTTCGCAAAGCTGGCTGACTTCTCTCAACGTGGTGTCCTCTGTTTATTAGCCGATAGCACCAACGCCGATCGGCCGGGTTGGACCCCATCAGAAGCAGTTATAACCGAGGCTTTCGACGAGCTATTCAGGAATGCCCATGGTCGCATCATCGTCGCGACTTTTGCTTCTCTCGTTTCTCGAATTCAACAAGTGGCGAATGCCACAGCACACCACGGCCGTAAGTTGGCCATCACCGGACGCTCTATGCGAGATAACTCAAAAATAGCCCGTGAACTAGGTTATCTCGATATCCCGGATGATCTGTTGATCGACATCAGCCAAGCAAATAGTTACCCCCCTGAAGAAGTAGTGATCATGGCCACCGGCTCCCAAGGAGAACCAACTGCCGTTTTGGGCCGTTTGGCGCACGGCCGACACGCCAAGCTCAACATTGAGGAAGGCGATACCGTGGTTTTATCAGCTCACCCCATTCCCGGAAATGAAGAGATGATATACCGTATCATCAATCGATTGCTACAACGAGGTGCCGACGTTCTCCATGAAGGCATTGCCAATGTCCACGTATCCGGACATGCCAGCCGGGAAGAGATGAAACTAATGATTAACTTAGTGAAACCAAAGTTTTTCGTGCCTATTCATGGTGAATTACGCCATTTAAAAGCTCACGGGAAACTAGCTGAAGAGATGGGAATTCACAAGGATAACATAGCTGTGGTTGAAAATGGAACCGTTCTTGAATTGGATGAACAGTCACTGACCATAGGTCCTCGAATTCCAGGCGGTTATGTTTTTGTTGATGGGATCGGTGTTGGTGATGTTGGCCCGGCGGTCATGCGGGACCGCGAGCGACTGGCCGATAGCGGATTCTTCATTGCTGTGGTTACGCTTGGAAATGATGGCCAGTTGATAGAAAGGCCTGAAATTATCACCCGTGGCTTTATCTATCTTGAAGAAGCAGAAGAGATATTAGAAGGGGCAAAGGATAATATTGCTCATACTATCAAGGCCAGCGGCCGCAATCGCGACCAATTGTGCAAGAGAATTGAAAGTTCTCTTTCCAGGTATCTGTACGCAGAAACCGGTCGCCGTCCAATGATCTACGCGATTGTGAAATGACCATTCAATCAATTGACGACCTTCAACGATCTCTGCGTAATCAACTTTATATCGCCGATCGTGGTTTGGCGACGGCCATCTACCTGGCCTTAAAATTAAACCGTCCCCTATTTCTGGAAGGTGAGGCTGGTGTCGGTAAAACGGAAGTGGCCAAGGTTATTGCTGGTTTTCAGGGCACAAAGTTGATCCGTTTGCAGTGTTATGAAGGTTTGGATGTCAACCAGGCCGTGTATGAGTGGAACTACACTCGCCAGATGTTGCACATCAAGCTCATGGAAACTCGTGGAGAACGAGCTTCCGAGGCAGAGCTTTTTGGACCTGAGTTCTTACTGAGACGCCCTTTATTACAGGCTATTGAAAATAACCAGGAAAGACCACCTGTTTTGTTAATTGACGAGATCGACCGCAGCGACGAAGAGTTCGAAGCCTTTCTCTTGGAAGTGCTGTCTGACTTCCAAATAACAATCCCGGAAATTGGCACGATCAAGGCTACCCAACCGCCCGTAGTAATTCTGACTTCGAACCGAACGCGAGAGGTTCACGATGCGCTGAAAAGACGCTGTTTATATTATTGGATTGAGTATCCATCCTTTGATAAAGAGTTAGAAATAGTTTTGACCAAGGTTCCTGATGCACCAATTGCCTTAGCGAAACAGGTAACGGGTTTTGTTCAAGAGTTACGGCAGGTTGACCTGTACAAGATACCAGGCGTTGCTGAGACCTTGGATTGGACTGCAGCCCTTACTGCCCTCCACAAGGATGCCATAGACCCCCAGATTGTGGATGATACGCTAGGAGTGATCCTCAAATATAAGGATGATGTAACCCGGATTCAAGGCCAGACTACACACCAGATTCTGGAGAAAATCGGCAAGGATAATGAAGATGACGGCCTTTCCTGAAGGTTCAGGGTATCTACTTCATAATATCTTACTCTTTGGCCGATTATTGCACGGACTTGGCTTGGACGTGAATCCCAGCCGTATGATCACCCTGGTTCAGGCTTTGGAACACATTGAAATCGGTCAAAAGAATGACTTTTATCACGCAGCCAGGTGCCTGCTTGTCCATGATTATGAAGATATCGCCTTGTTCGATCAGGCGTTTGATCTTTTTTGGCGGCAGCCTGAAGAGCGTAGACTTACTCTGACTCTTGTTCATAAACAGCGGCAGACACATTCGCCAGCACAACCTGGAGAGACTCGGCCAGCTATAAGGGTCAAAACTGGACGGACCGCTATTGAAGACTCAGAATCCGGTGATGAATTATCACCTCAATTGGACGCGACCCGGACATATAGCGCTCAAGAGATCTTGCGACAGAAGGATTTTGCGGAGCTGGATGCCGATGAATTGGAGGCTATCAATAAATTGATGGCTCGTCTCGTGTGGCAGTTGGGTCTTAGGCGCACGAGAAGATACCGGCCGGGACGGGGGTTAACAATTGATATGCGACGCAGTCTTCGCCGTAACCTGGGTTATGGTGGTGAACTTTTGGAATGGTCCTTTCGTAAACCAAAATTTAAGCCCAGACCTCTGGTAATCATTGCCGATATTAGTGGTTCAATGGAACGTTATACCAGGCTACTGTTACATTTTATTTATAGCCTGACGAAAGGGCTCGAGCATTCGGTTGAAGCTTTTGTTTTTGGTACTCGCCTAACCCGCATATCGCGGCAACTTGAGCTTAAGGACGTCGATCTTTCCATGAAGGAAATCACGAGATCGGTACCTGATTGGTCCGGCGGAACTCGGATTGGTGCTAACCTAAAAAAGTTTAATTACCACTGGGCCAGGCGTATTCTCAGCCGGGGGGCGGTCGTGCTTATGATAAGTGACGGGTGGGATCGGGGAGATCCTCACCTTCTAGCCAATGAAATGGCCCGGCTCCAGCGCAGTTGTCATCGTCTTATTTGGCTTAACCCATTACTTGGATCACCCAATTATCAACCCCTAACCCGAGGAATGATGGCTGCTTTGCCTTATATCGATGACTTTTTACCGGTACACAATCTGGCCACCCTTGAAGCTTTAGCCCGGCACCTGGAATGGCTGGACGATCGCCGGCCCTCTCGAAGGCAACAAATAAAGAAATACTCCATGGCCAAGGTAATGGAGAATGAATGATGCGCGACGTAATTTCTGACATTGACCAATGGTTGACTGATGACTCTCCTGTTGCTCTGGCTACGGTGGTTGAAACTTGGGGTTCAGCCCCACGCCGTGTCGGTGCCAAAATGGCCTTAACTGCCAGTGGCAAAATTGCCGGTTCAGTTAGTGGCGGCTGTGTCGAGGGTGCGGTAATAGACAGCGGAGTGGAGGTCTTGGTTACCAGACAACCACAATTACTGCACTTTGGCGTGACCGACGAAACAGCCTGGAATGTGGGGTTGGCCTGCGGCGGAACCATCGATGTTTTTGTGGAACCACTAGACCCGGTAAGTTATGCTTTCATTCATGGATTACTGGATGAAGACGAGCCATTTGCAACCGTCACGATCATAAAAGGGCCAGGGGAGTTGGCCGGCAATAAGCTCGTTGTTCAAAGGGGTGGACGCCTATTTGGACAGATAGACCCTGCCCTCGATGGAGTGGCGGCAGCGATGGCTCGAACAGCACTCGCCGGGGGCGGTTCTCGACGACAACAGCTCGATTTACCCGATTCTGGTATCGAACCTTTGGAGGTTTTTATTGAGGTTCTAAAACCGGCAATGACCCTGGTTATGATCGGCGGCGTTCATATCGCCATTACCTTAACCGCTATTGCCAAAGCATTGGGCTATCTCACGATTGTGATCGATCCACGCCGGGCATTTGGTAGTAAAGAGAGGTTTCCCCATGTCGACAAGCTGATTCAGACTTGGCCAGACAAGGCTTTCAAACAAATAAAGCTGAACGCGTCTACGGCCGTAGCCAGCTTAACTCACGATCCAAAGATCGATGACCCGGCCCTAAAGGTAGCCCTAGCCAGCCCTGCCTTTTACATCGGTGCCCTTGGCAGTCGAACAACCCATGAAAGAAGGATAAATCGTTTCCTTAAAGATGGTGTTCCCAGGGAACGACTAGAACGCATTCACGGTCCGATTGGTTTGGATATCCAGGCCGGCTCACCCGAAGAGATCGCCGTATCAATCATGGCCGAGATCATAGAGGCCAGTCATCGGCATTGATGTTTGTAGTTCATACCCCAAGGGGAATAAGCTTTGCTTCTCGCCACTTACGAACCGAATTAATGAGGTAAATGGCCTCACTTTGCCAGAGATCCTCTATGGTGATAACGCCTTCGCGTATCTTCTTTTCGGCTAATAATTGGTCACGAAAGGTACCAGGAAGCAGTCCGCTCGTGACCGGTGGCGTCAGTAGCCCTCCCTCCGATTTTATGATTATATTGGCACTGCTGGCTTCGGTGATTTCACCGCTTGCATTCCACAATATCACATCTTCACAGTCTGGACGTGAGGCAAGGGCCTCCTCGTATACCTGGCGGCGGGTTGTTTTGTGATATAGAAACACATCTTTCGGATCAATAGGATTGGCCGCCAGTCCAACTTTAATCGATTCTATAGCGCCTAATTTCTCCGCTTCTAGCTCCATCCCCCCATTTTTATCCAGCAACAGGCGAACCTTGCATGACCCGGCCGGTTGTTTATGACCAAAATTCGTCAATTCCAACCGCACCTTATCTATATCTAGATCGAACCCAAAGTATTTTGCAGAGCTGGAGAGTCGTCGTAGATGTTCTTCCAACAAGAAATAACCTTTCTCAGGTTCCCATAGGAAAGACTCCAGCAAACGAAATGCAGGTCGGCTTTCGAAAAGAATTCGAGCCTTAGTGCGGCACTCCTCATATTCGTCAATTGTTCCTGAATCCCAGACGATCCCACCACCAACACCGTACTCAGCCAGCTTTCGCTTTTTGTCGACCAATACCGTCCGAATGGCCACATTAAATTGCGAATTCCGATTTGGGGCTATGTAGCCGATGCAACCCGTATATACGTTACGTGGTTGCGACTCTAAATCGGAGATGATCTGCATTGTGCTAACTTTTGGTGCACCAGTGATGGAGGAACATGGAAACAAAGCTTCCATGATATTGGCCACCGGCGCCCTGGTTTCTCCTACAACGGTTGAAGTCATTTGCCATAATGTTGGGTATTGCTCAACTTCAAACAATTGCGGTACGCAAACGCTCCCGATTTCACAGACACGACCTATATCATTACGGATCATGTCAACGATCATGACGTTTTCTGCCCGGTTCTTTTCAGAATGGTATAACCAATCCTTTTGAATCTGGTCTTGTGACCAAGTCAAACCCCGAGGAGCAGTCCCCTTCATAGGTCTTGCCATTAAGCTATTTCCCCGAAGCTCAAAGAACAGCTCTGGTGAAGCGGAACAAATGGCCACCGGACCGATGTCGACATATGCGGTGAAATCAGCTTCTTGTGCACGAATAAGATCCACAAACAAGCCCCATGGATCACCTTGGAAAGCAGCCCACAATCTAAAGGTAAAGTTCACCTGATACGTATTACCAGTAGCAATGAGCTCTTTAATGCTATCGATCGCGTGTTTATACTCGTCCCAATTAATGGATGGAGACCATTCGCCGATGGAATAGGAATAAGCACCTTGCGGGGGTTCGATCTCTTGTGGAGCATCATAGAGGCCAAACCATAGTAATGGACACACTCCAGCTTGCCTTACTTTTAGTGCCCGATCGAAGGCAGGGGCAGCCTCATAAGAGATGAAGCCTGCCGCAAAAAGCCCGCGTTCGTTGACTAGTTTCTCGACCAGAGCCAGCTTTGGCAGCACCTGATCGTGATGATGGGCTACGAAAATCTTGCGTGGGTCGGAAAATCGCAGCCAGCGCTCCCCTTGGCAATCTTGCAATATCACTTGGTTAGACATATTCACAGTCTATTACAACGATCTGAGCCCAACTTGTATTGATAAGCCCCCTATTTGCCGGCTGAATCCTTATTCCCCATTCACGCTTCCACGTTTTTGCCCTTTCCCAAGGGCAATTGAGCGCTGGTATGCCGCCCAAATCCCGCGTGAAATCACTGTGCGCAGCCCACCTTTCTCCATATGATATAGCGCTTCGGCCGAAGTTCCCCCGGGTGAGGTTACTTGATTGCGCAATTCGGCGACGTGTTTGTCAGATCTGGCAGCAAATTCTACCGAGCCCCGCATGGTTTGGAAGACGAGTTGTTTCGAAATCCGGCGAGAAAATCCCATGTGCACGCCGGCATCAATCATCGCTTCCATGAGCAAAAATACATAAGCCGGACCAGTGCCACTGAGGGCTGTGGCCATATCCAGATAATCTTCATCTTCGACAAACACTTCTTGGCCAAGGGAACCTAGGATCGCTTGGGCTTGTTGCTTTTGGGACTCGCTTACCTCTGGGGTCACCGTCCACACAGTAATGCCCTGTCCGATCTGGGCTGGCGTATTGGGCATCGCCCGCACCACGGCCGCATGAGCCAGACCGTTAGCAATGACCTCGATCGGCATCCCGGCAATAATTGACACAACCATGTCTTGCCGCCGCAGATGACCCCGAATTTCCGGCATTACTTCATTAAGCACTTGTGGTTTGACTGAAAGTATAACGATCTGACCTTTTTCGGCGGCTATCCTATTATCAGTTGTCGCCTCAATTCCATGTCGCTCGCGGAGCTTCTCCGCCCGCTCAGGACGTGGACCGGCGGCGATGATCTGCCCCGGCTCCACGATCTTCTGCGACAGCAAACCTCGTATCATAGCCTCGGCCATCATTCCGCTACCAATGAAGGCAATTGTTGTGTCAATAAACATGATTCACCTAAAAATGAGTTGGAATTGTTAGAGTTTAAAATGAGCTTTGCGCAATGTAACCTTGGCTAAACGGTTCATGTCCACCGATACGCCAAGTCCTGGACTATCAGGGACGTTTATTGTACTGTCTTCCGCATTTAGCACGAATTCCGGTCTTGCGATATCGACTGCATAATAACGTTCTGTGGCCGAGATATCACCCGGTAAAATGAAACCGGGCAGTGACGCTAAGGCAAGTTGGCCAGCCCGGCCGACGCCGGTTTCCAACATCCCACCACACCAAACCGGTATTTCGTTTGCCAGACACAGGTCATGGACCTTTCGCGCTTCGGTCCATCCACTCACTCGGGCCGGCTTGATATTAATGACATCGCAGGCACCAATTGCCAGAGCGAAGCGGGCATGGTCGGCTGAAACGATGCTTTCATCCAGGCACAAGGGCGTACGAATCAGCGGCCGCAACTGGCTATGATCATAAATATCATCGTAACCCAGGGGTTGTTCGATCATCAATAGATCCAAGTCATCCATCGCCTGGAAAATCGGCGCATCGATGAGTCGATAAGCCGAATTGGCATCAAGCATAATCGATCTTTCAGGAAAAGCCTCCCTGGCTATCTGGGCTAGCTCGAGATCATGACCCGGCCGGATCTTTAGTTTGATCCTACTATATCCCTGATCTAGGTGATGCTGAACCATTTCTAAGGTCTGGTCCATTGTCGGCTGAATCCCAATGCTAACCCCGACCTTCACTCGCTCCTTTGGACCTTCCGCGTACGTTTGGCAGAGTTTGCCGGCGATAGAAAGCCCATCACGCTGGGATGCGATATCCCAGGCCGCCAGATCCAGGGCAGCCTTCGCCAACGGATGGCCCCGTACAGAGGCCAACCAGCCAATCATTTCATCTGGCTCGTTCAACTCTTTGCCCAAGATTGACGGAATGAGAAAGTCCGAAAGGATATGCCAGGCTGTCTCGGCCGTCTCGTAACTGTAGCCAGGCGTGCTGTTTGCCACACACTCACCCCAACCTGTTAATCCATCGCCATGAAGGGCAAGAAGCAAACATTGGCGCTCTACTTGCTCGCCAAAGCTAGTTACAAATGGGCTAACCAATTGTTGGCTGATGTGATATAGGTCGACGCGTTCGAGGACCATCGTCTAGGCATCACCATGAATCAAGATGTAATAGCTACGACTGAATCCGCTATCGTCTAACCGCCGCACAAAATCCGTAATCAGGTAATTGTGATCGAAAAAATGTTCAAATAGGCGTCGACTATGATCCCTCCAAGCAGTGGCCAAAGTTATATCCGTTTGTTTGATTAATTGAATATTGGCTGGGATCTCAACCATCAGGATACGCTTTTGACTACGAATAAAATCACTTGCCGGCTGAAGCAAGTTATCATCGCCGTACTTTGCTTCGTTCACCAATTCAGCACCACCATCTAGATACGCTTCAAGGTTTAGTGGCCCTCTCTCGGATGATAATTTACCCATGACCCGGTTGCTGGTTACCCACCACTCGACGTAGAAGCGATCGGTTGGCAAGCCGAAGTTGATACCGCCTAGCTGGCCATGAAAGTCTCGAAAGTAGCGATGGCATATCACGCCTAATTTTCCGACATTGAAATAGGCGTTACGGCTTTCGAGAGGATCATAGGTCCATGTTATCAGGCGAACGCCAATACGCAGGGCAAATTCCCGTTGGGCGAGCTTGAGCCTGTAGCCAAATCCTTGCCCTTGGTATTCAGGCAATACCCCCATGATGACTGAGTACATCTGTAACCTGGCTGCCGCCACTTCATCTATTCGACCTTTTAAATCTTCGACGGTGCCAAGCAAGCCAAATACAAAGCCAACGACCTTATCGCCATCATAGGCGCCGAGAAGACAGGCGCCATTGTGCTTCAGGGCATGAAGAAATCTACCTGGGAGAATTTCCAAATCTTCCATTTGCCAGGTCAGGCGTTGGACATCCTCAATCTGATGGGCATCGTCAATATCCAATACCGGCCGGATACTAATCGTACTCAATTCATTCACCTATATATGCAATTATGTGGGTAGTGAGCAGCCAAAATAGGTTGCTCAACCGGGTGTTCCAAAATTCTACCAGAGGTCAACTAAAGCGGCGAAAACGGCCTACACATCGACAAATAGATAGTGTACACTTTACCGAAATAGGCGGCGTGGGCACCGCGCCGATGTGAATATGCCTCCAACACAACCGATGGACGAGCAGCTTCGTGGCCAGATCGAAGCTGCAAGGGCCAAACAATTCTCCACGACACAAATTGAAGACAAAATTGCCCAAGCTCTGTTGGTGCATGGTCAATTCAAAGACAAGATCGACGCCGACGAATTGGCCACCATCATGAGAAATGTTGTGTATACGATTTTTACCGAACACAAAGTTGGCGGTCGCGAAGTGGGTTTGCTCCATAATGTACCTACGATGAAGGTTCATATCAACAACGGCCAAGCTGCGATTGGTTTCATTGTTCATATCCATAAACCAATTGTCGCTTTCATTAAGTTTCAATACACACTCGTCAACGATCCTGTGTCCGTATATCCAAATCTGCGTGTCAAACGAGGTTCCTTAATTATTGCTGAACACACTCGACGCTTCGACATAAAGGCTAAGGCTGCTCTTGCGGCCATCAATGTGAAGAATCTGGCCCTCAAGGAACTGGCTGATCCAGCAGCCGTCATCGTAGCCACCTTGCCATCACAACTGGAGCGTCTTGGCCTCCGAGGGAACTTAAAAACTGTGGAATTGGCGTTAAAGGACCATCATTTGGAGGTCTGCCTGGAAGGGGAGTTTTGCCGTGATAAGGGCCAGTAGCCTGTTTAAATAAAGCTGGTCCTGTTTTGTTTATTATGTGCCCGTTACCCAATGATATATCTGGTCTCCCCAGATGATCGTGGTGATGCCGCCGATGGCCAGGAATGGTCCATATGGAAAGTATGTGCGGCGAGAAGCACGTCGAGAAGCGAGGGCAAGTAAGCCGAAAATCCCGGCCAGCAAAATACCGAGGACTAGGGCAAAAAAGATCCGTTGAAAACCAAGCATGGCGCCCATCATGGTTGCGAGAGTTACATCGCCGAATCCAAGGGCCCCTGGTCCAAATAACCGCCGTCCCAATAAATAGGCCAGGTAGAAGAAGATGAATCCTGCCACAGCGCCGGCTAAGGCTAATCGCAGGTTATTATCCGTCAAGAAAAAGCTGGCTATCAAGGCAAAGGCTGTTGTGGGAAAGGTCACGACGTGTAATATCAGCCGATGTTCAAGATCGATGACGATCACCAGGATCAATACGGCAATGTAAAAGCTGTAAATGACCAGGTCCACCGCTGGCGTGATCAACCAGGGTAGGATTGCGAATAATAATAGCGTGCCAATTTCGACTGAAATAGCACGGCGCCGGGTTGGCAAATCACATTGCGGGCAAGCAGCACCTCGCATGGCTCGTCCAATGGCAAGCCAACCGCCCGGCCCATAGACATAATCGCAACGTGGACAATGGGGAACTCGCGGCCGGACACGAGCCGGCAGGTCATCGGCCAGAACGTTGATCACACCGCCAGTTAAGAGGCCAATTACGGCAAACAAGGCATTTAGCATTATTGCTCCTTGCCCAACATATCTAACACATCAGCGACAAGGTCATATCGACCAAATACCGGAATCATATACACGCCGCGAACGAGTGGGCGTATCTCCTCGAGGATTTCCTGTGCGATTGCTACACCTTCTTGCTGTTGATCAGGCGCCTGTCGCATTCGCTGCCTTAGGCTGACCGGGATGTCGATGCCCGGCACCTCATTGTGGAGAAATTCCGCGTTGCCGATACTGTATAGTGGCTGAATTCCAGCCACAATAGGAATTATGGGCTCGTGATACTTTTTTTCGTAAGCCTCAATGAACTCCTTGGCCGCAGATGGGTTGAAGATAGGCTGAGTAAGGGCAAAATCGGCCCCGTTCCGAATCTTTTTTCGTAATAAACTTAGCTCTCGGGATCTATCTGGTGGTTCAAGATTGACGGCACAACCGACCGTAAAACTTGTCGGTTGGTCAATGGTTTGACCGGCCTGGTCCACCCCCGTATTCAGGCGTTGCTTGATCAATTGTATCAGACCGGAGGGAACGATATCATAATTATCCATCGCCTCGGGGAAATCACCGATCTGCGTGGGATCTCCCATGACGACGAAAAGATTCCGAATTCCTAAGGCATGGGCAGCTAATAAATCTCCCTGAACCCGCAATAGATTCCGACCACGAGTAGGAAAGTGCAAAATCGCTTCCAGTCCAACTTCCCTTTGGACCAGATGGGCCGCTGCCCAGGCACTCATGCGCATCCTGGCCAGTGGGCTGTCGGCAACGTCTATGAAATTTGCGCCTGCCTCTTTCAGCATCCGTGCTCCTGCCACTAACCGTTGCGGGGCAATGCCACGCGGCGGGCTCATCTCGACGGTCACGACAAAACGATTCTCCACGAGAGCTTGCTTCAACCGGGTAGGTTGGCCAGTTGCGCCGGTTGTAATATCGTTCTGTCTGGTGCTTGACACATGTGGTAATGGGTGATTCGCATCGGCCGGAGAATCAAGCGCTTTACGCATCGCGGCAATATGATCGGCCGTTGTGCCACAACAACCACCGATGACGCTTGCTCCAGAGTCCACAAATGCTCGAGCATAGTCGGCAAAATATTTTGGCGTGGCCGGATAGAGGACGCGGCCACCTTCCAACTGTTGCGGCCAGCCGGCATTGGGTGCCGCCACAAGAGGCATATCTGGTGCAACCTCGCGAAGGATGGCTATCAATCTTAAAACTTGTACTGGTCCGCTACTGCAATTGACACCAATGGCATCCAGGTCCAACTGGACCATCCTTGCCGCGACATTGGCCGGCGTATCACCTAGCACCGTGCGATCATCTCGGGTAAACGTCATCATGCCCACGATGGAATGGTCTGGTGCGATTGACCTCGCCGCCTGGACGGCAGCCTCCAGCTCATTTAAATCGGGCATGGTTTCCAAGATGATGAGGTCAACTCCTGAACTTTGAGGTAAATCAGTTGGTAACGCAACAAGGGCCTCGATTTGTTCGGCGAACGCAGCCTGGGCCTCGTCAGTTTTCACCCGGCCAAGAGGAGCTAGGCGTACGCCAAGAGGGCCAACCGATCCGGCCAATAGTACTTGTCTAAAGCTTCCTTCAATCACCCGCCGGGCGACGGACACGGCCGCCTGGTTGAGGGCTACGACGTCATCTTCTAGGCCATGTTGGGCTAATTTGAAACGGTTGGCTCCAAAGCTATTGGTTTCAATAATATCTGCCCCCGCTTCGATATAGCTACGATGAATATCGGCCACGATAGCCGGATCGAGTCGATTGATGGCATCAAAACATTGATCGATAGGAATACCCCGACTGTGCAAGAGCGTGCCCATCGCACCATCTAGCAATAATGCTCCTCTCGCCACTCGCTCCTTAAATTCCTGGCGGTTCACTGGCTGTAAAACATCTCTTGAACGAGTGGTGAAATCGTCTCGTTAATAGGCACAAGGACACTCGCTCCGGTCGGGGTGATGTAGTTACTGACGTAATTTTGATCTAATACCTCGTTACGAATATTTTCGCTGGGAATACCGGCTGCGGCCGTGGCCAAACGAACGATCTCATCCAAACTAAGATCCGTTCGGATGCCTTGGTCCAACTGCTGGTACATTCCTGGTGCCTGGCGCATCATTTCGGCAAAGCCCAAGCCGAGGATTTTGTCTCGCACCGCCAGTACTACCTGTTGCTGCCGGCTAGCTCGATAGAAATCATTATCTTGATGCCGGGTCCGCGCGTATTTTAGAGCTGTTGTGCCGTCTAGATGCTGTTGCCCGGCCTCAATGTATAATGGGTCAAAACCATAGTTCATATCGGGAAACGTTGGATCGTATATATTGTAAGGTACATAAAGGTCTATGCCGCCAATGGCATCAATCCCACCAATAACTGCACTGAAATCAACTAATAAGTAATGGTGGATGGGCACCCCAAGATTATACTCGACCGTTTGCATCGCCAATTGAGCTCCCCCTGCAGGGTTGTTACCGGCCGAACCGTACACGAAGGCAGTATTAATCCGGTCACGACCTCTGCCCGGAACGACGACATAAAGGTCCCTGGGAATGGACAAGATCGATGCTGTATCATTAACAGGGTCGATCGACATGAGCATCATCGTATCAGTACGAGATATGAACGGCTCCCCTGGACGCCGATCGATACCCATTAACAAGACATTGACCCGTTCTGATGGTTCTGATGGTTCTGTCGTAGGTATAAGAGTCGGGGTAGGTTGTCCTTCTCCGACTGTTGGCACTGGAGCCAATCCCTCTTGTGGCATTGGCGTCAATTCCAGCTCGATCACGGCCTCGGCCGCTTCAGCCAGGGGATTTAGAGGGCGGTTTATAAATGCATTCAAAGATAGATAGGCGAATGAGGTTACGATGACTCCAGTTACCACAAAGGTGATAGCCAGGATCAAACTCATCCAAAAAGGCAAGATCGTTCGTTTTGACTTAGGCAATGGAAATTCCTTCATTGAGTTTTAACGCAAAGCTAAAGATTTTTGTTCCATGGTTCATTTCCCAAATAAAAGCTCTAGGTGGATGAAGCAGCAATTTGCTGTCATCCAGCAAGAGCTTTAAATTATCTTGAGAAGTGTCTCACCAAGTCCAACATTATAACTATCTCCGTCCGATCGTGGAATACGGAAAACCGTTGATTATCTGACAACACACCAATTGGTGAGTATTTCTATATATTAAAAAGAAAAACTTGATAAAAATCCCTCGACTATCATATAATGATAGGGTAAATCCACGTAAGGGATGCTATTAAAAGTAGCAAAGCTTTATTGGTAAACCTTCTAGGCAAGCAGGATGAAAGTCGATGTCATTGGATCGATTTGGGCGCGACATTAATTACCTCCGCATTTCCTTAACTGACAAGTGTAATTTGCGCTGTGTTTACTGCATGCCCGAGGACATGACATTCCAGCCTCGAGAAGAATTGCTACAAGATGATGAGATATTTCGCCTGGTGGATATTTTCGCCGGGCTTGGATTCCACAAATTTCGTTTGACAGGCGGAGAGCCCACTATTCGCGCCAATATCGTAAACATTGTGAAGCGTATCGCCAATACGCCAGGGGTTCAAACGGTCGCTATGACGACCAATGGCCTCATGCTCGATCGTTTGGCCAGACCATTGGCAGAAGCGGGGCTCCAAAGGGTGAATATTAGCATCGATACACTAGATCCCAACCGGTTCAAGACGGTGACCCGCTGGGGGAAGGTGCAAGATGTGTGGTCTGGCATTGAGGCGGCTAAAGAAGCCGGGTTGGAGATCAAACTTAACGCCGTCGTCGTTCGCGGTTACAATGACATTCAGGATGTCGTCGATCTGGCTGCGCTAACATTGAATAATCCATGGCAAGTGCGATTCATCGAAATGATGCCCTTTGGCGATGTAGCCGATTTTCAGCGCGCAGGCGTCGTCAGCCAGGATGAACTCATGGCCACGATTTCAGAATCCCTTGGCTTTTTAACACCGGCAAATAGGGGGCAGCTGGACGGGGAAGCACGCCTATTCAACTTGCCAGGAGCGGCCGGTACGATTGGTTTCATCAGTTCGGTAACCCAACCTTTCTGTGCAGCCTGTTCGCGGGCCAGGTTGACGGCCGATGGTCGTCTTAGAATGTGCCTGTTGCGGGAAATGGAAGTGAATCTGATCAATCCCATGCGGGCCGGAGCAACCGACGAGGAGTTAACCGCAATCATCCGCAAGGCAATCTGGTTTAAACCTTGGGGTCACGGTTTGGCCGAGGATGTTATTCCTCTTAATCGAGTTATGTCGGAAATCGGAGGATGATAATTGTGAATGGTGATTGTTTGATACTTCCTGCTTAGTGGGCAAAGGGGCCACCAGGTTACGCTACAAACTATTCATTCTTCGTCTTCGTCAAAACCCCACTTCTCATCCACCAGATATAACGGCCGGCCCTTTACCTCGTCATAGATCCGGCCCAGATACTCGCCGATAATGCCCAATGATATGAGCTGAACCCCACCAAGAAACAAAACTGCTACCAGGGTTGTAGCCTGGCCCGTTAGTTCTTGGCGTTGGCCAAATAGCCGCAACAATATGACCACCAAAATCGCTATCAAGCTTATGGCGGCCGATATAAATCCCAAATAGGTCGACACTTGTAAGGGGAAATAAGAGAAGCTTGTGATCGCATCCAGGGCAAAAGGTAGCATCTGGCGCATGCTCTTGAACTTTGACTCACCTGCAAACCTGGCCTGCCTCTCGTACGGTATGCCTATTTGTTTGTATCCAACCCAGGGCACCATGCCCCTCAAGAAGCGATTGCGCTCCGGCATTCGGAGGATAGCCTTGACCACTCGCCGGTCCATTAACCGGAAATCACCGGTATCAAGGGGGATATTTACGCTAGTAATGCGGTGGATCGCCCGGTAAAAAACTTTGGCGGTGATCTTTTTAAACCATGTCTCGCCCTCGCGTTCCGTCCTCACCCCGTAAACCACGTCATACCCTTCTCGCCATTTGGCGATCATTTTGGGGATCAATTCCGGCGGATCTTGAAGATCGGCATCAGTTAAAACGACGGCGTCGCCGAGGGCATGGAATAATCCGGCCGTTACAGCCTCTTGAAAACCAAAATTCCGCGAAAAACTTAAACCCTTCACCCTGGGATCTTGATCATAAAGTTCACGCATAACTTCGGCCGAACAGTCTATGCTGCCATCGTTCACAAGTACCAGCTCCCAAGGCTCGTCTTGGGGATCCATCACCTGGCGGATACGGGTATAAAGTTCCCTCAGAACTTCCTCTTCATTATAAACGGGAACAACTATTGAAATCGTCGGCTTCATCTATGCTCTCAAATACCTTATAGAATATGATGCGCAAATTGGCATGATTCTCGACGGCGAACTAGGCAAAAACGGGTTATGATTCGATTTATAGCTCTGTTCATCCCTTTTTTATACACAGCCTGATTCCAAATACCTTTTTACTCATTCGAAATATCATTTGCCTTAAATGCCTTCTCGATTTGATCAGAATGCCCTTCCTGAACCGAAACAGGTCGAATTGCTTCCCAATTAGGGGGCTCAATGTCAATAATTGAAAATAAACCGACGTGATCTGAGGGGTATAGGGTCGGGTCATGGGCTGATGGCTTGCGGAAAATGAGACGGGCTTCAACCACCTTGTTTATTTTTTTCGAAAGAAAAATGTAATCCAGGCAGCCACTCCAGTTTACGGATGGCGAAACCAAGGCCGTAGGAAATGTGGCGATCGGATCATATCCCTGGGTTTCTACAAAAGCGGACAGGTACATCTGTTTTATGTATTCGATAGCCGGTCCCGTTGGTATCTCGTTAAAGTCACCAGCAATCACTTGTAAGGGAACCGAATCCTCAGCATTCAACCAGCCGCATAGCTGCATGACCTGTTCCAATCTCGCTTCCCGATCTTCAGCCACGGGGTGCAAGTGAACGGCGACAAAATCAAGCGTCTCGCGAGTGATCAACTCGACGTTTATTCTTACCGCCGGTCGCCCTCCATAGCCCAGGTTTAAGTGGTCATGGGATAGAACCGGCAATTTAGATAGGATCCCAATTCCCTCAAAGTAACCCCGGAACGGGTGTTGGCGTCGTTTTTGTATTAATCGGTAGGGGCGCGATGAGCTTCCACTGATCCTGCTATTGATTTGGTTTCGCAACCATCTGGCCTGCCCTATAGGCCTGTAAATCTCCTGAAGACTAACCAGGTCTGGCCGGGTATCGATCAACTCAGAAACGATCAGCTCTCGTCTTTGTAACCAGCGATTTTGGCGATTTCGTAAATTGAGTGTGGCGACGGAAATCTGGGTCATATTGAAACGCCGGCCGACCTTAACTTAACTCGATGGTGTAATCCATAACTCTGCTGTACCAACCAGGTGTAAACTATTCTCATCTGCAGATGCGACCCGCAGGCTATGCCGAATCACAACATTGCCTCTTAAGCGACCAGTCCAGATAAGTGAATCACCGACCGCTCGAATCGGAAATCCAGTTGTACCCCCTAATTTGGCTCCCTGTTCGACCAGACCCTCGTAGATAAGAGTGGTGCCGGGCACTTGACTGCCGCTGGGTACCTTATAGTCCACGGCGAGATTGCTATAGTTCAATAGCGAATCAAGGACGGTGTAATCATTGCCCAGCTCAACTGGAATGGGATTGAGAACGAACAACTCGGCCGAACCGGCAGCTAAAAGATTGTCGCTTAGCAACGTTGGCGAGATGCGTAGATTGAAGTCGCCGACGACGCCGGGAGCCATCACACCTTTCCAGGTAAAAGAATCGCCGATCCTCTTAGCTGCAGGAAGTCCCCCAATAGAGACATTGTAAAATTCACCTTCGCGGCCGACATATGTCATTTGCGTACCGCGTATGGTTTCCCCTGGATTAAGCGTCGTTGAATAAATAGGGAGAGGATAGGTAACCAGTTGATCTGGTGGCGCAGTGGCCATTGCGGTTGGCGAGGGTTCGCTCCCGGGAGAGATTGTACAGGCCAAAGCTGCCAGGGCTATAAGCAAGACTGGAGTCAATATCCTGAACATTTGTTGGGCCTTAGTCCGCAAGTTCTTATCCTTTGAATTTAATCATGGTCATGTTGGAAGGGTGTCAAGCTTTCCGCGCCGCTCAACTTCCCGGCTAATTCCTGGGGATGGTGAATCAAGATGGGGAGACATTGGGAACAAATCCAAGCCTGAGTCCCTGAATATCGCAAATTTACTAGAGGAATTGCCGATTCCGGTCTTTCGCAATTCAGGCAATATAGGGTCGTATTCGAGTGGTCGACCATGCACCATCCCTCCTGATGTTAGGCAAACTCCAAAAAGTTTTTGCATGAAATATAGCGCTCACAATTGGAGTTTGCTCGAGCGAAACCGGGCCAGGTCACTTCATACAATTTCAAGAACTTTCCCGGTTTCGCCTAAGCCTTATCTGATTTTAAGAAAAAAGAGCCGCCAGTACTCATCTGTTAGATCTAAGAGTGTAAATTAACCCACAATACTATATTCGTATCTTCCTCGCACCAGCTGGTTTGCTTCAAACCGGCCGTAACTGAATAGACTGGGATCGAACATAGGTTTACTTTTTCCAGTTGTCAAATCGGCCACCATCAAACTGATTGCTGGAGCCAGTTTGAAACCATGCCCGCTAAAACCACTGCAAATGTAAAATCCACTACCAGCTGGCACCTCATCTACGATCGGGTGCCAATCAGGGGTGATCGCATACAAAGATGCATAACCTCCAGTGCTTTCGCTTCGTTCCATCGCCGGGTAGCGATTCACCAATCGCTCACCTGCATCCAATAAAAAATCATCGTCCATATATTCTTTAAAATTGTCAGGATTGACGATGGCATTAGCCTCGCCCGGGTCAATCAGGCCTACCAGCGTTATTCCGCCTGTTTCGGAACGGAAATAGGTAGCGTTTACGAAATCGGCCACGACAGGATGTGAGGCTGCCTGGTCTTGGGGACGGCGGAAAAAAGCAACCTGGACTCGACAAGAGTTTATGGGGGCTTCAATGCCTGCCAATCGGGCTACGCCAGCCCCCCAAGCCCCGGCGCAGTTTATAACGATGGGCGATTCGTATTTACCGTCGGCCGTCTCGATACCTTTAACCTTGTCTCCGTCCAGCCGAATGCCGGTAACCTCGGTGTCCCGGTAAAAAATTGCTCCCTCCCTTTGGGCGGCCTGGGCATATGCATTCACCGTCAGATAAGGATCGGCATAACCACTCTCCGGTTCGTAGGCAACGGCGACGAGGCTGCCCGTATCTATACCTGGCATGAGTTCTTTCAAAGCCTCCGCACCTATTAATTCGGTTTGGATGCCCAGGCTTTTCTGGAAAGTTACATTGGCTTCTAATCCAGCCTGGTCCTTAGCTTCGACGATAACCACAAATCCGGTCTGGTTAAAGCCGCATTCGCCACCGACAAACTCATCAAAGTTTCTAAAGGTTTTTAAACTATAGTGTGCCATCCTGGCCGTCAACTCATTGGAATAATGTTGGCGAATAATGGCTGAGGACTTACCACTGGGGCTATCGCCGATGCTCTTCTTCTCAAACAACGCCACTTTCAAACCCCTTTTAGCTAGCTGGTAGGCGCTGCTGCAGCCCATGATACCTCCACCGATTATGATGACATCATAAGTTTGGGACATCCTTCCTCCTCTAAATCATATTATTCATCAACATGCGGAGTGATTTTAGCATTGCCGATCGACAAGTTACAAAGTCCATGAGCCTGGACCGGCCCCTTCTGTGACCTGTTATCTATTGACCTTGCAAGATAAATTCTTAAAATAATTTTAATTGCCTTTTTAACCAATAGCCTTTCATCGTGGTTGGCCTTTTGCTCAATAAACCCGTTTATTCAGCAGTGAATATCACGTAGGATTCTATCTATGGTTGGGATTGGTAAAATCATAGGGTGAAATTATGAATCTCCCAATCTTGGTACCTAACATCGAAATCATCTACATTTTACTAGCTGCTGGCCTCGTGGCAGTTGTTGGGGCTTCGGCCGGGGCTTTGCTTCGAGCGTGGAGTTGGAAAGTGCCTCGTACTATGGCTTATGCCTTCCTCGGAGTCATCGCCATGTTGGTCATCATGGGCTGGCTATCTAACATGTTGTCCAACGGATAAAAATTGCCCCATTCTGTACACCTTGGGGTGATTGATGGCAGGCTGAAATTTCACCATTTCCCTAACAGGACACCCAGAAAGATACTCTCATTAATTGCCTGATAAGTCGAATCAGCTATTCTACGAAATCCTTGATAAAGGCTTTGATAAACTTGTCGGCTTGGTAACGGCCGTGGATCACATCCCATAAACCCTTCGCCAGGGGAATTGAGATATGCAGTTTTTCGGCAATATAGAGGGCGATCTGGAGCGTATTGAAGCCTTCTGGGAGCACCCCCATTTTATCTTTGATCTCTTCTAGCGAATAGCCATGGGCCAGGTATTCTCCCAGTTGCCTGTTATGGCTATGCTGGCTCATAGAAGTTGCCAACAGGTCGCCGATGCCGGCCAGGTACAGAAAGGTTTCGATCTTGGCTCCCATGGCTACCCCAATCCGGGCGATTTCTTCCATGGCAATCGTTAGATAAACCGATCTGAAATTCACGCTAGTGATCTGCTTGCCGTCAAACAGGCCTAGACCAATGGTGTAGATGTTTTTCAAAATGCCCCCAAGTTCCACGCCAATCGTGTCATCAGAAAAACGAGTGCGAAAACATTCATTATCGAGGACATGGGCCACCTTCAACAAATCATCACGCCTATCGCTAGCCAAGACAACCACAGTGGCCATCCCTCTGGCAAATTCGTTGGCGATGGTTGGCCCGGAAAGCACGACCTTACGATTATCTGGAAATATCGAACCAATCGTTTGAAAGGACGTCAAGCCTGTAACACGGTCGATACCTTTGGCCATGTTCACGACGATGAGATCTTCAGGCATATGATCCTGGAGTGGTGCCAAAGTTGTCTTTATGAACACTGATGGAATAGCTACAAAAAGCAGTTCGCTAAAATCGGCCACTCTCAAAATTTCATTTGTCGCCTTGAGTTTTAGATCCAGGTCAATTCCCGGAAGGTACTGGGAATTGACTCCTTTTTTGTTGATTTCGTCGACGACACTCGGATTATAATCCCAACCCAATACTTCAAAGCCGTTGACGGCGATGAGATTGGCGATCGCCGTACCCATGTTACCCATACCAATTAGCCCCACACGCATGGCATTGTTCTCCTTTACCGGCTATTCATTTTTCGTTGCGATTCACTGCAGAGTATCCCTTTAGAAGGGATCGCGGAACAATTACTGGTGGAAGTATAATTGATAAGCTGATGGAAATGCTAATGAGAGGGTTTTACCGTTCGTTGTTTCATCAATGGTGGAGGAGCAATTAGATGGCTATGGCACCCAAAGCCGCCAGCAGGGCGAAGCGCAAGCTCTTTCCTAACCAGGCACCTAATAAAAAACGCCAGGCAGGCATTCGTAAGGCACCGGCAACAAGGCCGCCGACGTCAAATATTGGATTTGGAATAGTGGCTAACACGAAAATAACTAGCGTACCGGATTTCCGCATGAGTGCTTCTACCCGCCAGTAAAGCGGCTTGTCTTCAAAAAAGTTTTGTCCACTCAAGCCAACCAAGTAACCAGTCAACTCCCCCAAAGCCGCGCCTAAACCGGCGACGATACCGACGGCAACAGGATCATATACGCCTCCAGCAGCCACAACCAGAGCGATGCCTGGCGCTGGCAATAAAAAGGCAGCATTACCTATCAAGCTTACAAAAAAAACGGCCGGATAGCCGTAGATACCCAGGCTCCCAATGTCATCCCAGGCCATTACAATGCCGATGGTCAACCCAAGGACAAAGAACAAGGCGATCACTCGCCTAAAAGGAGAAGAGCTGTCCAGGGCAAATGTTTGGTCGAAAGTGGTGCGCAAGATAGTCATGTTCGTAAAATACCTTCTGTTCGGGACATACACATGACGCGAACTAGACATTAATGATACGATAAAGCTCCGGTAATCGTTGTAGGGAGGCAGACTATTTAGACGTTAACCACTTATCAGGGCTTGAAACCAGCATAAAAAAAGCCACCGTCTGTAAACGAACGGTGGCCTATTTTTTTGAAACTATTAGTGGTGTATTTTCTAAACCGCTATGAAAGCTCTAGCCGGATGAGGGGGCAACTTGCCGACCGGCGGACTCTCGTGTGCTTGGAAATGAACCAATTAGAGAGAAAAACGGGCTTTTCAGACCTCTTTCGGCGTCCCTCCCGTCAATCCTGTGAACCAGCGTATACATTTGTGTCCGAAATCAACCGGTTCGACAAACATCATGGGACAGCCACCAGGTATGATCTTGATTTTATTTTCACGAGCGAAGGCTACGGCCTCTTCAGAAACACTACCCTCGCCAAAGGAACGGTGTAACCAGACCTGGTTCACACCGATCTCAACACATTCCCGAACCACTTGCTCGGAAACATCGGGGTGAGTGGCAACGACCACACCCTCTACACCACCCGGGATCGATTTCAAATCTGGGTAACAGGTATCTCCTTCGACCATTTCGGCGTTGGGATTCGTCGGAAAGACCTGATAGCCAGCATCCCGTAATTTGCGATAAATACCATTCGCCGCCACATCTCCTTTGCGAGACACGCCGGCGACGGCGATGCGTTTATGGGCCAGGAATTCGTTGGCTGCTTCTTTTAGGGTTGTCATAGTAATTACCTCCTCTTTTCCGATTAAATATCACTTCATTTCTTGTCTGGATGAGTTTGAATTCAGTTGTCCAATATCATCATCAAACAGTATGTCATGGTATCGACGATGATCCTAGTGAAGAAAATCTTGTTGATAAGTGACAAATGTCACCCACAGTTGTTCTATTGTGTTGAGGGTCTTCTTTCGGAAGGATTCAAACCTGGACCATTCGAATGATGACTCGAACCACGGCAAACATAGCTACGGCCGCGACGACACTTCCCACTAGTTTATCTTCCATTGCTACAAATAAAGCCAGCGAACCAAAAAGAAGTAAGCCAAGAAAGCCAAATATAGCTAACAAAATGGGCGCTGTGTTTCGCCATTGCCCCCTTTTTAACCCTCTCTTCATCTCGACAAAGTTTAGGCCTGTCCATTCTTCTTCGGACTCAGCGCTTTCCACATTTGCCGGGGTCTGAAAAACCACCTCTTCTTCAGTAGTTTGCTCCCCATCTGCCACCGCTTCCTTGACCTTACCCCTAAGATGGTTTTTCGACCTGAGCAAAATCATCACCCAGGCTGAACCCAAAATAAGTGCCAGGCCGCTCAGGATTGCCAGTCCAACCAGGAGGATCAGGACCACGGCAGCCTAAGATCCGATCTCTGCCCAATACCGGCCAAGCAGGCGCTCGAAATAACCTGGCATGGCTGTATGGATATGGATCGTACTGGCATCTGGCACAGCTTGACCGGAGACCCAAGACCTTTCCTGACCTTGGATAACTAAACCTCGATGTTGTTCTCGAATTACACTGTCTTCACAAGCCATCAAATCGACCTGACCCCACCACTGAAAATCGGCAATATTATCAAAGAGGTCCATCGCTTCGGCCGAATTTAAGCCATCAGCAGTC
>Ga0209536_100003547_pt1 | contig 25001 bp, 21 predicted proteins | sample DeeMarSeWOR28_12_FD_187461 | JGI IMG/M metagenome (GOLD analysis project Ga0209536, IMG submission 187461) | Marine sediment microbial communities from White Oak River estuary, North Carolina - WOR-2-8_12 (SPAdes) (version 2) | ecosystem: Environmental > Aquatic > Marine > Intertidal zone >...
GAAATCGAGCCGGGACCGCTCGAACAGCGCACGAGCGGTTTCGACGGTCACCCAGCTCTCCACCGGCGCCCGCGACATGTTGTTGTCGGGGCTCACGAGGTCGAACTGCTCGCCGACGCGCCCGCCCTGCACGACCCCCCAGGGATACGACGCCGGCTCCGTTTCGTGGATGATGATCGCCGCTGCCGCCCCCTGCCGTGCCGCTTCCTCGTACTTGTACGTCCAACGCCCGTAGTAGGTCATGGCGTCGCCCGTGAACAGCGTCGGGTCCTTCGTCGCGAAGCCGGGATCGTTCACCAGCATCACGACCGTCTTGCCGCGGACGTCCAGGCCGTCGTAGTCGTTCCAGTCGTACTCCGGCGCGACGATCCCGTATCCGACGAAGACCATCTCCGAGTTCGAAACATCCACGGTCTCGACGACGCGCTTCGTCCACGCCACGAAATCCGGACCCCACGAGAATTGCGACGTCCCCCCGTCACCCCGTACGGAAAACGACACGCGCTCGGGCGTGATGGCGACCAGCGGGACGTCCTGGAAGAAGCTGTCACCGTTGCCGGGCTCGAGTCCGAGCGCCTGGAACTCCCGCTCGAGGTAGCTGATCGTCCGCTCCTCGCCGGGAGAGGCCGGGCTGCGCCCCTCGAAGGAGTCCGATGCGAGGATCGCGACCCGCTCGCGCAGCCCATCGGCCGTGAGCGCCTCTCGTGCCTCGGCGAGCGGATCCTCCCGCGATTCGCAGCCGGAAAACGCGACGACCAGACCCGCCGCCGCAACGATGATCGAGCTTCGCACGGTGCCTCCCTAGATTCGAGCGAGGTGGATGTGGGGCAAGTGTCCGACGGTGGAAGATAACGGGACGTCCGGTCCGCAGTGGCTCACCCGGCCGCGGCCGCGGCCCGCCGCGATCCCCGCCGGCGGCGCGCGCCGAGCCGGTAGAGGAGCAAGGCGCCCACGACGACGCCGAACGACACCGGCAGCAACAGATCCGCCTTGACGAGCCAGACGAAATGCAGCACGGCGAGTGCGCATGCCACGTACACCAGACGGTGCAGCCGCTGCCAGCGGGCGGCGCCGAGCCGCTTGATCCAGCCCTTGGTGGAGGTGATGGCGAGCGGGATCAGCAGCAGGAAGGCCGAGAAGCCGAGCGTGATGTAGGGCCGCGTTCGGATGTCCTCCCACACCGCCGCAGGCGAAAGGCCCAGCCCGGACAGGTACGTCTGATCCACGACGTAGGTGAGGAGGTGCAGCACCGCATACCAGAACGCGAAGAGTCCGAGCGGTCGCCGGAGGACCGCGAGCGCTCCGACCCCGGAGAGGTCCCGGGCCGGCGTGACCGCCAGCGTGACGACGAGGAGCGACAGCGCCGCGAGCCCCGTTCGGTGCGTAATCTCCTCCACGGGGTTCGCGCCCAGCCGCCCCGCCATCGTGTCGATCAGGAGCAGGGCGCCGGGGACGAGCGCCCCGGCGAAGACGGCCGGCTTCACGATCCGACGGACGACCTGGCCCTGCGTCACCGGGCGATCAGTACAGGCGCCGCAGGTCCATCCCCCGATACAGCGACGCGACCTGATCGGCGTAGCCGTTGAACGGCAGGGTCTCGCGCCGGCGCAGCTCGCCGATGCGGCGCTCACGGGCCTGGCTCCAGCGGGGGTGATCGACCTCGGGATTCACGTTGGCGTAGAATCCGTACTCGCGCGGCGCCACGGCGTTCCACGTCGTCGCCGGCTGCTCGCGCACGAGACGGATCCGCACGATGGACTTCACGCTCTTGAACCCGTACTTCCACGGCACGACGAGCCGGACCGGCGCGCCGTTCTGATTGGGGAGCGCCTTGCCGTAGAGCCCGAGCGCCAGCAGGGCGAGCGGGTGCATCGCCTCGTCGAGGCGCAGGCCCTCGACGTACGGCCACGGCAGGACGTTCCGGCGCTGTCCCGGCATCTGGTCGGGATCGAGCAGGGTGGTGAACTCGACGAACTTCGCCTGGGAGGTCGGCTCGACCGCGTTCAGCAGGTCCCGCACCGGAAAGCCGAGCCACGGGATGACCATCGACCACGCCTCGACGCAGCGCAGGCGGTAGACCCGTTCCTCGGGAGGGAATCCCCGCCACAGCTCGTCGATGTCGAAGGTGCGCGGTCGGTGCACCTCCCCGTCCACCGTGACCGTCCACGGACGCGTCTTCAGCGTGTGCGCATGTTTCGCCGGATCGTCCTTGCCGGTCCCGAACTCGTAGAAGTTGTTGTAGCCGATCACGTCCTCGAGCGGCGTGGGCTCGTCCTGCGGACCGCGCCCCAGCGCCGCCCGCGGCAGCAGGGAGCCCGCGGCCGTCGCGGCCAGCGCCAATCCGGTGCGCCCCAGGAACCGGCGCCGACTCTCGTACACCCGCTCGTCGGTGATCGCGCTCGCGGGCATGTCGTCGGGGTGCCGGATCAGCACGGGGGTCCTCCACGAAGCGGATAGGGTGTAGAACTGTAACCACCCGCCACGCGGAAAGGTTCCCCCGTACTCAGTCCAGCAGCCGTGCGCCCCCCACCGGACGGCACACGTGCAGTGCCGGACTCGCCGGGAACTGCCGCCGGTACGCCGCCGCGACCGACGCCTGGAAGTCCTCGCACTGTGTCACCTCGACGAAGGCGACCGCGCTGCCTCCGAATCCCGCTCCGGTCAGCCGCGCACCGACGCACCCGGGATGCGCCCGCGCCAGCGCGGTGATGCCGTCCAGCTCCGCGCACGAGACGCCGTACAGATCGCGCAGACTCCAGTGCGAATCGTCCATGAGGCGACGGCAGCGGGCGAAGTCGCCGCCCGCGAGCGCGTCCGCCAGGTCGTGCGGACGGCGGCACTCGGCCACGACGTGCTGTGCCCGGGAGGCAGTCTCGGCGTCGAGGAGCGGCGCCGCCCTCGTGAGCAACTCACCGTCCGCGTCGCGCAGTGCGCGGATCGTCGGATCGAGTCCGCGCAGGATGCCCACGGCCTTCTCGCACGACTGGCGCCGGGCGCGATAGCCGCTGTCGGCAAGGCGCCGCTCGACTCCGGTGTCCATGACGACGACCGCGAGGGAGTCGGGAATCGGCACGGGGGTCATCTCGAGCGACCGGCAGTCGATCAGCAGCGCCGTGCCCTCCCGGGCCGCGCTCACGACGAGCTGATCCATGATCCCGCAGGGCACGCCCACGAACGCGTTCTCGGCCCGCTGGCACAGACGCGCGCCCTCGCGGGGATCCCAGGGGCGACCGCTCAATGCTGTGAAGGCCCGCGCCACCGCCAGCTCGATCGCGGCGGACGACGAGAGTCCCGCCCGCGGCGGCAAATCCGCGGCGATGGCGACATCGATCCCGGGCACGTCCAGCCCCGCCTGCGACAACTCCGCCGCGACACCGGCGACGTAGTCGGACCAGTGTCCGCCCCCGACCGGCTCCCTCGGCCGCCGATCGATCTCGCGGGTCTCGCGGAAGCTCACCGCGTGCGCCCGGATGCTGCCGCGATCGTTCGGCGCGAAGGCGGCCGCCACGTACCGGTCGATGCCCATCGGCAGCACGAAGCCGTCGTTGTAGTCGGTGTGCTCGCCGATCAGGTTCACGCGTCCCGGCGCGACCGCGACCGACACCGACTCCGGCCCGCGGAAGACTTCGCGATGGGCCGTGACCGCGGCCAGCACCGTCGGGTGGTGCCACATCGAATCCGACCTCCCGGGACCGGTCACGCCGCCCCCGCGTGGTAAGCCGCGCGCGCCCTCACGCCGACCGATCCGTGTCCGGCACGGCAATCGTGATCGTCGTGCCGCGGCCCGGTGCGCTCGCGACGGCGATGCTCCCGCCCCAGGACTCGACCAGCCGACGGCAGATCGCGAGCCCGAGTCCCGTGCCGCTGGTCGTCGTCGAGAAGTGCGGCTCGAAGACGCGTGGCAGATCCTCCGGGGGGATGCCCCGGCCGTCGTCCACCACATCGAGCACGGCCGCGCCGTTCGCGGGCCGAACGATCAGTTCCACCGTCGCGGCACCGGCATCGCGCGCGTTTTCGACCAGGTTGATCAGCACTTCCTTGACCTCGTCCCTGCGCACCCGCGCCATCACGGGCCCGTCTGAGCGCACCGCGACCTTGGTCTCCCCGGCCAGCGCGTAGAGCGCCGCCGCGTCATCGGCGAGCGCGACCAGGTCCGCCAGCACGAGCGGGCCCGCCTCGGTCGGAGGCGCGCCGAACCGGGCGAACGCGCGCGCGATCGCGTCGAGGCGCTCGATCTCGGCGAGGATCTGCTGGGCGGTCTGCTCCAGCGTCGCATCGAAGTCCGGACTTCCGCGCCGCCGCGCCCGCTGCAGATGCTGGACGCCGAGCCGGATGGGGGTGAGCGGGTTCTTGATCTCGTGGGCGACCTGCCGCGCCACTTCCCCCCACGCGAGGACCCGGATCGCCTGCGTGACCTCGGTCATGTCGTCGAGCGCCACGACGCATCCTCGGGGATCGGCCTGCAGCGCCGCCACCTGAACCCGGATCCGGCGCCGACCGACCGTGAACTCCTCGCGATCCTCGGTCATCGCCTGTTGCTCGAGGAAGCGCCCGACCCAGCGCCAGAGGTCGCCCCAGGCCTCTGCGGTCAGCGCCCGGATATCGCCGCCCGGACTCAGCGGACAGTCCAACAGGCTCTGCGCGGCCGCATTGGCGATCGACACCTGCATCTCGGCGTCGAGCGCCACCACACCCGTCGCCACGTTGGCCAGGACCGTCGCCGTCCGGCGGCGCGATGCTTCGAGCGCCTGCTGGCTCGCTTCGACGTCGTGCGCCATTCGTTCGAAGGCATCCACCACCGACACGAACTCCGTCGGCACGTCCTGATCGAACGGTGGCAGCGGTGCGCCGCGCCCGACGGCCCCGGCCGCCGATTCCAACGACTGCACCGGCCGCGCCAGCGAATTCGAGGCGAACGCGGCGAGTCCCGCAGCGCCCCCCAACCCGAGCAGCGTCACCAGCACGAGACCGAACGCGAGGTCTTCCTGGTCGCGCTGGATGTCGGTCAATTCCACGAGTCGCGGGGCCGCCAGCACCCGCGCGGTGGAATCCGCCGTGCCCAGGGAGCGATACCCGACGCGGGTCAGCTGACCGCCGATCACCGCGTTACCGGTGATCTCGCGCGCGTCGTCGTCCGTGAGCGCGAGGAACACGTCGGGCGGAAGGTACGGCTCCAGCATGCCGAGCTGCGCGAGCACGGCCGCGCTGGCCGAGACGAGCTCACCGTCCTCGTACCACAGGAGGTCGGTGCCGAGTCTGCCGGCCAGCTCGGCCAGGCGAGGTCCCACGTCACCCGTGGCCAGCCCCGACAGCCCGCGCGCCGATCCGACGGCGTCGCGCAGGGTCTGCTGGATCACGAGGTCCCGGCCTCGCACCGCCTCGACCCGCAGTCGGCCGGCCGACCATGCGGCGAATCCGAGCGTCGGCACCACGAAGAACGCCGCCAGCGCGAGTGCGAGCCGGTTCCGGTACGAGCGGAGCCGGACCCCTTCGGGGAACCCCGCCGGCCAGGCGCGCGACCCGGCGACCAGCCGGCCGGCGAACACGACGAGGAGAAGGACGCCGAAATCGAGGACGACGAGCAGGGCGCCGCGCACCAGCAGCTGCGACGGGCCCCGCAACTCGACGACCGCGTGGAGGTGCCGGGCCTCGTGTGCCAGCGTGACCGGATAGCTCGCTCGGACCGTCCATCCGTCACGACGCCACGCGAAACTCCCCCCGGGCGCCGCGTCCGCGACCGGATCGCCCAGATACATCGTGTAGGGAGAGAAGATGCGCCGCTCGCCCCGGAGGAACCGCGCCACCAGCACCGGCGGGATCAGCTGCGACCGCGGTGCGACGCCGACGGTCACGGCGGCACTGTCCGGGAACGGCACCCCGATCACGTAGTGCACGCCAAGCTCCGACCGGAACACCCGCACCGCCGGTTCGCCGGCCGTCCGAGCGGAGTCCGCGGACGCGCGCAGCGCGTCCACCGAGATCTCGAGCTGGGCCAACTGCAGTGCGGCGACCTCCTCGTCGCCGGCGTTCCAGGTCGTGAGCACGCCGGGGTAGTCGTCCTTCGAGAGCGGAGAGCGGCGCCAGCGCGCATACAGCTGTGCCGCGCTCAGCGGCGGGGGCTCGTCGAGCAGATCCGCGCCGAATCGCTCCAGGAACCCGATGGCGACCGGATCGCCCCCGTTCAGCCTCCCCGCGTCCCGCTCGGCGAGGATCAGCCGGCCGTGGAGCACCTCGCTCCACGTGAGGAGGCCGGCACCCACACCGGCGATGAGCGCGATCCCGAGCAGGGACCGCGCCCGGCCCGCCGGCCAGACCGCGCACCAGATCGGCGGAACCCACAACAGGCCGTACCAGAGCGGCCAGGGGCCGCCCGGTCGCCACACGACGAGCCCGACCACCGCGAGGAGCACCATCCACCCGGCAAGCGCCCACGTCACCCAGGATCGGCTGAGCGGACGGCGTCCCAGCAGCAGCACGCTCGCTACGAGGAGGACCGCCAGGCCAGCCAGCATGAGCGCGACCTGCCACCCCACCCACAACCCCAAGCTGGTTCCGGTGGCGGGTGGGCTGACCCCCGCGGCCAGCCGCACCATCAGCCACGGCGTCGAGGCCGCGACGAGCGCCGGCAGCACGACGGGGATCCGCGGCGACGCGTCCCGCGGTTTCACCTGCAGCAGCACTACCGTCGCGACGGCAGACACGAGCATCAGAGCGCCGGACGATGCCGAGAACGGGCCGAGCGCCCCGAGGTAGAAGGTCGCGGACGAGAAGAGCGGGCCCAGGGCCAGGTGGTCTCCGACAGGCGTCAGCACGAGGAGCCCCAGCAGCCCCAGCATCCCTCCCCACCGCCCGAGGCGGCCCCCGAACGCCACCAGGCTCAGCAACATCAGGGTCGTGAGAACGGCGACCCAGCGCTCCCCGTTCCCGAGGATCTCGAGCTTGCGGGATCCCTGGGACGGCGCCACCGCCCTGACCGCGAACAGCGTGTCCGGTGCGGCCACCCCGTCCACCGGTTCGCACGAGGGCAGGCAGTAGTCGAACACGTCGCTGCTGTTCGGAGCCTCGGCCGGCGCGTAGAACTCGAGCGAGAAGCCCGTCTCGGCGGCGAACCGGGACGCGACCATCCGACCCCGGTCCGGCACAGCGCTGTCCGCGGCGAGCACCACGTGACCGAGGGCGGTATACGGCCCCACCTGGCGACGCGCCTCGAGGACGACGTAGAATGGAGTGATGTGTGCCGACAGCTCCCGATCGTTCGCCTCGAGCCGCAGCCGGTGGCGGCCACCCCAGATCCATGCCCGGCCGGCCTCGTCCAGCACCACGGCCCCCTGCTCCGGCGCCTCGGCCGTGAGGGCCGCGTCGAGCTGCCGGAATGCCGCGGCGCGGGGCTGGAGCACTGCCGCCGCCGCCGAGTCGGCCGCGCGCCGGGCGGCGAAAGCGGCAGCGCCCAGTTCGCGATCCAGTTCGTGGCTGGCGCGCTGGATCAGCGCCTCGCGTACCTCGGGCCAATGGCGCTCGACGGCTCGGACCTGGCGGGAGACGGCGAACGCCGCGCTGCCAGCGGAGAGCGCGAGCAGCGCTACCGCGGTCACGCCGGCCCGGCGGGCGCGGAGCGCCAGCACCAGGACCACCCCCCCGGCGGCGGCACTCGCCACGGCGAGCCAGAAGGACGGCTCCCGGCTCCACAGCGCGAGCAGCACCGCCTCGACGGCGACGGCGGGTTCCCAATGACCGATGCGAGTGCGGCTCACGCACGTCCTCTTCTGCTCAAGCGGCTCACACCAGACGAGGTCCGGGCGCAACTCGCCCGTGACGCCAGGTTGATCCTCCCGGTCGGCACAACGGAACAGCACGGCCCCCACCTGCCGTTCGGGTGCGACACGATCATCGTGGAACGCCTCGCGGACGACCTGTCGGCCGAGTTCGGGGTCCTCCGTGCGCCCACCATAGAATATGGCGTGAACGCCCCGACCGTGAGTCGGTACCCGGGGAGCGCCGGGGTCCAGTTCAAGACCTTGCACCGCCTGATCAACGACCTGGTGACCGCGTGGGAGGCGGGTGGAGTCGAGCAGTTCATCATCCTCACCGCCCACGGACAGGATCCTCATCAGGAGGCGCTGAGCACCCTGTCGCCCAAGCGTGCCCGCGTCCGTACCGTCGACATCTTCTCCGTGCCGCTCCCAACGGAGCGGGAGGGCGAGCGGGTCGTAGTGCACGGCGGCGAGCTCGACACGTCGCTCCTCATGTACGTCGACGGCTCGCTGGTGCAGCTCGACCGCGCGCGCGACTTCGATCCGTCGAAGCGTACGTCGCTGCGGTACCACCGCGGCGCGCGCGGCGGCATCCCGAAGGACAGCCCGGGCTCCCTCGGCCGCCCCACCCGCGCCACCGCGGCTACCGGCGAGGAACTGTACCGCTTCATCTACGACCGCATTGCGACCCGGATCTTCCGGGCGCCACCGCCCGAGTGAGGTCCCGCATCATGCCTTCCTCCCCCGTCCTCCGGATCCTCGCACTGCTGGCGCTGGCCGCCACACCCCTCCACGGACAGCAGCGCACCGTCGACCGCGGCGCCCTGGTGATCATGCGGCGCGGTGAGGTGATCGGGCGCGAGGAATTCGCGGTGCACGTCGGCACGACGGCCGCGGCCGGACCCGGTCTCACGGTCGCGAGCACGGCGACATACCCGGCCTATCGGCCCGAGCAAACACTCACCAGCGTCGTCGAGTATGCGCCGGACTCCTTTCCGATCGTCGCCCGGCTCGAGGTTGGGAACGGGCAGCCACTGCGGGTGATCGTCGGCATCGGCCCGCGCCGCATCACCGTACGGCGACGCTCCGCCACCACCGAATCCGCCCGCGAGTACCCGGCCCGGGAGCGACCGCTCATCGTCGACGATTCGGTCTTCGCGCCATTCGCGGTGCGACCACCGGCCTCACCGCCGCCGACGAGGGCCCTCGCCCTCGACGGCACGCTGGGTGAGACCGTGGCGATCCGCTACCGTGGCGCGACGGAAACCCGGATCGGCGACCGGACGATGAGCCTCGATCTCGTGGTGGTGACGGTCGGCAGCGAAACGGTCACCGCCTGGTACGACACGAACGGCCGCCTGCGAAAGGTCGAGTGGCCGCAACGCGGGGTGACGGCCGTCCGCGAGGACGAAGAGCCGTGAGCGATCGCGTGTAACAGGCTACATTGCAATATGTTAGGCATGCGACGCCACCCCCAGGCCAGGCGCGTCCTGGCCGGCACCGCCCCGAATGTCTCGCTCTGAAACCTTCCGCGCACTCCTCACGTACGGGAGCGAGGATGTCATTCAACCAAAACCCAAGGCCATGATGATGATACGCGCAGCTGCACTCTCCCTCGCGGCGTTGGCGCTGGCGCTGCCGGCGCCGGGCCACGCGCAGGAGCAACCCGACGTGCCCACGTCGCTGTCACTTGCGGACGCCGTCGAGATCGCTCGCACGTACAACCCGACGCTGCGCCAAGTGGCGAACGACTTGGTCGGGAGCGCCTGGAACGTGCGGAACGCGTACGCCTCGTTCGTCCCCGGCGTGAACGTGAACGGATCGGTCGGCTACCGCGGCGCGGGCTCTCAGACCTTCCTCACGGAGGCGTTCGTCCAGCAGTCCTCCACGATCGGGTCGAGTTACGGCATCAGCCTCTCGATGCAGGTGTCGGGTCGCACGCTGTACCAGCCGGGCCTGGCGAGCGCCCAGCACCGGGCGGCGCAGGCCAATCTCACGGGAGCCGACATCAATCTCGAGTCGATGGTGCGGCAGCAGTACCTCGCCGTCCTCGAGGCGGAGGCGCAGGTGGGCTTGGCGGAGTCGCAGGTGACGCGCAACGACGAGTTCCTCCGGCTCGCCCAGGCCCGCTACGACGTCGGGCAGAACACCCTGCTCGACGTGCGGCAGGCCCAGGTCGCCAAGGGAGAGTCCGAGGTGGCGCTCCTCCGGGCCCGGCAGGGCGTGATCGTCGAGAAGCTGCGGCTTTATGAGATCATGGGGGTGCCGGCCCCGAGCGACCTGTCCGCGCTGGTGCTCGTCGACAGCTTCCCGGTCACCGAGCCCCTGTGGGCGCTCGAGGACCTCCTCGACGAGGCGCTCGCCGACAATCCAGGTCTGATCGTGCGTCGGGCCCAGCACTCGGCGGCCCGGGCGGGGGAGCGCGCCGCCAAGTCCACGTGGCTGCCGACGCTGTCGCTCTCGGCCGGGTGGTCCGGGTACACGCAGCAGTACCGGAACGTGGACCCCCTGATCAGCAATGCGCAGGCCTCGGCGATTCAGAGCATCAGCCAATGCGAGTACGTCAACGACTACCTCGTGAACCCCGGCGGTCCCCTGGCCGACTGCTCGAGCCTCGCGTTCACCCCTGCCGATGCCGACCGCATCCGGGCGCAGAACGACGTGTTCCCGTTCAACTTCACGTCGCAGCCGTTCTCGGCGAACCTGTCGATCAGCCTGCCGGTGTTCACGCAGTTCCGCCGGCCGTTGGAGATCGCGGAGGCGTCGGCGGCGACGGAGGATGCCGAGGAGTCCGTCCGCGCCCTCGAGCTCACCGTCCGGACGGACGTGAGTCAGGCATACTACGGGCTGCAGGCTTCCTACGAAGCAATCGGCATCCAGGCCGACAACCGTGTCGCGGCGGCGGAACAGCTCCGCCTCGCGACGGAGCGGTACCGCGTCGGCTCGGGGACCTTCTTCGAGCTGCTCGACGCGCAGCTCGCGGCACAGCGCGCGGATGCCGATTACATTGGCGCCATCTACGCGTACCATCGGTCGATCGCGACCCTCGAAAACGCGGTGGGACGTCCGCTGCGATAGGAACAGACCAGGACATGACTCGACGAAAGAAGATCCTGATTTTCGGTGGCGGCGCGGCCGTCATCGCCATTCTGGTCGCGCTGAACGCGACCGCCAACCGCGACCGCGCCCAGGCGGTGCGGATCTCGGCCGTCGAGCGGCGCGACCTGGTCGCGACCGTGACGGCGAGCGGCCAGATCGAGCCCCAGCGCTCGGTGGACATCAGCTCCGACATCACCGGCCGGATCATCGAGATCCCCGTCCAGGAGGGCGACTGGGTCAAGCGCGGCGACCTCCTGCTGCGCATCGATCCCTCGCAGTACGAGGCGGCGGTGGCGCGGTCGCGCGCCCTGCTCTCCTCGGCCGAGGCGTCGGCGGTCCAGTCCCGAGCGAACCGGGAGCAGGCGCGGCGCGCGCTCGAGCGGGCGACGGAGCTTCGCGCCCAGAATCCGAACCTGGTCTCCGACGAGCAGATCGAGCAGGCGCAGACGTCCTTCGACGTCGCCGAGGCCGTCGCCAACTCCTCGGCGCACCAGGTCGCGCAGGCCCAGGCCGGCCTGCAGGAGGCGCAGGAGCAGCTCGCCAAGACCGTGCTGCGATCGCCGATGGACGGGGAAGTCACTCGGCTGGCGGTCGAAGAGGGCGAGGTGGCCGTGCCGGGGACCTTCTCCCGGGAGACCGGGCTCCTCATGACCGTCTCCGACCTCTCCGTGATCCAGGTCGCCGTGCGGGTCGACGAGACCGACGTCGTACGGCTGCACATGGGCGACTCGACCGACGTGACGATCGACGCCTTCCCGGACACGACCTACACCGGTCGCGTCACGAAGATCGGCAAGAGCGCCTCGCAGGGGGTAGCCGCCTCCGCCGGGGGGACCACGCAGGCGGTGGACTACGACGTCGAGGTCACGCTCGACGATCCACCGCCGGGCGTCCGCCCGGACCTGTCGGCGACGGCGAAGATCGTCACTGCGACGCGAGACTCGGCGCTCAGCATCCCCATCATCGCGCTCACGGTGCGGGAACACGAAGCGATCTCGACCGAGAACGCGCCCCAGGACACCACCAAGGGCAAGCAGGAAACCGAAGGTGTCTTCGTGGTGGCCGACGGCCTTGCCCAGTTCCGGCCGGTGAAGGTCGGGATCGCCGGCGAGGAGTACTTCGAGGTCCTCGAGGGCCTGGCCGAGGGCGATTCGATCGTCGGCGGCCCGTACCAGACGATTCGGGACCTGCGGGACGGCGCCGCCGTGCGCGCGGTCGAGGAGCGGGGCCCGGAGGAGAACCGCTGATGCATGACGCGATCATCATTCGGCTCGCGGGGCTGACGCGCGAGTACCGCATGGACGCGGAGACGGTGCACGCTCTGCGCGGCGTCGATGTCGAGATTCGCCGCAACGAGTACGTGGCGATCATGGGTCCGTCGGGATCCGGGAAGTCCACGCTGATGAACGTCGTCGGGTGCCTCGACACGCCGACGGCCGGCGAGTACTGGCTGAACGGCGTCGAGGTATCGGCCATGGATGACGACGAGCTGGCGCGGGTGCGCAATCGCGAGATCGGATTCGTCTTCCAGACCTTCAATCTGCTGCCGCGCGCGAGCGCCCTGCACAACGTCGAGTTGCCGCTGATCTACGCCGGCGTCGGCGCCCGCGAGCGGCACCAGCAGGCGAGTCGGGCGCTCGAGCGCGTCGGACTCGGCGACCGCATGCACCACAAGCCCAACGAACTGTCGGGAGGCCAGCGGCAGCGCGTGGCCATCGCCCGGGCACTGGTGAACGCACCGAGCATCCTGCTCGCCGACGAGCCGACGGGCAACCTCGACTCGGCCACCAGCGCGGAGATCATGGACGTGTTCGAGCAGCTGCAGGATCAGGGGCAGACGATCGTGATGGTGACGCACGAGGCGGACATCGCCGCGCGCGCGCGGCGCGTGATCACGCTGCTCGACGGCCGCGTCCACAGCGACACCGTGCGCGAAGCCGCCTGACGCATGCCGTTCCGCGAAGCGATCCGCCTGGCCATGCAGGTCATCTGGGCCCAGAAGATGAAGAGCACCTTCTCGGTCATCGGGGTCTTCATCGGGGTGACGTTCCTGATCGCCGTGGTATCGATCATCCAGGGCATGAACGGCTACATGACGGATCGGTTCGCCTCGACCCTGCTCGGCGTCAACACCTTCCAGCTGCGCCGCTACCCGGGGATCCAGATGGGTGACGTCTCCGCCGACACCCGCCGAGAGTGGCGGCGGCGCCCCCGGATCACGTACGACGACGCCCGCGCCGTCACCGCCGGCCTGTCGGTTCCGGCGATCACCGCCTGGGAGTCGACCAGCAGGGCCGACATCGTCTACGCAGGCGCCGTCGCCAAGGACATCGAGATCATCGGTGCGACCGAGGACTACTTCCGCCTCAAGAAGTGGAACCTCGAGCAGGGACGCCCCTTCAGTCCGCAGGAGGCCCGTGCCGGCATGCCGGTCCTCGTGATCGGCAGTGAGCTCGCCGACCGCCTGTTCGGCAGCCTCGATCCGATCGGCCGCGAGGTCAAGATCCGCGGCAATCCCTACCGTATCGTCGGCGTCGTCGAGCCGCAGGGCAACCTGTTCGGCATCTCGCTCGACAAGTTCGCCGTCGCGCCGGCCCTCTCGGCGGTCAAGCGGCTCGTCAACCCGCCGCGCGTCGTCGACGCGGTGCTCGTGCAGGCCGAGTCGATCGACGACCTGCGCACGGCGATGGCGGATGCCGAGGCCGTGATGCGCAGCCGGCGAGGCCTGCGTCCGGCCGAGGAGAACACGTTCTCCCTGGAGACGTCCGAGGCGGTCCTCGACTTTTGGAGCAAGATCAACAACGTCCTCATGCTCGCCCTGCCGCTGCTCGTCGGTGTCTCCGTGGTGGTCGGCGGCATCGTGATCATGAACATCATGCTCATGGCCGTTGCCGAGCGCACCCGGGAGATCGGGATCCGCAAGGCGCTCGGCGCTCGGCGCGGCGACATCATGCGGCAGTTCCTGGTCGAGTCCGCGGCGCTCGCGACCGTGGGCGCCGGCCTGGGCATCGTCACCGGGCTCACCGCCGCCGGGATCGTCCAGGCGACGACCTTCCTGCCGGCCAAAGTGGCGCCATGGTCGATCGCGGTCGCCGTGATCCTCGGCGCCGGCGTGGGCATGACCGCCGGTCTCTACCCCGCCAGCCGCGCCGCTCGGCTCGACCCCGTCGAAGCGATGCGACAGGAGTAGCGCATGACCTCGGTCTTCGAAGGCGTCGGCATTGCCCTCAGCTCGCTTCGGGCCAACAAGGGACGCGCCGCCCTCACGATTCTCGGCGTCGCCATCGGGGTGACGGTGGTCATGGCGATCGGCTCGATCATCACGGGCATCAACCGCGGCGTCGAGGACATCTTCAACCAGCTCGGCCCGCGCACCTTCTTCGTCTTCCGGTACTTCCAGGCGGGCATTCAGGTCTCGGACGGCTCCGACGAGATGAGCCCGTGGCGCCGCATGCCGCCGCTGTCCGTCGAGGAGGCGGAGCGCATTCGCCAGCTGCCCAGCATCGAGTTCATCGTCGTCGACGAAGGCACCGGCGGCAACGCCGAGTTCGGCGGCCGCACGCTGGAGAACATTCCGATTCGCGGCCGGGGCGCCGATTGGGTCAACGTCGGAGGCGGCGACATCACCCCGGGGCGCTCGTTCACCCGCGTCGAGGAGGAGGCGCGGAGCCGAGTCGCGGTGGTGAACGAGAAGATGGCCAGCGAGCTGTTCGGGCAGCTCGACCCGATCGGCAAGCGGATCAAGCTCTCTGGCGTCCCCTACGAGGTGATCGGGGTCTACGTCCCGCCGCCAGACATCTTCGGGGAAGGCAACCGGCCCGAAGTGGTCATCCCGCACGCTACGTTCGAGAAGTACGCGCAGTACTGGCGCGGCTGGATGGACTTCCTGGTGTCGCCCAGCCCGGACGTGACCGTCCAGAATGCGATCGACGACGTCACGGGACTCATGCGCGGGATCCGCGGGCTGCGCCCCGGGGAGGAGAACAACTTCTCCATCGTCACCCAGGACAAGCTTCTCGACCAGTGGAACCAGCTCACGGGCGTGTTCTTCCTGGTGATGATCGTGCTCTCGTCCGTAGGCCTCATGGTCGGCGGCGTCGGCGTAGTCGCCATCATGATGATTTCCGTCACCGAGCGCACCCGGGAGATTGGCGTCCGCAAGGCGCTCGGCGCCAGGCGCCGGGAGATCCTGTGGCAGTTCCTCGTGGAGGCGGCGACGCTCACGCTCGTCGGAGGCGCCGTCGGGATGATCTTCGGCGGCCTGATCAGTCTGGGGATCGCTCAGTGGTCTCCGCTGCCCGCGAAGGTCCCGATCCAGTCGGTCGTGGCCGCCCTGTTCGCGGCAACGCTCACGGGGGTGGCGTTCGGCCTGTATCCGGCGGCCCGTGCGGCACGGCTCGACCCGGTCGACGCGCTGCGGTACGAATAGGAGTCAGGAGTCAGACCGGCTCCATGCAACTCCTGACTCCTGACTTCTGACTCCCGTCCGGCGCGGCTAGGTTTTCCCTCGATATGCCCGTTCTCGAAGGTCTTCGACTCGCCATCCGGGAGATCCTCGCCCACAAGCTGCGGTCGTTCTTCACGCTGCTCGGCATCATCGTCTCCGTCGGCTTTCTCGTCGCCGTCGTGGCCGTGATTCAGGGGATGAACGCGTACGTCAAGGAGAACCTCGCCGGCGCGATCGTGGGCCGGAACGCGTTTCAGATCCGGCGCACGCCGATCGCGATCGGCTTCATCGACGACGAGGAAATGCGGGAGCTGCAGCGGCGCCCGATCATCCGCGCCGAGGAAGTCCCCTACGTGGAGCGCGCGCTCCCCGACGCCGAGGCGATTGCGCTGCTCAGCGGCTGGCCCACGCCGCAGGCCGACGTGACGTGGCGCAACCAGACCGTCGGGGATGTGCTCGTGTTCGGCATCACCGCCCCGTACCAGGTTGTGCAGGACTACGAGATGACGAGCGGCGAGGCGCTGACGGACCTCGACATCGATGAACGGCGCCGCGTGGCGATCCTGGGCTACGACGTGGCCGAGAAGCTGTTCGACGACGTCGAGCTGGCGGTCGGGCGGACGGTCCGCGTGCGCAACCAGCAGGTGACCGTCAAGGGCGTCGTGGCCCCGAAGGGGAAGGTCCTGGGACAGTCGCGCGACGGGTTCGTGATGCTGCCCCTCTCGCTCTTCGAGTCGATGTACGGACGCCGTCAGACCACCGTGATTTCGGTGAAGATGGCCGATGCGGAACAGGTGGCGGACGCCATGGCGCGCGCGGAGGAGGCGATGCGCGTGGCCCGTCGGCTGCGTCCCAACCAGGGGAACAACTTCACCGTCGACACGGCGGAGGGCCTGATCACGTTCTGGCAGAATCTGACGCGGATCATCTTCACGGTGGTCCCGGCGGTGGTGGCGATCGGCGTGATCGTGGGCGGCATCGTCATCATGAACATCATGCTCATGAGCGTCACCGAGCGCACCCGGGAGATCGGCATCCGCAAGTCGGTCGGCGCACGCCGCCGGGACGTCCAGCGGCAGTTCCTGCTGGAGGCGATCTGCCTCGCCACCCTCGGCGGCAGCCTCGGGGTGCTGGGCGGCTGGGCGCTGGCGCAGATCGTCGCCATCGTATCTCCCCTGCCGAGCCGCGTAACTCTGTGGTCGGTCGCGGTCGCGCTGGTCCTGGGCACCGGCGTCGGGCTCGTGTTCGGCGTCTACCCGGCGCGGCGGGCGGCCCGCCTGGACCCCATCGCGGCACTGCGGCACGAATGACCGTCGCGATGCCGCCGCGACAGGCCCCGGAACGGAGGCGGTCGTGAAGATCCCGAACCTGGGCGAGGGAGCGCGGATGGCGATCCAAGCCATCGGCGCGCAGAAGCTCCGAGCGGCGCTCACGATCCTGGGGATCGTCATCGGCGTGTCGACGGTGATGGCGATGGCGTCCATCGTACAGGGCATCCGGGGCCAGATCCTGAACACGTTGGAGGTCGTGGGGCCCACGACGTTTCGCATCGTCCGGTTCTTCTCCTCCACACCGCTCAATCCCGACGCCCTGCCCCGCGAAGTACGGATCCGCCCGGCGCTCCGGGCGGCGGAGGCCGAGGCGATCGCGCAGCTGCCCGAGATCCGGTACGCCGCGATTTGGCTGGCCGTACTCGAGCGGCTCGAGTTCGAAGGCGTCCGGTCACAGCCCACGGTGGTCTACGGGGCGGACGACCGGTTCATGGAAGTGCTGGGGGGCGGGATCACGTCGGGCCGGACGTTCACCCCCACCGAGGTTCGCGCCGGCGCTCCGGTAGTGCTCATCGAGCGCGAGGCAGCCGACAATGTGTTCGGGCGGCTCGATCCCCTCGGCCGCACGATGCGGGTCGGGGGGCGGGCGCTGCGCGTCGTGGGCGTCTACCAGAAGCCCGACAACATCTTCCAGCCGCCGGGCCAGGAGATCGCCGCCATCCTGCCGTTCCGGACGGCCGAGCGCTCGTTCACCTACGACGAGACGAACAGCCTGATCATCCTCGTGAAGCCCCGCGACGGCGTCTCGGTCCCGGATGCGATGGACGCCGTGACCGTCCAGTTGCGCCGGATGCGCGGCCTGCGGCCGGCCGATCCGAACACCTTCGATCTGATCACCGCCGACCAGATCCTGGACATCTTCAACCAGCTGACGGGCGTGTTCTTCCTCGTGATGATCGTGCTCTCGAGCGTGGCGCTTCTGGTCGGCGGCATCGGGGTGATGGCGATCATGATGGTCTCGGTCACCAGTCGCACGCGCGAGATCGGCGTGCGCAAGGCCCTGGGCGCCACCCGTCGCGAGATTCTGTGGCAGTTCCTGGTCGAGGCGGCGACGCTCACGGCCACCGGTGGCGCGGTCGGGATCGCGATCGGGCTCGCGGCCGGGGAGGCGCTCAAGCGGCTGCTGGGATTCGAAACGGGAGTTCCCGTCTGGAGTGCGGTGCTCGCTACGGCGGTCTCCGTCGGCATCGGCCTCGTCTTCGGCCTGCTCCCGGCCAGCCGGGCGGCACGACTCGACCCGGTGGAGGCATTGCGGTATGAATAGGTGGCGGATGACCGATGCCGGATGTCAGAAACGAGAGGGTGCGGCTCTGGCACCTGGCACCTGGCATCTGACATCCGACATCTGACGTCCGACCTCGGGTACCTGGCAACTGACATCTCACCCTGACATCAGGCCACCCATGCCCCAGCCCTGCGACCTCCTGGCCATCGGCGCCCACCCCGACGATGTCGAATTGACCTGTGGCGGCACGCTGATCGTGGCGGCCCGCCAGGGATACCGCACGGCGGTCGTCGACCTGACCGGCGGGGAGAGCGGCACGCACGGCAGTCGCGATCTCCGGGCCCGGGAAGCGGAGGAGGCCGCGGCGATCCTCGGGGTGGCGGTCCGCGTCAACGCAGGACTGCCCGACGCCGGGCTGCACAACACCGACGCCACGCGGCGCACGATCGTAACGCTCCTCCGGCGCATCCGGCCCCGGGTGGTCATTCTGCCGTTCCCGATCGGGCGCCACCCGGATCACCGCGTGGCATCCGAACTCTGTCGCGACGCCTCGTACCTCGCCGGGCTGCAGAACTACGCGGCGGACGGGCCGGCGCATCGGCCGGAGAAGATCCTGTACACCCTCGCCTACCGCGAGGACGCCGTGAAGCCGACGTTCGTGGTCGACGTCACCGAGGCGTTCGAGGCCAAGCTCGCGGCCATCCGCTGCTACGCGTCGCAGTTCGACGGCAAGATGGCGGCCGGGGAGATCTTCCCGGCCGGAGGCGACGTCTACCAGAACGTCCGCATGCACTGCGCGCGCTACGGGAGTCTCATCCGCGCCGAATATGGGGAGCCCTACCTGACGCACGAGACGGTGCGCATCGACGACGTCGTCACCATGGGCGTACGGTCCATGTAGCGGCCCCGGGGGCCGCTCGGAAGCGATTGCACTTCCGTGTCGTGCCTCCGTACGTTTCAGTCCGCCATGAGCCACGACTTCCCCGCCGATCGGGACATCTACCTCGATCACGCCGCCACCACGCCCGTGCGTCCCGAAGTACGGGACGCCATGTTGCCGTTCCTCGGCGAGGCGTGCTTCGGCAACCCCTCGTCGGGGCACGCGCGCGGTCGATCGGCCCGCGCGGCACTGGACGGGGCACGCTGCCGGATCGCCGAAGCGGTAGGATGCGAGCCACCGGACGTGTATTTCACGTCGGGTGGCACCGAGGCCGACAATCTCGCGGTGCTCGGGGGCGCGCTGCGGGCCCGCGCCGAGGGACGTCCGTTCCGCGTCGCGGTCGGCGCGACGGAGCACAAGGCCGTTCTCGACGCCGGCCACGCCGTCGAGCACCTCGGCGGAGAGCTGATGGTGCTGCCCGTGGACGGCCGCGGTCTGGTGTCCCCCGACGCGGTCGTCTCCGCCCTCGAGCGCGGACTGGCGCTGCTGAGCGTCATGTGGGTGAACAACGAGACCGGGGTCATGCAGGACACCCCGGCCATCGCGGTGCTGGCCGCGCGGGCCCGCACGCCGTTTCACACCGACGCCGTCCAGGCCGTCGGCAAGGTGCCGTGCCGGCTCGACGGGACCGAGATCACGATGCTCACGATCTCGGGACACAAGCTCGGCGCGCCCAAGGGCATCGGCGCGCTGGTGCTGCGCCGGCACGACGCGGTGGCCCCGTTGATCCACGGCGGCGGCCAGCAGGGCGGTGTTCGGCCCGGGACCGAGAACGTCGCCGGCGCCGTGGGGTTGGGGGTCGCGGTCGAGCTGGCCGTGCGGGAACGCGAGGAGCGGATGCCGGCCGTCCGCGCGCGGCGCGAGCGGCTGGAGGCGCTGCTCACCCGAGCACTCCCCGACGCGTGCGTGACGGCGGCAGGGACCGAGCGGGCGCCGCACATCACCAACGTCACCGTACCCGGCGTGGACGGGAGCGCCCTCCTCGTGCACCTCGACCGGGCGGGGATCCACTGCTCCACCGGATCGGCCTGCTCGACCGGCAGCACCGCCCCGTCACACGTGCTGACGGCAATGGGCATCGCGGGGGAGGGGACGGGCAGCACGCTGCGCTTCTCCCTGTCCGCGCACACGACGGAGCACGACGTCGAACGGGCGATGGCGGCGCTGCCGGCGCTCGTGCGCCGGGTGCGGACCCTGACCGAGGCGTTGCGCCGGTGACCCGAGGTCGCGTCCTCGTCGCGATGTCCGGCGGCGTCGATTCCTCGGTGGCGGCCGCGTTGCTCGTCGAGCAGGGGTTCGAGGTGATCGGCGCCACGATGCGGCTGTTCTGCTACGGGGAGGCGGTGCCCGACCGTCCGTGCTGCTCGCTCGACTCGATCGGCCATGCCGCGGCCGTAGCCGACCGGCTGGGGATCCCACACTACGTGTTCGACCTCGAGGACCGGTTCCGCACCCAGGTCATCGACGATTTCGTCGCCGAATACGCGCGCGGACGCACGCCGATCCCGTGCGTGCGGTGCAATACGTTCACGAAGTTCCGCGACCTGCGCGCGCACGCCGATGCGCTCGACTGCGGCTTCGTGGCGACCGGGCACTACGCGATCAGCCGGGACGGCGGCCTGTTCCGCGGTCGCGATCCGAACAAGGACCAGACCTACTTCCTGTGGGGCATCGACCGCGCCATGGTGCCGCGGATGCTCACGCCGGTCGGCGGGCTCGCCAAGCCCGAAACCCGTGGGCTGGCCCGGAAGCTCGGGCTCGTCACGGCGGACAAGCCGGAGTCGGTGGAGATCTGCTTCGTGCCGGGAGACGACTACGTGGCGGTGCTGCAGGAGCACTTGCCCGGCGACCACGCCGCCCTGTCGCCCGGGCCGATCCGTACGAGCAGCGGGACAGTGATCGGGGAACACGACGGGTTCGCCCGCTACACGGTCGGCCAGCGGCGGGGGCTCCCGGGCGGGTTCAGGGATCCGCTCTTCGTGGTGGCAATCGTGCCGGAAGACCGGGCCGTGGTGGTCGGCGGTGCGGAGGAACTGATGGGCAGCCGCGTCGCCCTCGAGGAAGTGAATTGGCTGGCCGACCCCTTGCGACCCGGGGACTTCTGCGATATTCAGATTCGCTACCGGGCACGGCCGGCTCCCGCCAAGGTGGCGGCCGGCGCCCTTGCGGGGTCGACGCGGCTCACCCTCGAGTTACTCGAGCCCGTGCGCGCCATCACCCCGGGACAATCCGGGGTCCTCTTCAGCGGCCCCCGCCTGCTCGGCGGGGGCGTGATCGCCTAGGAGTATCGCGTGGATCTGGTTCAGACCGTCATGACACGAACCGGCGTCACCGAGGAGCAGGCACGCCAGGGCCTCGGGACGATCTTCATCGCCCTGCGCATGGCCGCCGACATGGTGACGTTCACCAAGATCGCGTCGGCGTTCCCGGACTCGGGAGAGTGGATGCTGGTCGCCCCGTTCCAGAGCGGCGGCACCGGAGAGATGCTGGCCCTCGCCACGCCCGCCGCGGTGCGGCGACTGCTCGCCATCGCCGGATTCGACGAGGCGCGAAGCGCGGCGCTGTGCGAGGCCGTCGGCGAAGCCCTGCAGGCCGCCGCGCCCGAGGCGTTCGCCGTCGTCCGCAAGAAGCTTCCGCTCTTCTGAAGCCGCCGGGGCACCGGGGGGGGCGGCGGGTCCGCCGCATCCCTGTTCCCACTGCCGTCGCGCCCCGAACCTCAACCGCCACACGCCATGCCACGGATCACGGCCGAACTCACTTCCGGTACGCAGGTGACCATCTCGAACGGGCGCCATACCTGGCGCGCAGACGAGCCGCCGTCCGCGGGCGGAGACGACACGGGTCCCACGCCCTACGAGATGCTCGTGGGCTCCCTGGCGGCCTGCACGCTCATCACGCTGGCCCTCTACTGCCGTCACAAGCGGATCCCGCTGAAATCCGTGACGGCAACGTACGAGCACGGTCGCATCCACGCCGACGATTGTCGGGACTGTGAAGAGGGCACCAAGGGGCTGATCGACCAGATCACCAGCCGCATCCGGATCGCCGGGGACTTCGACGACGCCCAACGCAAGCGCCTGAGCCAGATCGTCGGGCGCTGCCCGGTGCACAAGACGCTCGCCAGTCCCGTCCGGATGATCGACGAGGTCGCGTTCGCCGGCTGACGGCGCGCCCGAGCCGACCCTTGACCGGGTCCGCGCCGCGTGAGACGTTCCGGAAACCCGAGTGCCCGACACTCTTCGGCGGAGGCGACCCGACATGCGCGGCTTTCTGGCTCGGCTCTTCATCACGGCCTTCGGACTCTGGATCGCCGACATGCTGCTCGCCGGCGTGCGCTTCGACGGCCTGGCGGCCCTGTGGATCGCTGCCCTCCTGCTGGGGTTGGTCAACGCGATCGTCCGCCCGATCTTGATCGTCCTCACGCTCCCCTTCACACTCGTCACCCTGGGGCTGTTCATCTTCGTGATCAACGGGGCGATGGTGCTCCTGGTGTCCCGGCTGATGCCGTCGTTTCACGTCGAGGGCCTCTGGTCCGCGATCCTCGCGTCCGTCCTCGTGGGACTGACCGGGTGGCTCGCCAACGGCTTCGTGGGGAACCGCGGCACGGTGGAGGTGTGGAAGGCGTCGGACCGGCGCTAGCGCCGGGCGCGCATCAGTCGCCGACGACGACTCCGACGACCTCCCGCGTCCGGGCGCGGTTGTCGAGGTTGAGCAGCAGGATTTCCTGCCACGTCCCCAGTTGGAGGTGACCGTCGATCACCGGGATGGCGACGCTCGTCTTGAGCAGCGCCGACCGCACGTGGGAGAATCCGTTGCCGTCGTGGTACGCTTCGTTGTGCGCGTACTCGTCGTCGGCGGGGGCGATCTGGTCGAGCGCGCGGCGCAGGTCGAGCAGAGCACCCCGCTCGTACTCGATCGTGGTGATCGCGCCGGTCGAGCCGGTGAGGTGCACCGTGACGACGCCGGTCGTGACACCCGAATCGGCGACCAACTGCGCGACCTCCGCGCTGATGTTCCGGGGGCCGAACTCGGCCTCGAGCGAGAACGTCCAGCGGCGCGCGAGTGCCATCTGCTCCTCCTCGAATCTCCGCGAGGTCCGGGGGACGTGGGTGTCGCCCTTGCCCCATACTAGCACCGCGCACGCACGGCGGTAGCCCCCGATCCCTCCGCCGCGGGTCTATCTTTGGACATGCATCAGTTCGACGTCCTCCGCGACCTCGTCATTCTCGTCGCCGTCGCCATTCCGGTCGTGGCGGTGGCCCAGCGGTTCCGCATTCCGCCCGTGGTCGGATTCCTGGTCACCGGCGTCGCCATCGGTCCGCACGCCATCGGGCTGATCCGCGACGCGGAGGAGGTGGCCGGGCTGGCCGAGATCGGCGTGCTGCTCCTGCTGTTCACCATCGGACTCGAGCTGTCGCTCTCGCGGATCATCCGCATGGGCCGTCCGGTGCTCCAGGGAGGACTGCTGCAGGTCGTCGGCACCACGGTGCTCGGGGGCCTGGTGGCCGTCGCCGGCCAGCTCGACGTTCCCCGGGCCGTCTTCTTCGGCACCTTGCTGGCCCTCTCCTCGACGGCGCTGGTGCTCAAGCTCTACGCCGAGCGCGGCGAGCTCGACATGCCGCACGGCCGGATCGTGGTGGCGATCCTCCTCTTCCAGGACCTGGCCGTCGTGCCCCTCATGCTGCTCGCGCCCGTGCTCGGCGGCGCGGCGGGCGGTTGGGGCGCGGTGCTCCGCGCCACCGGGGCCAGTCTCCTCGTGGTCGGGCTGCTCATCGTCGGCGGCCGCTTTGCGGTCCCGTGGGTGCTGGAAAAGGTCGTCGGCGTCCGCAACCGGGAGGTGTTCACCCTCAGCATCGTCTTCCTCGGACTCGGCGCCGCCTACGTGACGGCGAGCTTCGGGCTCTCGCTGGCGCTCGGGGCCTTCATCGCCGGTCTCGTCGTGTCGGAATCGGATTACGGCCTGCAGGCGCTCTCCGACGTCCTGCCGTTCCGCGACACGTTCACCGGCATCTTCTTCATCTCCGTCGGCATGCTGCTCGATCCCGCGTTCGTCGCCGAGCGGTTGGTCCTCGTCGTCGGTCTGACCGCCGGCGTCATCATCCTCAAGGCGCTCGTCGCTGCCGGCGCGGCCAGAACGCTCGGCCGGTCACTCCAGGTGAGTCTCGTCAGCGGCCTCGGGCTCGCCCAGGTGGGTGAGTTCTCGTTCGTGCTCGCCAGTGTCGGCATCGCGGCCGGCCTCATGACGGACACGCTCTACCAGCTCTTCCTGGCGATCTCGGTGCTCTCCATGCTCGCGACACCGGTGCTGATATCCGCCGCACCGGCGGTCGCCGACGCCGTCGGTCGCTGGACCCGGCAGCCCCCGTTGCAGCTGACCACGCGGGAATACCAGGCGGTCAGCGTCATGAAGGACCACGTCGTGATCGCGGGCTACGGCCTCAACGGCCGCAATCTGGCCCGCGTGCTGAAGGCGGCCGGCATTCCGTACGTCATCCTCGAACAGAACGGACAGGCCGTGCGCCGTGCGCGACTCGAGCGCGAACCCATCATCTTCGGCGACGCGACGCGGCGCGACGTTCTCGAGCACGTCGGCATCGACCGCGCGCGCGTGCTGGTGTTCGCCATCTCCGCCGCCGCGGACACCCGACGCGGCATCGCCGTGGCACGACACCTCAGCCAGGACGTGCGCATCATCGTGCGCACCCGATGGATCGCGGAACTCGAAGAGCTGCTCCGGCTCGGCGCCGACCACGTGATCCCCGAGGAATTCGAGACGTCCATCGAGATCTTCAGCCGGGTGCTCCGGCTCTACGGCACGCCGGCCAACACGATCGAGCGGGAGGTGCGCGCCGTCCGAGGTGAGGCGTACGAGGTCCTGCGGGGCCTCTCCCTCCCCGATTTGCGGCTCGAATCGCTCAAGCACTTCGGACTCCACACTGCGGTCGAGACGGTGCAGGTCGAGCCGGGTGCCCCGGCGATCGGGAACTCCCCGGCCGGCCTGGCCTTGCGACGGACCACGGGTGCGACCGTCGTCGCTGCGATCCGAAACGACCAGACCTACCACGCGCCCGACCCCGAGTTCCGCTTCGAGGACGGGGACATCGTCGTGCTCGCCGGCTCGGCCGAGGCGCTCGCCGCCTCCGCGCGGATCTTCCGCTCGCCGCCCCTCGGTGACGCCGCGGGCTGAAGGGGCCGGGGCGGGCGGCCG
>Ga0209536_100003548_pt1 | contig 25001 bp, 23 predicted proteins | sample DeeMarSeWOR28_12_FD_187461 | JGI IMG/M metagenome (GOLD analysis project Ga0209536, IMG submission 187461) | Marine sediment microbial communities from White Oak River estuary, North Carolina - WOR-2-8_12 (SPAdes) (version 2) | ecosystem: Environmental > Aquatic > Marine > Intertidal zone >...
AACGCCGAACGAGTAGCCGCTTTGCCAAGCAAAAACTATGTTAGCTCCGCTGACGTTGAAGTGGCCTCTCATGGGCATGATCAGGAATTTTGTTCGCATGTTTAGGTCACGGGTCAGTGATATTGCTATTTCGATATTTCGGAATTTGCCAGCAGACTGTGTTAGGCCCATGCCGAAGAAGATTACACCGAACTTGCAGTTTACAAGTGTGTCAACAACTTCTTTCAGGTACTCCACTGGAATCCCTGAGACTTGGTCAACATCCAGTTCTTCATCTTTAACCATAGCTCTGATTGCCTGCATTAGTTCGTAATCTTTGTTAGGCTCAACTTTGAGGAAGTAGTCAGCCATCTCAGCGGTCATGCTTTTTCTAACGTCGATAACTATGAGTTTGCGTCCTTCCTTCTGCAATGTTTCTGGCGGCTTATTGAACACCACTGATTCCGCAACGGTGGCTCGTTGTTGTTTAGGTGTGACTCTTCGAGCGCTTAACAGCTTCTTTTTGCCCGCTGCTGCTTTGACTTTGTTTAGGTATGATTTCCATTCGCTGTCTTCAAACCTGCCTTCTGTGAAACTTGTGTATCTTTCAAGGTGTCGTGGGTGTGCGCTCCATGGGTCGCAGCCCCAGTAAATAATCACGTCTGCGCGGTGTCTAATCTGCCCCAGGGTGGATGTTGGAATGCCCACTTCTTGAGAGCCCATGAGAGATGGTCCGTGGCAGACGACGGCTGTGTTGTCGAGGACGCCGCCGACTTCTTCGGCTAATTCTACCCCTACACGTTGAGCTTCACAGTTTGTGGAGCTCCAACCGTAGAGTATCGGGTAGTTCGCGTTAACAAGAATCTCAGCAGCTTTGTGGATAGCCTCTTTAATAGGAACGGCGACAAATTTGCCCTCTTTGCGAATGAGGGGTTGGCGAATTCTGTGTTTGCTTTTGTAACCAAGGTATTTGGCTTCGCAGACTGCACAGCCATTCTTAACTTTCACAACTTCATTTTCTACAACGGTTACTTCTATATCGTCGCATAAACAGCCGCATATCGGGCATGTTACCGCGTTAATTACTGGCACTCTTTTTTTACCTCCCAAACTCTTTCGTAAGAAGTTCTTTAACGCTTAACACAGGCTGGTCAGGGGCTGGTTCAACCTCTGCGGGGGTCCCTTTGAAGGAGGGCATACCTATGCTGGTGGTTGCATTGCTGACTATAGAGTTCGCCCATGGTCCATAGGGAATGTAAATCAAGCCGGGAGTAGCATCGCGTGGGTACTTTATGGCTTTGAGAACAACTGCGCCGTTTGGCGTAGTGACCAAAACGTTTGTGCCGTTTTTTACTCCAAGTTTCTGCATGTCGCCTGCGTCCATGTAAACCATGGAACATGCTTCATAATATTGGGGTGAGGATTTTCCGTATTCTTTGCCTACACCCTGCTCAATTGTTCGACCTGTTAACAAAGTTACATGCAACTTTTGCTGAATCATGTTGCCTGACCTTACAATAGGAATTGAAAGAGTTATATTTAAGAATAAGTTTCGAAAACATGTTAAAATTAACATTATTCAAAGTTTTTAGCCACATTGAACAGAAATTTGCAAAATAGCTGCAATTAACGGTAGCAATTAGTAAATCATCTCTTCTTTTTGTTAAACAGGCTTTTAGGGCGTTATTCTTTTTGGGCATGTATAGAGGTTTATGCGTTTTCCTCGCACAAAACCGGCTAAAGTCACGTTTGCAGATTCAGCCATGGCTATACCTGAAGATAGCGCAGCTGCTAAAGAGGCGACAATGGGCAAACCAAGCTTTGCTGCTTTGAAAGCCACGTCCCCTGACATGCGTCCACTCAAAGCCAAGAAGCACTCGCCGAAAGCGACATTGTTTAAAGCAGCAATCCCAATTACCTTGTCCACAGCGTTGTGTCTGCCAACGTCTTCAGCCAAAGCTACCAATTCACCATCAGCCTTGTAGACCGCGGCTACATGGAGGCCCCCAGTTCGTCTGAACCCCTCAGCTTTGAAGTTAAGCTGTTTAACGCTTTCAAATATGACTTGAGCTTTAACCTTCAGATCCGATTGGACTTTAGGAATTTTGCCAGTGAACTGGTAAGGCGAACCGCTTCCGCAAGCTGAAGGAATAACACGCGCATGCAACCTCGAAATTCTCACGCGTTTTTCAACGTCAACCTCTGGCTTCACTTTGACGTAGCATGTGCTTTCACGTTCTTTTAGTACGACTCCTTCGATTTCGTCTGTGGATTTAAGGATCCCTTCAGAAAGAAAATGCCCCACTGCCAATTCTTTAAGATCTGTTGGCGAGCACAGGATGGTGGCCCAAAAAGTCGTGTTGACAAATAGGTAAAAAGGTTTTTCTTCAGCAATATAGTCAGCAAATTCCTGAGATTTTCCCGTGTAAAGGTCAAGCTTAATAACGTTCACTTGTTGCACCTTATTTAGCACCTATCTTGTTCTTTTATCGCTTAGACTAATTAATATTATACAGGTTGTCAATCGTCAGATATTTTACTTCGAATGAAAAGAGGGAAATGGAAGGTAAATCAAATAAACTTGACAAGAATCCACTAGTAACCTCGAGAAAGATTATTGGGACAAAGGTAAAAAGGCATGGCTAAACGAGCTGCAATCATACTTTCAGGAGGAAGATCTGAAAGGTTCCAGAACGCTCATGAAGCGTGGCAGGATAAGGCTCTTGTTGAACTTCGTGGAAAGCCCCTTCTAATTCACGCTATTGAAAACGTTTGCAAAATTGTAGAAGAAATCACTATCTGTGTAAATAATAAAAACCGAAAAACGCAATACGCTGAAATCTTGCAGAACTACGGCGTGAAAAACGTTAGATTACTTATCGATGAGCCATGCAACCATTTAGGTGGACCCCTTGTGGGGATTTTAACAGGGCTAATAGCCACCAAAGCAGACTACTGCTTTATTATGCCCTCGGACATGCCGCTTTTACAGCCAAAAGTCATTGACCACATGTTTAATTCGGCAAAAGACACACGAGCCGTTGTGCCAATGTGGTCTAATGGGAGACTTGAAACACTGATTATGGTTCTCAAAAAACCAGATGTGCTAGAAATAGCGAAAACGCTTTGCATGTTAGGGCGCCCCCGCTCCGACGACATAATAAGAGGAGCCCTAAACGTCTTGCTTATCTCCACAGTTAGCGAAATACGAGCTTTCGACCCTGAGCTAAGAAGCTTCATCAATATCAACTCTCAAGAAGACCTAACTCGACTACAACCACGCCAATCCCAAGGACCAGTCTCTGAAAGCCTGCAGCTAAACTTAGGGGAACTGCCAATGCCCCAACTGCATTGTCTTCAAAAGGCGGCAGCACTTTTTGACGAAGGCAAATTTTTAGAAGCTGGAAAAATGTTTTCGTCCTGCGCAATACATCTGGAAAAGGAAAAATCGTTTTTTTGGGCAGCTATAAGCCAAGAAAACGAAGGCAAAAGTCTATTAAACCTTTCGAAACAAAACGGCAAAGAGAAACAGGCAACAAAACAAGCAGCAAAGGGTAAAGAGGCACTCCTAAAAGCAGCCAGTTCTTATGAGTCAGAAGCTAAAATTTATGACAATGCTAAAGGAATTTTCTTAGCGGAACGAGCAAGGTCAAATAAAGAATGGTGCGAATTATTAGTGAGAGGCAAACCAAAATCAAAATAGCTTCAATCACGATGTTGGGTATCGGAGTAGCTTTGAACAAGACTGTTTGAAAGCAATTCTTATTAGAGCACCCTCTATTTTCTCCTTCTATCATTGTCAATAAGGTGAGGTGACGTACCATGAACGACAAAAGTGACGTATTGGTGATAGGGGCTGGTGTGATTGGCTGTGCTATCGCAAGAGAACTTTCCAAGTTCAAAATTAAAACAACACTGTTGGAGAAAGAGACAGATGTATGTTCTGGTGTTAGTAAAGGTAATAGCGGAGTACTTCATACAGGTCTTTACTACCCGAAAGGGAGTTTGAAAGCCAAGCTGTGTGTTGAAGGGCGGCTGATGTTTCCGGAGTTGGCGAAGCAGCTTGATGTACCCTACAAAATCTGTGGAAAACATATAATTGCGAGAACAGAAGAGGAACGCAAAGACTTAGAAGACTTAAAAGCTACAGGGGAAGGAAACGGGGTCAAGGGATTAACCATAATCTCTGGAGAAGAATTGAAAAGCCGAGAACCCCGACTAGATGCGCTCTACGCTTTACATTCTCATGTGGCCGGCATCTTTCCTCCTTATCTTTTCACGATTGCCTTAGCTGAAAACGCCTTAAACAATGGTGTTAAAGTTTATGTTAACACTAAAGTATCTGCTATAAAACAAGAAAACGGTTGCTATAAAGTAACAACAAATCAGAGAGTCTTCTACACTGACATTGTTGTAAATAGTGCAGGTCTCTACGCAGACAGAATCTCTGCTATGGTAGGCTTAGACGACTACAAGCTCTATCCCTGTCGAGGAGAATATCTTCTTCTTGACAAGACCTGCGGTGATTTAATAAGCAGCATGGTTTATCCTGTACCGCCAAAAGTTGCAGGGGTTCTGGGGGTTCATCTCACGCCTACAATAGATGGAAATTTAATGATTGGACCTAGCGCCGAGTTCATTGACTCGCGAGAAGACACGAGAACAACCAAAGAAAAGGTTCAACAGTTAATTGATGGCGCAAACGATTTGCTTCCGTCAATTCCCTTAAACCAGATCATATACGCTTTTTCCGCAGTGAGGTCCAAGATTACCCCGCCAGAAGAGAAGACGTCTCGTGACTTCATCATACGAGAAGACTTCGAAAACTTCATAAACATGATTGGAATGGAGTCGCCTGGTCTCACGGCCTCCCCGGCCATCGCAAAACATATCGTTCAAATTATTAAAAGGAAAAAGGATCTGGAAGAAAAAACAGACTTTGATCCTATACAAAAAAGAACAAAACCCTTTAGCAAAACGTCAAGGGCAGAACAAGCCTCATTAATCAAAGCAGACCCAGCCTACGGCGAAATTCTATGTAGATGTGAACACGTCTCCAAACGAGAAGTCTTAGATGCTCTAAATAATCCCATTTCAGGAAAAACAATCTCCGCCGTGAAATACCGCACTCGAGCGGGTATGGGCCGTTGCCACGGAGGTTTCTGCTTACCAAAGATTGTGGAAATCCTAGAAGAAGAATATGGAATACCGTCTAAAGAAATTAAGTTGAAGAACTTGGATTCGCCTCTATTCATCGGAAGAACTAAAGACTTACGGGAGAGCGAAAAAAGTGAGTGAGATCAAGTCTCGGGATGCGGATTTAGTTGTAATTGGTGCTGGCCCAGCTGGGCTCGCCGCAGCCATCAGTGCAAAGAAAAATGGCGTTCAAGATTTGTTTGTCATAGAAAGGAATGATTGGCTCGGCGGCATCCTTCCACAGTGTATACACGATGGCTTTGGAATTGAACTTCTTCAAGAGCAATTAACTGGTCCAGAATACGCTCAAAGATATATCGATGAGCTTAGGAAACTGGAAATTTCTTGCATGCTCAGCAGTATGGTGCTTGAGATTACACCTGAAAAAAAAGTGTTTGTGGCTAGCCCCGCTGGTCTTTTTTGTTTCAACGCCAAAGCCATAATTCTTGCTATGGGGTGTCGTGAACGAACCCGTGGACAGATTTGCATTCCAGGTACACGACCTGCGGGGGTGTATACCGCGGGTGTTACCCAGAATCTCATCAACTTGAAGAATGTGATTGTTGGCAAAGACGTTGTTATCCTCGGTTCTGGAGATATAGGTTTGATTATGGCTCGCCGGCTTACTCTTGAAGGCGCTAAGGTTCATGCTGTAGTTGAGATTCTTCCTCACACCAATGGTTTGCCGCGGAACATACAACAGTGCCTAATAGACTACGACATTCCTCTTCTTCTTTCACACACTGTCATCGAAATTCATGGGCAAAATCGAGTTGATTCAGTCACTATCTCACCTGTTGATGAGAATTTGAAGCCAATCAAAGGAAAAGAACAGAGGATTACCTGTGACACTCTGCTTCTCTCTGTAGGCTTGATTCCAGAGAACGACCTGTCAAAAAAGTGTGGCGTTAAATTAAGCTCCGTTACTGGAGGCGCCGTAGTCAATGAAACTCTTGAAACGTCTGTGCCCGGAGTTTTTGCATGTGGAAACGCTCTCCACGTCCACGATGTAGTAGACTTCGTTACTCTCGAAGCGGAAAGAGCAGGAAAAAGTGCAGCAGAGTACATACTAGGAAAGCCAAGAAAAATGGAAAGAATCCGTGTCGAGGCAGGTAACGGAATTCGATACGTTTTACCACAGAGGATTTTGCGTTGTACTGACCTTGAATTATCAATTCGTGTGGCGTGTCCAGGAGAAAACGTGACTATTGGTTTCTTTGATGGCAAAAAGCTGGTGAAAAAGAAGAAGTTTCGTAAGGTTCATCCAGCTCGGATGATAAAAATAATGCTGGGAAAAAGTGAAACTGTGGCTATTAAGGCATTGAAAGTCGAGGTTTTAGGGAAATGAGGAAGGAAATGATCTGTATCGGTTGTCCTATGGGCTGTTATCTCGCTGTTGATTATGTCGGAAAAACAATACGAGACGTCAATGGAAATCGGTGTAAAGTTGGGTTGGAGTACGCTGAGAAAGAGATTTCCAATCCTGAGCGAACCCTTACAACCACTGTGAAAGTTAAGAACGGCAATCTTCCCCTAGTGAGCGTGAGAACAAACAAGCCAATATCCAAAAATAAAATATTCGACACTATGGATTTCCTGGCTAAAATTGAGGTAGAAGCACCCATTAAAATCGGAGAGTCAATCGTTCAAAACATCTTCAATACAGGTGTAAATATAGTAGCTACAAAAAACATCTTGAAAAACAAGAGTTAGTGCTAGTGGTGGAAGTGAATTAGTTTAGACAACCGCCCCTTGGGTTATGAGCCTATCGGGTTCACCTTGCTACCCCCACCCGCTGCATTCGAACTATAGAGAAATACACAGTATCCGCTTAAGAGGAGTAATACGTGCTGTTTATTAGAACCGAGTTTAATAATCTCCTCGAGACGGAGAGTGTAACCGTACGGTTATAGTTATCACGGCTGTTGGAAAAAGCGGTTCAGGAAAAACTGCGACACTTGAGTATTTAGTTTCAAATCTTGCGATTGAGGGTTACAGAATAGGCGCAATAAAACACATTTTCCACAAGGGCTTCAAGGTAGACAAAGAAGGCACTAACACTTGGAGGTACGCTAAGGCAGGCTCGAAAGTAATCGCAGCAGTTTCGCCCGAAGAGATAGTGGTAATTAGAAAAGCGGAAACAGAGCTAAAAGACCTAGAACAAGTTATAGGTTTGCTAGGGAACGAACCATTGGACATCATAGTCATAGAAGGATTCCACAACATCGTAGAAAAAAGAAGAGACGTCCTCAAAATAATCACCGCGAAAGATGCAAATAGCCTTAAAAGAACACTGGAAGACACTGTTCAACCCATAATCGCGGTTGCAGGATTGATTGGAAAACAAAAATCCGAAATCAAACTGGAAATACCCATATTAAACATTCCAAACGAAGGAAAACAATTGCTTAAGCTGGTTAAAGAGCATCTACAAACAAAAGGAAAATAAAAAGTTAAGGTCGGTATCCGCTGAGGGTGCACAGAGCCAAAGCAGTCGTCGTCAAATCCGCGGTGGTTCCAGGGTTAAGCAGGTTCCCAGACGCTCGTAACCGTTTATCCAGTTCTCGAAGGCTTTCTCTGCCTTCAGTGGTTTCCAAGCCGCCCAACTCCAAGACTTTTTTGGTTTCTAACGAGATTGCGCATGCTTTTTCAATGCCTACTTTTCTGGCTATGAACGTGTCTGGGTGCTCGGATAGGATTTTCAGGAAAGTTTGAACAACCGCCATGTTCAAGTCGCCTCGCTTAAGCTGTTCCATAAGGTAGGGATAAGCTAAGTCGAAGGTTATGGTGTAATTGCTAACCCATTCCGAGCAGATATCATCGTAGTCCGCGGCTATTTTGGAGACTTCAAAAAGCGAAACGCTATCCGCAAGAAGCCGTGCTTTAGATCCAGGGTCGGTAACGTCGAGGTCTGGAACCCCGCCGAGACCACCTGGCTTCGCCACATCTATAGCTTCGTAAAGGTGAACCGCGTCTTCAGATGTTGTAGATTCAACTGCTAACCCCAAGTTTGCCCTTAACCGCGAAAAATCAAAAACGAAGTTGTTTTCAGTCTGTGTCATGCCTGCCGCCACAGCTATGGGCACAATGAGCATCACGGTGCCGAGCAGCGTATTTCCGCCCTTCTGCCACGCGTTTATTTCAACGGCGCATTTCTTTATGATTCCGCCGATTCCAACTTGGCCGATGCTGAGTTTGTTTTCCGACACTGCGATTCCGCGGCGTGCGGCTTCTTCGAGAGAAGATTCGGCAGCTACTGCGGAAGCCAAGAAATGCTCAATTCGTGTGCCTTCGAAGCTTGAGGTGGGCGTCACGTTCCCAGGCTTTGAGACGGTTACTTCAAGTAGCATTGCCAGTTCCAAGCAGTTGGAAATGTGTTTTGCTTTTTCGCGGATCCACAACTGGAGAGATCACCTGATTTTAGGTAGGGTCTAAAAAAGGTTTATTAGCGTTTTGTAAAAAGCTACAAGCGCATAGGATGATTATTGATGCTGGCACGAGAAGGCGAACTGATTAAGACAGTGAATCACGTGATTTTCGATGTTAAGGGATTGGTGCATCCGCCAGGTAGCCTCATAGCTTTCCCTCGGTATATTCCGTCGCCTGAGGGCAGGCGCCGAGGAAAGAAGGGGTTGTACGGTAAAATTTACAGTTTCAGCGAACGCTTCCGGTTTCTTGAGCAGAATATGCCTGAGTTGATAGTGCATGACCCAGTTTTTGATGAGACCCTATGTGAAGTGCCAGTTAACATGGTTGTGGAGCGTTATGACCCTGTTGAGAAGTTGAGGCTACTACGTGCCTCCAAGATGTTGAAACCGTTAGAGCGGAAGGTGGTGCATCTTGCCGAAGAGTTAAAAGAAGCTTCGGGTATTCCGTGGAGTTCGATTGGGATTTCGGGGTCCGTTCTTACTGGGTTGTACACGTTACAGTCCGATGTTGACCCTGTTGTTTACGGCGTGGAAAACAGTCGTAGGGCGTACGAGGCGTTGGAAGCCTTGTTGCAGGATGATTCGGCAGGGTTTAGGCAGTACACGCGTGGGGAGTTGCAGGCACTATTCGATTTCCGTTCGAAAGACACAATCATGAGCTTCGAAGACTTCGTTCAGGTCGAACGGCGCAAAGCGTTTCAAGGCATGTACGAAGACACAGACTTCTTCATACGCTTTGTGAAAGATTGGAACCAAGTAGCCGAACAGTATGGCGACATATGCTACAAGAACGCTGGCTACGCGAAAATCACGGCCACAATTGCCGACGACGAAGAAGCACTTTTCACACCGTGCACCTACGGAATCGAAAATGTTACAATTGAGGAAGGCGTAAAGTTAGATCCAATAAAGAGAATTGTGTCTTTTCGAGGCAGATTCTGTGAACAAGCCCAAAAAGACGAAGCAGTAACCGCACAAGGAAAAGTTGAACACGTAACAGATAAACGAAGTGGACAAATGTATTACCGTGTAATTCTCGGGAACCAGCCTGCAGACTATATGGTGCTATCACGAGGTTAGTCCAACCACCTTTAGGACTTGCTCATAGTAGCGTGGGCAATAAGTCAAGGTGATCTGGTGGAAGCCGATGGCAGGCGAAGCCACTTCCTCAAGGTTACCTTCAACATAAACTACTTCATCTTTTTGTGCTTGTAGCCTAAACTCTTCCATGTAAGAAACTATGCGTGCCGATTTAAGCGCCTCTTTAGGGCCACTCAATACTTCTAGGGGCTTGATTGTATAAATGGATGGAATAAAGGGAGTATCTGTGTCATCGACTATACGTGCTTTGAGTTTCACCCAGCCTTTCTGTACGATTCGCGCTTCGGAGTCGTATTCTGAGGTGATTTCGGTCCAAGCCTTGACGGGTTCAAACTCAACTTTGGTTACTCTTCCGCTTTTGGAGTCGTTGAATAAGCCGTAGATTTGCTTGCGGCGTTGATGCCACAGGAACTCTTTGACTGTGAGGTTTTGGTATAGCCACCGCTTGCTATGCATAACGTCAGGGTTGCTGAACTCGTTACTGAAGCTCGAAGCATCGTCAGCGTACAGTTCCGATAGAACTTCGCGCATTTTGGCGTTTTGTTTTCTGCCGTAAACTACGAGGTCTATGTCTGAAAAGTCTGGGTGGTGAAAGCCGTGGAGCATGGAGCCGAACACTCCAAAATCAGTCATGGATAAGCCCGACTGTTGTAGCATCATGTTTAGGACGCGTTGCATGGCGTCGACAAGCGTGTCTTTAGGCTCGGTTTCTATCAGCTCTGGCAGTCGCTTTTCGGGTTTCCGTGTCTCGGCGCCGTCTGGGTTTACAGCTACGACTTTTTGCCCGAGCATCTCGAGGAAAACCGTGTAGTGAGGGTATTTCTTGAGGACGAGCTTCATGCCTTCGTCGTTGTAGAACTTGTAGAAGTTTTGGTTGCCGCCTGTTCTTGGAGCTCGCGGATCTTTTGACGTGAAAATTTTGGCGGAGGCGTATTCGGCGTCACATATATACTTGTCTGTGGGGTGACTGTAGCCTAAGACGCGGAAAAGTAAGCCTTCCCGTGTCAGGATGGAGTCGCGGTCTCTGAGTTTCAGACTGGCCAAATATATTCTTCCTCGGAGGTTGCGGTTCCAACTACGACTTGGTAGTTGACGGCGCCTGTTTTGGTTTGTTCGACGCGTTCAAGTTGCCCTGCGACTTTGATTTCGCCGCCCTGCCGCGCCACGTTTCGGTAGCAGCCTATATTAGAGACTACGCGGTCTGGAATCTTGTTAAGCAGCAGCTCTGACTGGGCGTCTAAAGGCTTGTAGTTGGTGATTTTGTAGGTGGCTGGGCGAAATATGGCTTCGGTGTCGTTGCTGACGGTGCACTGAAAACGCACAGGGTCTAAGGATGAGAACTTGGCCTTGCCGTACCACGTTTTAACCTCTTCAGGCTTGCGTGTGGCGTTGTACATGATTATCTTCCCTTTGTACCTGCCTTGAAATTTTCGTGCCGCATCTAGCCGGTTGCTGATTATGTAAGTTAGCTTGCCAGCGTTCACAAGGCGGGCTATGGTGGCTTCTACGACGCGAAAGTTATCTGAACCGTACACCACGAAATCTATGTCAGACACAGGCGCGTGCATGTCCAAGGCTATGGAACCGTGAATCCCGAAGTCGTCTAAGCCGACTCCTGACTCCGCGGAGAGCATGTTCAGAAGTTCCAAAGCTATTTTTTGCAGGCTGTCAGGCTTCTTCACTTCACGTAAGGATTCTAAACCGTCTCGGGGTACAAAAACACGTTCAATTCTGTTCAGAGGCGCGGTGATTAACTCTTTGTTGCGCAGATGGCAATAATAGAGGTAGTCTGGGAAGTTCTTTCGGAATGTTTCGATGAAAGTCTTGTAGTTTTCAGCGGTGTAGAGTTTTTCTGCACGGAAGAGTTGGGTGTCTTCAAACTTCCATGTTCTTTTCAGCATTTGTACATTGAAGAGAGACTGAAACTCCGCGGGGATGTATTTGAGGAACGCGAAAACCCTGTCGTTGGGGTGCTCGTAGCCAAAAGTGTTGAAGATGAAGCCGTCTTTGGTTACAAGCGTGTCTCCGTCCATAGGAGTCCATTCAATTTCAGCCGTGTTAACACACCGCGAAATAGAGTGAAACTGAAGACTAAAAAAGCTATGCGTTCGGATGGAATGTTTTGCCTTAAAGAAAAGTCTGTTAAGATCTCGAGTTTTTGGCTATTTTAATGTTTAGAAATTGTTCGCATGGTTTTTCACTTTTAGATTTTGGTTGAATAATATTCCTTCGTGTGCACTGCAAAAAACGTCCAATTGCACGTCGAAAACACGAGCCCGTTTATGGGGTGGGGATAGTCGCTAAAGAGTTTATGAGTTTATAGTGAATGTTAGACTGTTGTAATATAAAGCCATAATTCTTAAATGCTAAAGTTACAACAGCTTATCGAAGGGTTACTATTGAGTGTAAAATTACATCCTTATGTAGTTTTTCTTCCAGCCGAACAAAAAGACAAGATATTAAGTGCCATATTCGGCTCCAAAGCAGGCGTTGACGTCCTAAGATTCTCACTTAAACAAGGAATCCCAAAAAACATCTACCAAAAAGACCTCGTTAGAAGATTGAATTACTCAAACAAAACAATAATCGAAAACCTGAAAACCCTCACAAAACTAGGTGTTTTAACCGAGCGCATGGAGAAAAACGAAAAAGAAAAAAGAATAATATGGGTTAAAACTTACCAGCTCACAGACCTCGGCAGATGGTTCGCACTATTACTCGCCGAAGAAAAAGAACTCACAGAGCAAGAAAAATCCGAAATACTCCAAAGCCTATTCCGAACCTATGTGAAACTAGTCAAAGACCTAGCTGAAGAACTAAATATAAACAAAGAAACCCTCAAAGAAATCTTCAAACAAGAAATGAAAGCAATCCCACAAAACTAAACTCCTCGGGCAAGATAAGAGTAGCATTTATGTTCTTAGGCTGTTTAAAGCAAGTCCATTGCGACTATTTTAGCGTGTTTATATTTGAATCCTAATAGAAACTCATTACAGAAAAATGGGAGAAAGGCAAGTTCGAATTACTGTTTTCCACAACCAAAACCATGCTGAAAAAGTATGTGACACCCATTATAATGCTTTTATGCAAGTCAGAGAATCTCTGAACAGCTAGGCAACTGTAGGCTAAGTGGTAATTCTGCTTTATTGGTTTTCAAAGTTTTTTTAGTATCGATAAAGCCGCAACAATCAGAAAGGTTATTCCAGCCCAGAATAGGCTGCCTGTGAAGAACCAGACTATGAGTGCAAGAAGCACTGCTGGGATGAGCATCATCAGCAAGCGAATGAGCATTATGATTATTATGCCGATTATAACAAGGACAACAAGAGCAACTAAATCAATCTGGGGAATTGAATCAAAAATACCTAAAGCCGCAAAAATCACTAATATAAAATCGTCCATAACTAAGTCCCCTCAAAAACTAGAAGCCGCAGGACAGTAATATGCTTTTTCAAGAAACTATGGAGTATAGCATTTTAACTGTTTGTTTTTGCCTTGATTTTCGAGAGAAGATCCTTCTTAAATTGAACAATACCAAACGTTGTAACCGTGAATTTCTCGTCACTTGTCTTCGCCACCAAATCATTTTTCACGAGTTCCCCTAATCGCGTGCTAGTTATTTTGCCGCTTTTCCCTAGTTTCGCTTGTAATTCCTCCTTTGAAATAGTGCCATTAGCCATTAAACCCAGCTTACTACCCAAATAACCTGCCAACAACCATAGCAACAACGTCTCATTATCAGTTAACTTGCTCTTAGGCACCAGCAAGTTCGCACCCTCCGGTGAAAAACCAATTAACCCCTCACAGTCCTTAGCAAGCTGCTGTAAATCAACACTGAGCAAAAGCTTTTTGGCAACCTCAAATGAAGGAAGAAATTCGCTGAAAAACTTGCTCAGCAAAACCCAGGCGTCTTCAGGCGAAGCAGAAAACATTTTCTCCATACCTTTATACTTTAAGTGAACATAGACTTTCTCAAGTTTTTCTGGTTGCACAGTCAACCCATTTTGCCTCTGATCTTCGATAGAACTTCTTCTTCAATCCATTTTTCGCCTTGAATCGTCAGCTTGAAATCTGGTTTTCTAGGATCAGGCTTAAACACTTGCCCTCGTTTAGTCATCTCATTCAACCTCGCAGGAACCATACTTTTTATTCCACTAGACTCCAAAAGCCTAGTTATCTGCGCAGCAGTGTTAGTCTTATCTTCCGACGCATAAAGCACCAACCCCACAGCTTCATAATGAGTAAGCTTTTCCCGTGTAACTATCAAAGGACCTTCAGTCGTTAACTCAACAATGCCTTTCAACTGTGCTCCCGAAGGGATTAACCGATCCGACACAAAATCTGAAAGCTTCTCAAGAAAATTCTCAGGCATAGTCTCCAGAATGCTAAGAATTTCTTCAGGTGTTTCCCCTTCGATAACGACTTCGCCAAAAGGAATCTTTATCCGAGCTTCAATACGCTTCAATGCGCTTCACTCCCAGCTTTTAGAGGTTTCTTTTCAGCTAGTATGTAAACAAAACCTGCGTTCGTGTTCCAGCGTCGTACCATACCCTTGTCAGCAAGCTTATTTAATGCGCTCTCTAAAGTGCGCTTAGTATACGTGATTTTGCTCGCTTTCATGGCGTCCTTCAATTCTTCCATTGTTCTCGGTCGCCATTTCCCCCAGTCAGTTTCCAAAAGCCTAAGAACGGCTTCTTTGCAATTAACTACTGCTGTTATTTTTGGGTACGTTTGTGCAGGAGCTTTAGACGTTTCTTTCGATTTTGCTGTTGGCGCCGTTTTCACGGTCAACGTTGCAACGGTTTTAGGTTTTACGCTTTCAAAAGCTTTATGAACATTAGCGACTATGTTGGGAAGGTCTTTGAGGGTTTTGGTTACCTCTTCAGGGGTTCCTTGTATTTCAACTTCGTAGTCGCCGAGTTTGATGCGGAAGGCAAAGCCTTCAGTCTTCTTTTCTTTGGCTTTTTTATTTGGCAATGTTATCCCACGGATATACACGTATTTTATGCTTTTTAGGATTTGCGTCTTTTGAAATATTTCTCATCAGGAATATAGTATTATATAGTGAGACGCAATATTCAAGCTAATTGTGCTGTAAAACAGGAGACAATCGCTTGGGAAGAAAAGGAATAGCAATATGGCTCTTCAGCAGTTTAACCGTCATATCCCTAATACACTTAATCGACGCAGCATCAGCCTTAATTTTCAATAACCCGACACAAATTCTCCAACTCTACCCTTTAATAAACCAGCAGCTGCAGCAAATACCCTTAGACGTTTACTTCTATTTAGCAGCCCCTTCAACTATCATCCTCTGGGCAATAACGTGTCTAATAGCGTTCGACAATCCTGTGGAAACTTTCCTGAACAAAATCCTTTCAGACGTTAAAAACCAATCTAACACAGAATCACAACTTTTAGAAACCAAATCTGACCTCTTCGACCTAATGTACGAAACCGTAGAATCCGACAGTGAAACACTGGCGCAAGTCCAAGACTTAATGCGAAATATTCGCGTAGAAGTCAAAGACATACAACCAATGAAAGAAACAATGGAAAAAACGAGAACTGAGCTAGGCAGCATAAAAAAGCAAATGAAAACACTTGAAGAAAAACTTCTATTCAACATAGTTTGCCCAGTTTGCGGAAAGATGTTGCGCCCCGACTTCAAACTTTGCCCCTACTGCGGCGACAGCATAACCCTTCAAGAAAAAATGATGGCAGTCACTGACTACAAAAAATAAATCAGTAACTACTTCAGGCGTTCCCTTAAAAGTTCACTGACAAGTCCTGGGTCAGCCTTTCCCCGAACTTCTTTCATCACAATGCCCATGAGCATTCCGAAGGCTTTCTTTCCCAGTTGATCCGCAGACTTCTTGTTCTTGGCAATCACCCTATCCACAAGTTTGGCTAACTCTGCTTTCGAAAACATTTTTAGCCCAAGGGTACGAACCGCATCTTGGAGGCTTTTACCTTCATTCTTTGAAAGCCAAACAAAAACGTCTGCCACAGCTTCCTTTACAAGTTCTCCCGCGCCTACACCCCTGAAGACTTCCGTTATTTGACCGTCTGTAACTTTTTCTACTGCGACTCCATCGCGTTTCATCGCTTTCAAAGTTTCAGTCAGAAAAACTGCAACCGTTGTAGCTGTAACACCACTTTCCTCCACGATAACCTCAAACAACCCACCATATTCCGAGTCGACAAGTTGCCTAGCTAACTTGTCATTCAGTCTGTACTCCGCCATTAACCGCTCAAGTTTCTTCTCGGCAGGCTCAGGCAAATTTAAGCGGAGTTTCTCCACCAAAACCCTCGATATAACTGATGGCGGTATATCCGTTTCAGGATACATCCTCGCTGCGCCTGGCCTAGGACGCATATAACGAGTTGTCCCATCGTCTTTTGCTGTGCGAGTCTCCGCAGGCACACAGTCTAATGCTTCTCTGGCTCTTTCCACAACAGCTTTCAAAGCATCTTGAACGTTTTCGGTGGTGTCAGCCACAAAAACTACCACGTCTTCCTCACTGGCGCCTACTGCTTCACGTAGCGCATCCACCTCTTCTATGGCTACGCCGTAAGCGGGCATTTCGTCAGTGTGAAATATTCCGCCTACTCTGCCCCAGAACTTCGCGCGGTCAGACAGTTCGGTGCCTACACGGAAGCCCGGCATGAGTTCACGTTTTAGAATGCCGCAAAACTTTGGGAGTTTGACAGCTAAAACCTTCTGGTCCTTTTCTAAGGCTTTGTGAATGAGTTTGCACTTGGTCTGCCTGAGAACCTCTGAAACATCAACAAAATCCTCTTTCAGCTCTTCGATTTTGGCGCCTCTTTTCTGCAGGTCTTCTTTAACTCGGATAAGCCCGAGTTGGCGCTGAACCTCATACTCGACAACCTTCGAAATTAACTCAAGTTCTTGGACACCCTTAATCTCGATTAAAGCGCCGTTTGGTAAAGACACGTTCAAGTCCTGCCGTATCGTGCCCAAACCACGCATAACCTTGCCTGTGTCCCGCAGGATTCTGCCGATAGCTAACGCAACTTCCTGCGCTTCCATCGGTGAATAAATCACTGGTGCAGTTGCAACTTCAATAAGTGGTATTCCAAGGCGGTCGATACGGTAACAGATTGTTTTACCGTCGTCTTGGGTTCTTGTTTTGCGTGCTGCATCCTCTTCCAAGCTTGCTGCCTGCATCGGAATTGTTTTTTCTCCAACCTTAATCCAGCCGTCCGAGGCAATGATGCATGTTCGCTGGAACCCAGTAGTGTTTGAGCCGTCAATGACGGTTTTGCGCATAACATGCACTTCGTCAATAGGCTGCATATTCATCATTAACGCTGCAGTTAAAACCACTTCCACAGCCTCCAAGTTCAGCGGATGCGGGGGCTCCTCATCCATTTCCACAAGGCAACTTGTCGCGCGGTTTGCTTCATACAGAACTTTTATTCCTTTCTGAAATTCAAAAAAAGCTGCAGGGTCCACTTGACCTAGCTCGCTTTGGGTGGGTCTAAGCCTGCGCAGAAAAGAGATTTCAGGTTCTCCCTTGAAAAGCGCCGGTGGACAACCACAGAACAGCTTCGTTTTAGTGTTGAGTTGCTGATGGATTTCCAAGCCGACTTTTAGTCCTATCTTGCCGTAGTCAATTTCCATCTGCGCTTTCTCCTTCAACGCCAATTTCTTCTGCCATAGTCCGCGGTGAAAACTCGCCAGCAATATTGGTCTTTAGAAGTTTTTTGGCTTCTTTTGGGTTACTGGTTTGACCGAGAACCCACATCAGCTTCACTAACGCGGTTTCTGGGAACATGTCTTCCAAGGGAACCACGCCTAAAGCCAGCAGGTCGCGTCCTGTGTCGTAGACGTTCATGTTTACGCGTCCCCAAATGCACTGGGAAGCTAATGCGACCACCACGCCGCGTTTAATCGCGTTTCCGATGGCATCGAAGCAGTATTTGCTTACGTGACCTAAGCCACTACCTTCGAGAAGTATGCCCTTGCAGCCTCGTTTAACGTGCCAATCGATGACTGCAGGGTTAAGTCCTGGATGAAACTTTACTATTGCAACTGCTTCGCTGAATTCTGGTTTCAGAACAAGTTTTCTTGCGGCATCGCGTTTTTGATAGTTGTCTGTTAGCATGATTATTTCGTTGTTTTTTACTAAGGCGATTGGCCTGCCGTTTACAGGTTTGAACGTGTCTCTGCGGCTGGTGTGGCACTTTCTCACTTTTGTGCCTCTACTTACGGCTATGGCTATGTCGGAAAGCGTTTCGTGCATGGCTAAGCCAACGTCAGCGAACGGTCCTCGGGTTGCGGCTTGAACCGCTGCGATGAGGTTGGTTGCAGCATCAGAGCTGGGGCGATCAGATGAGCGTTGGGCGCCAACGAGTATGACTGGGACTGGGAGGTTTTGCAGGGCGAAACTTAATGCGGCAGCAGTGTAAGCCATGGTGTCTGTACCGTGGGCTATTACTACGCCGTCTGTGCCTTGCCATATGTGTTCAGCGACTATTTTGGCTAGCTGTTTCCAGTGTTGTTGGGTTAGGTTTTCGCTGTAGATGCTGAACACGATTTCCGTTTTCACCCGTGCAATATCGGAGAGTTCTGGGACTACGCCGTAAAGGTCGCTTGCTGAAAGGGCGGATCGTACAGCTCCTGTGCGGTAGTCTACGCGACTGGCTATGGTCCCGCCTGTGCTCAGGATGATGACTTTTGGCAGTTCAGGTTTTTGCTCTGGAAGCGGTGGCGAGGCGAACGCAGGTTTGGTGCCTTTGCCTATTTTTTCGATTTTCACTTCTGGCGTTACTCGGATGCCAACGTTGTAACCGCTTTTCAACTTTACCACAATGTGTTTATCATCGCCTGTTTCTGAGCGGGGAATAAGAATACCTTCATATGCTTTCTCTTCGCAGGGTTGTTTTACAGGTTTTCCGCCGTAGTTTCTACTTGAGGGCTTATCCGTGTAGGTTTTTTCGTATCTCGTAACGCGTATGACATCGCCAACTTGGCATCCTGCGTTTATGAGAGCTTTTAACGCTTCGCCTTTATAACCTGAACTTTCTCTTTTACTCATTTCTGGATCTCCAACGTTACATTGGAAAGAAGGTGGTTTAGGGCTTTAACTTTATCGCCCGGCATTCACCCGCCATATTAATATTCTTTTTGTGCGCACGTGATATGTGAGAGAGTGTGTGAGTAAGAGAAAAAGAAGGTAAGAGAGCATGTAGGAAGAAAGAGGGGAAAAAAGATTAAGATTTAATCCCCAAACCACTTGAACGTGTAATGATTTTCATTAATGGAGGATATATTCGTGATTTTCAATGACCTATTTGGAGACGACAACATACATTATTGGAAACTGAGAAATACAACTTTTAACCAATCAATAGACCTTGCTTGCAAAAAGTTAAATTCTAAAATACTAAATAAAAACTGATTTCACTATGAACAAAAAAACTAACTCACTAATCAGTACTTTATTACTTTCTTTTCTAATGGTTTTAGTTTATGCCCAGATTAACGTAGGTTTGAAGGAAGGCGATTGGGTTGAATACACAGCCACCTATACTGGAAATCCTCCAGACACATATCCTGAAACGGCAAGAATAGAAGTTCAAACAATTCAGGGAACGGTCATAACTGTTGAAATAGAAAGAGACCTACTAAATGGAACCCAAACTTCAAAAACTGAAACTTTTGATCTTGAAAATGGGGCTCCTGACCTACTAATTATACCATCTAACTTAGGAGAAGATGACGAAGTTATTCATGAAGATATTGGAAAGGTTACAATAGAAAGTGTAGAAGACTACAATTTTAAAGGAACAACAAGAAAGCTAGTTTATGCATATGTGTTGAATACTGAATTTAGTTGGGATAGAAGTACAGGAATACTTGTTGAAGCCATCCAAACAACAGATACATTCACTCAAACATTGCTAGCAGTTAACACTAACATAGTTCAAACACAAGCTTCAGGTTTAGACCCACTGCTCATCTATGGAATAGTAATTGCTGTAATTATTATCATAATAGTTGTAGTCTTGTTGGTTCTCAAGAGAAAGTAGTCTCTTTCTCCTCCCCCCATTTTAGATAAGTCACACAAAATCTTTAATTTGAAAAATGCCATAGACAAGTTTTGGTTGCTTATGAATAAGAAGATAGTTGCTCTGGTAATTATAGCAATACTCGTGGTCGCAATTGCAGCTGGAATAATATTCTTTTCGAGTCAAGAAGAAACTGTTGACAGTAGGATTCAAAACTTAATGGAACAAGGTGACGTTCCATCCCTAGCAGCAGGAATTATAGTAAATGATGCTATGGTGTGGTCAAGCGGGTTCGGTGAGCAATCTGATTTAGATACTGTCTATATGATTGGTTCGGTAACTAAAATGTTCACAGCAACCGCAATAATGCAATTGTATGAAAATGATATACTTGATTTGGATGCTGATATTAATGATTACATTCCTTTTAGCGTTAGACATCCTGATTTTCCAAATACTCCTATTACGATTAGAATGCTTTTATCTCATAGGTCGGGAATAGCGGACGAGGTTTCTAATAAAACGCTCTGGGATTTTAGTGCAGACATGATTAATTGGGCTAATGATAATTTGGAAGCGAATATCAAATTATGGGATACTAGACCTACGTTGGAGGAGTTTTTGGAGGGATCTATAACTCCTTCTGGCAAATACTATTCACCCGATAATTGGGACTCGCAGCCTGAAACAGATTGGGAATATTCAAGTACAGGTTATCTTTTACTTGCCTATGTAGTCGAACAGCTTTCTGATCAATCGTTTTCAGAATATTTGCAGCAAAATGTTTTGTCTCCATTAGACATGCAGAGTACAGGATATGATTACGCCGATTTCGCAGGTAGAAACGCGATTCCTTATGAATGGAGGGATAACGTAAATTTTGAGTATCCTTTGTATAATCAATATGATTTGGGTGGTGGGGGATTGCGAAGCACCGTAGGCGATTTGAGTGATTTTCTTATCGCTCATATGAACCAAGGCCAATATCATAATACGCTCATTCTTCAACCTGACATAGTGGATTTAATGCAGACATCGCAGTTTTCCATGTTCGGACATGGCTTTGGAGGATTCAGTTTTGCTGGTTATGGTTTGGGTTGGCCGCTTTACCAAGACCAGATCATTGCCCACGGAGGAGCTGCCCCTGGATATCTTGCAGACATAGCGTTTAAAACCGAAGGTAACAGTAAATTTGGGATCGTGCTACTACTGAATCGAGGAGCTAGTTTAGTAGAAGATAATTATTTGGTTAACACGTTTTTGCCTGCGGTAATTAACATACTCTTTGATGAAGCTGCTCAACTACCATCCACTTGATTTTCTAAATAGTCCTTTCGTGCTGTGTACCTTTGCGAGTCTTGGAAGAAAGACCCGCTATTCTATTTCAAGAAACGCAAACACTAAGAATTATGCTTGTGTGTGTTTTTTTCTTGTGTTTGTTTTTTTAGAGAGAGTTAGTTAGAGAGTGGAGAGAGTAGGAGAGTTAGAGAATGCGAGGGTTTTTCTCATGCTTTATTCCCCGACTTTGCGTGGCGTTTCTTGAAGTAGACAATCAGACCTAAACCTATAACATACATAATGACTGCCGAAGCTACAACTATCGTTGTTGGGAATGGCAACTCCACGATGAAGCTGACTGTTTCTGTTGTCATAGTTCCCTCTCTGCGGAAACCTGTTGTCTCCGTTTTTGTGTTTGTTGTAGAGTCTGTTTTAACATCACTCTCGGTTTGAGGTACAAAAATCTTGGTTTCATTATTAGCCAAGGAAATTGTGAAGTAGATTGTTTTTGAGGCAGTGATGTTTTCGGGTGTACTTTCAATGTAAACTACGATGCTGTGGGACCCTTCTGTCAGTCCATTTAAAACTGTGTTGCCTGTGATCGTTTGGTTTGCTTGTCCATCCAAACTGTAGCTTACCGTGTAAAATATCTGGTTTACCATGTATTCCAAGGGTACGTCTGGCGTGTTGTATGTTTTATTTTCTGGGGACAACACCTTAATTGTTTCAGAGGGCGAGTTTTCTGAAAAAACAGTAAGAACTTCCACTCCATCATAGTAGACGATAGCTACGTTGTCAATGGTTTTTGTTTTAAACCAGTTATTAATTTCGCGAGAATCATATGTTCCATCGGTTGATATGGCTGGGCCTCGCATGTTTTCTGCAACCAACTCTCCTTTATCCTTAAGAGACGATTGACCAATAATCAGTTCTCCCAGAGAATAAACCGAATAAGTTTTTGTGGTCTGGTTGTAAACTAGTCTGAAGGCGAACCACCTGTAATCTATTAAAAACGTCGCCCTAATTGCGTTGTCTTCAGATAATTGAGGGGGCGAGGGTTCGTAAGGGAATTCTTCGTCCTCTGTAATATTTCCTTCCCATGGGCTTTGTTCGCGTGCGCTTAAAGGAAGTAGTACTTCTCCCTGATAATACATCCTTCCTTGACCGTATTCGTATGTGAAGGCGTAGGCACAGTCTGGGCTCCCCCATGATGCGATGATATTGGCGTTTTTATTTAGAGATGTTACGCAAGCTTCTGCCGAATTAATTGCTGAATAAACAATGTCACCATACTTCATACTTGTGCCGAAGGGTTTGTTAACGACCACTTGAGCTTGACCACCAGTGTTTGCGTATGTGTCGCTTCCGAACCAATCTTGTATCGCAGTTAAGTTGGTACCGCCGTATTTTCCAGGGTACCAGTCTTTGCAATACGCTGACAGGTAGCTGGGAATGCCTTTTAAGAGAATTACGCCTCCTCCGTTTGCAATGTAGTCTTCTATTAGAGATGCATGTTTCGGTTCCACTGCCCAGTTCGCCTTGATGACCACTAGATCATAGCCATTCAAGGATTCCGGCATGTCTCCTGCAAACGTTACCTTAAAACCTGCCTCTTCGAGTGCGCCTGATATGGATGAACGCCAATAATCCATTGTTGGTTCTGATGGATATGGACCCCAATCTGCTCCGTCGGTTAGGTGATGTGCCGCCCAGTTGTCTTTGTGGTTTACGTAAAGTACTGTTGTGCCGTTGGGTGCTGCCCATTTTGCCCCTCCACTGAGAAGCTGCAGGGAAGGCACTAAGGATCCATTGAAGAAAGGCGTTGGAGAAGGAGAGGGAGAAGGAGAAGGCGCATTGGTTCTTCTGTTTATCGTTAGAACAAGGTTTGCTGGTGGAGCATTTGGTACTACGGTTAGCCAGGCAGATAGCTCTTGAATGCCCGGTGTTATGCTGTAATTGTGGTTGCTGAAAGTAACGTATTTGGCTTGATAGTCTGTGTCGTTTAAGAGAAAATCGAATTCCGTAAAATAGGTTACGGACGCTAAGTTTTCGACTGTGAACTCGAATATTACTGTTTCTCCAGGGTAAACGCTGAAGCCAGATGGATACTCGAGTATCTCGACGTTATCTTTCACTTCAAATGGTACGTTTACGGATTGAAATGCATGAACCGCAAAGCTCCCTAAGCTCAGCGTGGAAACTAGAATTGTAGCTAAGAAGACAAGAGGCTTATTCCAGTTTTTCCGTTTTGGAGGTTGGCTCATATGTTCTCCTCATGAGAAAAAATGGTTTTTTCCGGTAAAAAGCGTTTTTATCAAGGTTTCTTGACTAAAGAAACCTATTTTGGTCAATATTTCTTGACTAAACAACTCTCGGCATTGGTCAAGGTTTCTTGACTAAGTCCGTTTTTATTCTATTTAGGCTTCTTGATAAAGCGACCAGTCTTTAGGTCTCTATATCGAACTTGAGCTTTACCTTTCACAGTGACAACTTCATGTCTCCAAGTTACAGCCGTTCGTCCATAATAGCGCGAAACAGGTCTTCTACCTATAAAAACAGGAATATCAGATTGAACGTTTGAAAATTGTTGGTGTCTAAGGCTTTAAATGGGGGAAAAATTTTAAGCCTATTTGGTTACATTAATACGTTTTATTCGCGGATGGAGTGATTAGCTGATTGAAGTTGTCGCATAAGCAGAATCTTCTTTTAGTCTTATTTTCTATATTAGTGATTATTGGAGTTTCGGAATCTGAATATGGAATTGTGCAATCTTTTGTCAGATTTGTTTGTACTTCCTGCATCGGATTAGGGTAGCCGAGGAGAATGAATCTTAGTCGGCTACGTCATATATTTCAATCAATTACTTTTGTTATATCTAATTTGGGATTTGTTTCTCTATTGAAAACTGGTCTCATTTGGCCATTTTTCTACTGTTACGGCTGTCCCCTTGCAGCTGGCGGGTGCCCTATAGGCGTTCTGCAGCATTTTATGATTCTTCCCGCTATTCCTTTCTATCTTCTAGGTACTTTGGGCATTTATGGAACAATTTTTGGCAGAGCTTTTTGCGGTTGGGCGTGTCCCTTCGGTGGTTTTCAAGACCTGTTGGGGTTTTTCAATAAGAAAAAAAGGAAACTTAAGCCTTTCAGTTACTCTAAATTTGTTATGCTGTTGGTAGTTATTGTTTCAGCATGGATTACTTTGGACACTTTCTTCTGCAAGTTTTGTCCTGCTGGAAGCCTGTTTGCGGCTATTCCAGCTCCCTTCTTCTATTCTTCTTTAAACTTAGGTCTCTTTTTTTATGTTCACATAACAACTTTGAGTTTAACCGTTGTTCTGGTGCTGCTTTTTTCGAGATTTTGGTGTCGCTACTTGTGCCCTCTAGGTTCCATAGGAGTCTTCAACAAATTGTCCATTCTAACGGTGTCTCTTAGCCCAACTAAATGTACGAAATGTGAGAGGTGTTTGGATGTTTGTCCCATGGGCATAGATAAACTGGAAAATATCGGCAAGTCAAGCGATTGCATCTTATGCGGAAAATGTGTTGAAGCCTGCCAAACCAATGCACTTAGAATAAATATTAGACGACTTAACAAACCTTAATAGATTTCTTTCACCCATACTTGTCTGATTTCAATGCGAACTAAAATTCTTGCCTTTTCTTTGTTCTTGACTATTGCATTTGTTTTCGGTGTAAATTCTGGATTTGGACAGGAGAAAGCCCAAGATTTCGAATTAGTTGATATCAACGGAAAAGCTTTCAGTTTGTCGGAACATCTGGGAAAAGTTGTTCTTTTAGACTTCTTCGCCACTTGGTGCGGTCCCTGCATTATGGAAATTGAGCATCTTCAGGCTCTTTACAGCGATTACTCTTCCGAACAGCTAGTAATTTTGTCAATAAGTGTGGATATAGAAAGTGATTCCCTTCCGAAACTCCAGCTTTTTGCTCAACAAAACCAGATGCAGTGGACGGTAGCTCGTAAT
>Ga0209536_100003549_pt1 | contig 24999 bp, 19 predicted proteins | sample DeeMarSeWOR28_12_FD_187461 | JGI IMG/M metagenome (GOLD analysis project Ga0209536, IMG submission 187461) | Marine sediment microbial communities from White Oak River estuary, North Carolina - WOR-2-8_12 (SPAdes) (version 2) | ecosystem: Environmental > Aquatic > Marine > Intertidal zone >...
GAAAGGCAGAAGAATGGCAAAGTATATCTTTGTAACAGGCGGAGTTTTATCATCACTCGGCAAAGGCATCGCTGCCTCTGCCATGGGGGCCCTCCTTGAGGCCCGGGGATTGCGGGTGACCATCCAGAAACTGGACCCATATATTAATGTTGACCCCGGCACCCTGAGTCCGTTTCAGCATGGCGAAGTGTTCGTCACTGATGACGGGGCTGAGACAGACCTGGACCTCGGTCATTATGAACGGTTTACCTCTACCCGCATGTCACAGAAGAATAACTTCACAACAGGCAAAATTTACTATAACGTGCTGCTGAAAGAGAGAAGAGGCGACTACCTTGGTGAAACAGTCCAGGTTGTGCCGCACATAACCGACGAAATCAAGAACAGTATCAAGGCCGTCTCTGACGACTTCGACATCGTCATTGTGGAGATCGGCGGTACGATTGGCGACATTGAAAGTCTCCCGTTTCTTGAGGCCATACGACAGTTTCGGTATGATGTGGGGAGAGAAAATGTTCTGTATGTTCATCTTACGCTTGTCCCTTTTATCGCGACTGCCGGCGAGCTGAAATCCAAACCAACGCAGCACAGTGTAAAGGAGCTGCGCGCAATCGGTATTCAGCCCGATATTTTAATCTGCAGGACGGACAGGGCACTGTCCCAGGGAATAAAGAGAAAAATAGCCCTGCACTGCAACCTGGATATTGACGCGGTCATTTCTGCAAGAGACGTTGAAACCATCTATGAAGTCCCGATCGTACTGAGGGATGAGGGGATGGACAGCCTGGCTGTGAACAGACTGGCCCTCGATACAAAAGAGCCGGACCTGTCGACCTGGGCCAATGTAATTAAAAAGGTAAAAGAGCCGGAGGATGTTGTTTCCATTGCCATCGTGGGAAAATATGTCGGACTGAAAGATTCCTATAAGAGTCTCACTGAAGCGCTCATACACGGCGGTATCGCCAATAACGTAAAAGTTGCCATTGAGTGGTTTGAAGCCGAGGAAATTGAAAAATCCGGGGCAGAGCGGTACCTTGCGGATGTTGACGGCATACTCATTCCGGGAGGGTTTGGAGAACGCGGGATTGAGGGCAAGGTTGACGCGGTAACATATGCGCGGAAAAAGAAGATACCCTTTCTGGGTATCTGTCTGGGCATGCAATGCGCTGTCATTGAATATGCGCGCAATGTCTGCAGGATGGACGGGGCCAACAGCACGGAATTTGATAAAAACACGAAATATCCCGTGATTTATCTTATTGAGGAGTGGTACGATTTCAGGAACAAGGTAGTTCAGAGAAGAGATCTTCATTCTGACAAGGGGGGAACCATGAGACTGGGTGAGTATCCATGCGTTCTTGAAGAAGATACACTGGCATTCAGGGCTTATGGTGTGAAAGAGATTTTTGAAAGACACAGGCACCGGTACGAATTCAATAATAATTATATGGATACACTGAAGAAAAACGGGCTGATTATCAGCGGAATGAGCCCGGATAAACAGTTAGTTGAGATTGTGGAAATAAAGGACCATCCATGGTTTTTTGGCTGTCAGTTCCATCCTGAATTCAAATCAAGGCCGCTTGAGCCGCATCCAGTGTTCAGTGCGTTTGTACGTGCAGCGTTTAGGGAAAAGAAACTGCTTTTTCAAAACTCTTCTATCGAAAAACTGGAGGTATAGTGAATGAGTGATATTATCGATGTCTATGCAAGAGAAATTCTTGACAGCAGAGGAAACCCAACAGTAGAAGTTGATGCGCTGCTTGAGACCGGAGCATATGGAAGGGCTGCTGTTCCATCAGGGGCCTCTACGGGCCAGCGGGAGGCGCTTGAATTACGGGACAAAGACAAACGATATGTCGGAAAGGGAGTACAGAAAGCGGTAAAAAATATAAATGAAAAGATTGCGCCGAAAATACTGGGTATGGAGGGGTGCGATCAGGTCTCTATCGATAATTTCATGATTCGTCTTGATGGCACGAAGAACAAGAGCAAGCTCGGTGCAAATGCCATCCTTGGTGTCTCTTTGGCAGTAGCGAAAGCAGCGGCTATGGAGTCTGACCTTCCGCTTTACCGGTATATTGGCGGGACAAGTGCGCGGGAGCTCCCTGTTCCCATGATGAATATATTAAACGGCGGAGCACATGCCGACAATAATCTCGATATTCAGGAGTTTATGATCATGCCGTCAGGGGCGCCAAGCTTCCACGAAGCATTGAGGATCGGAGCCGAGGTATTTCACAGTCTGAAGAGTCTTTTAAAATCAAAAAAACTGAGCATATCTGTGGGCGATGAAGGAGGATTTGCACCGAATCTGAAATCAAATGAGGAAGCACTGGTTCTCATAATGCAGGCGATTAAAAAGGCCGGGTACAGACCTGGAAATGATGTAAAACTTGCACTGGACTGCGCTGCTTCGGAACTGTTCAGAAACGGCAAGTACACGTTTGAGGGGAAGAAGGTCACGTCAGACAAACTGATAGACTTTTATGAACAGCTGATTAAAAAGTATCCCGTGATATCAATTGAAGACGGGCTTGCAGAAAATGACTGGAAGGGCTGGGAAGAAATGACGAAGAGAATCGGGAATAAAGTCCAGATTGTCGGGGATGACATCTTTGTAACAAACCCCGAGATATTTGCAAAGGGGATAGCAAAGGGCATCGGGAACTCCATATTGATTAAACTGAACCAGATCGGGTCTCTGACTGAGACACTGGATGCAATAGAGATGGCAAAAAGGGCCGGGTATACGGCAGTCGTTTCACACCGGTCAGGAGAGACCGAGGATTCAACCATTGCTGACCTGGCAGTGGCAATGAATACGGGCCAGATTAAAACAGGATCTTTGTCCAGGACAGACAGGATTGTCAAATATAACAGACTCCTCAGAATTGAAGAGGAATTGGGGGGCGCGGCGCTGTTCAGGGGCAACAAGGTGTTCTATAATCTAATATAAGATCAAGAAGGCACTAATATGCGTAACGTACGGCGAAAGCAGGTTCACCACGACAGAAAGATCAAGCACCTTGTATTTATCACCTCTGGAATATTGATGATGATTTATCTGACCGTGAACCTCATTGCTGGTGACAATGGACTGCTTAAATATTTAAAACTGAAATCAACGAAAGAGAAACTGCTGGCTGAGACGATGGCGATGCAAAATCAGAACGCGGATATTCAGAAACAGATCGAGACACTCGAAAAAGATCCCGCTGTCATTGAAGAACTCGCCAGAGAGTATGGGCTTACCAAAGAAGGAGAATTGATTTTTAAATTTAATGGTCAGGAGCAGCAGTAGACAGTATTCGATATACAGTATTCACCATGTGGGCACCATTCTCATGGTGAGATCTTGCCAATAACGGAGATTCTTACGAAGAACGATTAATGATATACAGGAGATTCCATGTTTGATCTTATGATAGAGGCGCAGTTTTCCGCAGCACATCAACTCAGAGGGTATAAAGGGAAATGTGAAGACCTGCACGGACATAACTGGAGGGTCCAGGTTACGGTCTCATCTGATAAATTGAGCGACATTGGCATGGTAATAGACTTTCATGAATTGAAGGATATTTCTGGCGAGGTTATCTCATCTCTTGACCATACATTTCTGAATGATGTTTTTCCTTTTACAGAAATTAATCCATCTTCCGAAAATATTGCCAGGTGGATATACGAATCAATCAAGAAAAAGCTGAATAAAAAGGATTGCAGTATGTCGTCGGTGACTGTCTGGGAAAACGATACATCGTCAGCCACGTATTATGAATAGAGAAGCGTGCTTCCCTGATTGTTTTATCACTGAAAGCCTATTCTCGTGGTAAAGGGGATAATCAACGATCCGCCGTTGTTATCCGTTACGCGAACTTCTATGTCGTGATAGCCTTTATCTTGCGGTTTAACTTCCCATGTAATTAATCCGCTTGCAGGATCGATGGTCATGCCTTCAGGACCTTTTTCGAGTTTGAACGCGAGTACATCGTTATCCGGATCAGTTGCCTGAACCTGATATTTATAAAGAGTGCCTTCAAAGACAGGTTTGGACTCAGAGAATACAGGGAGCGAATTGAGAACTTTTCTTGTCATTCTCACTGACTTTCCTGAACCATCTTTGTCATAGGGGGTTACTTCAACGGTTACTTTGTCTCCACTCTTCAGTTCAGTGTTAAGATATGGCATCTCACTTGCAAAAATATCATTGACGGTCCATTTATATCTGTAGTTAATAACATCATTGTCAACATCTTTTGCGCTTATCGTCACCGTGAAATTTGAATCCACCTTTGGCTTTGCAGGCAACAGTTCAGAAATAATTATCGCTGGCGGGGTATTTCTGACAGTAAGTTCGTTTGATTCGAACGTATTCCCGTTCTTAACGAGAACAGCCTTAACCGTATCTCCCTTTCGCAATGCATCAGAACTGAAATTAAGGCCGATGGAAGATTCTTCCTTTATATCATTGATGTACCAGTTGATTTTTGCTCCCTCAAGGATCTGACCGTCTGTTGAGAGGGATATAACAGTTTCAACTGTAGGGTCATCAGGGTATATCCTGATATCGCCGAACTGTGCTGAACGGGATTTTATGCCCTGTTCACCGATACTCTCCAGGTCCAGTGATTTTTTTTTATCTGAACAGCCGGCCAGCAGGAATATCAGAATCAGTATGCAAATGCATTTCCGCATGGTCAATCTATCTCTTCGCTTCTCCATCCGATAATACCGCTTTTCTGCGAAATTGGCGTGAGACTTTCAATCCCGAGAATACTTCCGGTCGACTGCTGCGCGAATCCTTTGGTTGATCCGCTCTTTGTCACCTGCGCGCTTACTGATGACGGCATTCCGGCACCAAGCTTTTTGACGCGTGCACTATCCTGAGTCGTTGTGCCGCTGTCCTTCTGCTCTTTAAATACATATTTCTTGTATCCCGTTCCTGTTTTATAATAAACGGCATAGATATTGCTCTCTCCCTCATAGGAGCATTCGTCAACGCCGGGGATGTACGTTGCAAACATGACCAGTCCGCCCAGCACGAGTGGTTTTGAAACTGACCGCTCACCGTTATGACTTAATGTCGTGCCTGTAAAGTCAGAAGTCTCTACGAGGTTCTTGAAGTACATGGACCAGCCATCACAGGCGTATGAGGCTGTCAGCAGATTAGGCCATGAACTCACTCCGCTGCCGCATCCGCTGCTAACACCGGACACACTAAGGTCGGCACCTACCGCAGCGCCGGAAACGTCAAGTAAATTGCTATATGATGTTGTACATGATCCGTCATAGCAATCGTCCTTGATTCCATAAAAGGCGCCTGTCTCGGACTGATTTTTGTCGGCGGTTCCAAAAAATTGGCCGGTTCCAAAATAGACCCAGAAATTCCACCTGTCATCAACCGCTATCGACGGGGCAGCTGTTATTCTTTTTATATCGTCATTGTTGCCGGCTATGCTGTTGACGTTACCGAGGGTAGACATGACCCATTGGGATGGATCGGTCTGAACCCCGTAACTCGTTGTTATTCTCTTCATAAGGGCGTTCCAGGTTCCTCCCTGCTTGTAATTTTCACCAATATAAATCACATCTGCCTTATTATCGATATTTGCATCGACTGATATGGCATCAGACAGAAAAGCGGTCGAATTGCCGGTTGCAATTTTCCAGAAATTTGAGTTTTCAGTCCAGGTGCTGATGATCCCGTCACCGTTGCCACTGCCTATATCCAGGACATACACATATCCGTCCTGAAAAGCGGTCAGGTTGGATGCACTGTCATAGTTCGTGGCGCCTGACCCGAACACTGCATACCATTTATGTGTCGAGCCTGATTTGATATGCGCTATGGCCGGGTACGACATGCTTAATCCAAGATCAGGATCGGAGAATGTCCAGAGCAGGTAAGGGTTGAGCGGGTCGGTAATGTCAATGGCGAAATACTCGGGAGATGCGCTGTAACTGGTCCCGCCTGACGTCCAGCTGATATCTTTTCCGCCATAACGGAGACTGCCAATAAGAATGGTTCCCCATCCGTTTATGTGAGCGGTGTCTGTGTCATATATCTTAACATCAGAGACTTTTGGCTTTGAATCAACATAGTAGACATGGGTATAATCGGGATCCGTAGACCACTTAAGGTGCGGCAGGAGTGAACGGGGTATGAAGGCCCACAGTTCTTGGCCAAGAGTATGGCCTCCGGAAGTGCATGCTCCACTGGCATCCACGTCAGGATAGAATTTGTGGCTGGTCTCGTTGTAGCATCCTGCATTGAATGCATGCAGCATGCCGTCATTTGCTCCCACATAGACAACAGTTCTCCTGTGTAAATGGCCGTATCTGAATGCTGTATAAGTCCCGTCTCCATAGAGCAGGTCGTAGTTTTCCATAGGCGCTCCAACCGTTGTGGGGGTCGAGTAAATAATATCACCCAGTTTCCAGACGTTTGTTATGCCGTTAATGGTAATCGTTCTTTTCCGGTAACCGTCAGGATGCCCGGCATCTGTTGTTGCGCCCAGGGAGCTTCCACGGACCCAGTTCATAATATTCGTAGCCTCTGCACTGTCTGCAGCTCTCAGGTAGGGTTCAATTGTTGTCAGATTGGCTGTCGTAAAATCAACTCCATTATAACCATCTATCGTGGTGTATATGGTTCTATTGTTAGGGGACGTTTGCCAGAGGATCTCGCCTGCTTTCCAGATCGGATTTATATTTTCCAGCTCCGTTGTTGCAGAAGGAGTCGTCGAGTCCTTTACGCCGTCACCGTTTGCATCAAGATACTTCTTGACCCGTGTTCCCTGCGCCTGATCATAGCTCATTTCGAGGATGAGATCAGAAGCCATATCGAGCGTATCATTGCTATTGGTGTCTTCCCTCAGGTTTCCATACCTGTCGACAAATATAGAGTGGAGGTATCCAAGCCATTGTCTGGATTCAACATTTTCAAGTTTTTCAGGATAGAAAAAAGCCTGGTAAATGGCGCCTTCACCTTCCCCGGTTGTTGCGAGCACACTGACAGCGGTTCCTGACGAAGCGTTTTTGAGAATATCATTGATCGCCTGTATGAGTGATGCCTCGAGTTTGTTTCCTGCAGAGGCTTCATAGTATGTATCAGGTAATCCGTCCTCATCTTTGTCCCACTCCTTGCAGTTTGCGTCCATCGGAAGAGCAGAGGGGCTGCAGGGGGACACCGGAAGCGTCACATTTCTGCTGTCCGAGGGGTATGAGGTGCGATTATACGGCCATAAATTACTGTCGTAGTCATCAAAAGCACCGTACATGCTTGCCTGCTGCATGGCATTGACTCCCAGCTGGGAATCACCGAATATATAGACATTGTACCATTTCAATGTCTGTGTTCCCTCCATGTCAGGTCTGATATCATTGACGTGTGTATACCATGCGGGTACAACAGGGTCAACAGACCCGTTCCATTCACCGTCAGATATATGCAGTACATAACTCTTTCTGCAGGCCATGGGATCGCCGCTGTCACACCAGGGATCTTTGGCTGATGCGATGCCGCTTACATACGCATTGTTGTTGCAGCCGGAATGGTCATTAGACTGAATAAAGTAATCCCATGCCTCGTTAAATGCCTCACCGGTCGGGGTGCCGTAATAGGGCGGCTCGTTCTGGAGTGCATTGACAAGGTTCGACATGTTTGAACCGGCTATCCCGGACAACATGCATCCATACCTGTTGTCGCTGGCATAGACCATGAGGCCGAATCTCGGTGCATTCGTATCAAAGTCTCCATCATAGTCTTTGTCAGCTATATTCTGTATAACGCCCCTCTTTTCATTATCGGGAACATCTACTTTTAAACTGGCGCTTGCGAGCGTACCAACCATGCATGTAAGAGGACTCTCTGACTGGCTTCCTGCGGTGGTTGTGTTAATATCCGCGGCAGTCCAGATACCGGTATTAAAAACTCCATCGTTAAAATTATCATCATTACATACGTCACAGATAAATTCGTCATATTCGGCTGTAGCACTTATGGCGCTGTCATAGGATGCGGATGCCATGCCTACGAGAACAGCGGCCGGCATGGCTACGGTTGAAACGCCGTGGTTTGTCCAGCTTGCTCCGTCATCAGAATAGTAATAGGTAAAGGTATCGCCAACGCGCGTTATTCTTACCCATTCAGGATAGGTCCTGCTCACATAGGCGCCGACCAGGACTGAATTTCCACCGTCTGTGGCGCGTTCAGAGAACTGCAGTCCGGAGCCGTAGGTTGCCATTGCCTTGACATGCTGACTGTTGGAAGCGGTACTGGCACGGACCATTAAGCCTGCCTTTGCGAACGTCTGCCCGGACTCATCAGGAGGACTTATAACGCGGAGCTTTACATCAAAGTCACCCGTTGCAGACTGGTAGACATAACGGAAACTGTCGTTTGTCCCAAAAATATATGAGCCGTTCGTCGTCACAGTGAGAAATCCGGCACTCGTATAATCACTGATGCTGAGTGTGTGATCAAGCTGTGGATAGGATCCGCCATCTAACGTGAAGGTACAACCCAGATTATGGTCTGAATAGGTCCACCAGCCGCCTTCTCCCCGTAACGTGTGGGCATTCGTCTGCTGGGAGACCGATTTTCCACCAAGCAGCGCTTTTCTCAACAAGTCAATTCTTGACATTGTTGCCCAGTTGATGAGATTGCCGGAGATACAGGTGCTGCTGTTGCCTATCCTGTATTGGGGATCGGAAGAGGTAATTGAACATGTACTTGTCTCGATAAACTTGTTAGACGAATATTCGTAATATGTATCGCTATCAAACAATCCGTAATAATCGTAGTCGGGGTTATAGACACGGTCCGGGTTCTGCGTGCTGTCCGTTGACCCGCAGTTGGCACGTTTTGCACTGTAACCGGCAAAGCTCGTACAGTCATGAAATGCCGGCATCTGCATACTTCCTGATACATCAAGCAGGAGAAGAATGTTGGGCGCTACTCCGCTGGTGATAAAGGGGGGATATGCGGTATAGTCATCGATAACCTGTGCCTTTGACTGCAGCGGGCTCAGTATAAGCAATGCTGCGATGAAACAGATGATTATGTACGGATATTTATTTTTCATAATTTTCTCCTATTGAGCATACTGGAGTACTTTTATTTTTCTGATGCAGCCTTTGTTGACAAATACTTTAATATCAATGGCTGCTTCCATATTTTCCAGTTTGATCATTCTGTTTCTGGGATTAAATATCTTCACGGTATCGCATAGCCTGTATCCGATTCCGTCAACATAGATCAGTCTTTCTGAAAAATCATCCATGGTGCCGGTTATGACATCATCATAGGGCAGGACTGTATCGGGTGTCTCCTCGGCATAATCTGAGCTCATCACAATGCCGGGAGCAAATATAACAACGAGCATGCATGCTGCCAATACGATAAATGCACTCAATGCTGATTTTTTGACTCTGTCTATCATTATTCCATTACCTCCCTTGCATCGTGGTGATTAACCACTATCAACGTATCTGTATATTGCTCCGACTGTGCCCTCTGAATTGGCCACGTCGGTGCTTAATGAATTAATCCTGTAAAAAAAGTCCATACATTTTGAAGATCCCTTGCCGATTCCTTCGTAACCTGCAGCCTGCTCCTGTGAACAGCCTTTCTGGGAGAGTTTGTACATATAATCGATGTCTACGGTAAGATTTCCGTAAGAGAGGTCCTGTGTGTCCGTACTGAAATACACTGACCTCAACTCAGTGGCCAGCCCGGCATCGGTAACCAAATTTGCATAACCAACAGTATCCATATTGCGGACAACACGTTTAATGAGTCCTGTCGTTAATTCTGTTGCACCATCCGCCTGCGCCAGATTGAGGGCCTTCAGTCTTATATTTCCTGATAGCATATTATCAAGAGAGCTTGTGCTTATTGCAGCGAGGCCAACGATTGTCAGAACGACCATCAGCAGCAAAACGATAACCAGTATATATCCCTTTTCATTTCTTTTATCCATTATATGTACCTCATCTGTTCCTGATGTTGACCATTGTTCTCATCCATCTGCGCCTGAATTTATCATTTGTTGCAGTATGATTTCTGTCTTCAATCACTGATGGAGGATTGCCCTGTCCGTCAAAAGCCGGGTCTTCTCTGTCAGTCATTGCCAGGATGTTGACTCTTACGGCCCTGATGAAATTTCTGTCATTTGCGGCAACAACACTGACAAAGTCCCCTGCGTCAAATCCCGGAACTGCATTCTGTTCGTCAATGACTCCGTTATCGTCAATATCCAGGGCATAGGTTATCTGGAAGTCCTCTATATTTTCAGCCAGTTCATCTATGTCTGACGTTACAGTTCCTGTGCAGGTAGCAGGGTTGGCGCCCCGTCGTATTCTCATGAGTGTTTCACTGGCATCAACGCAGTACGTATGATCCTCATATACGTAAACGGGCCTTCCCCTGTCGCACATGTTGTCGCCGTCTGTATCCCACATCGGGAATCCCTCCGGTATTCTGCTGCTTAATACCAGATTGGCCGGATCAGTACAGATGCCATCCGAACCCGCTGTGCAGTTGGTTACCTGTTTTGGTTCGTGAGCATCTATGGATATAATCTGACCCAGCGGAACCCTGACCGGCTCTCCGCTTGGAGAAACAACGGCGATTGAAGTGGCTTTGGGTATTGTGTAAACATCAGGCAGCGATGGGCAGGGAAGGGTGTTTAATCCCGCTCCCTGCTGAAATAACATGCCTACATATCTGAGACCACCATAAATTGTTAAGGCGTCTGTCGAATTCGTACTGTTAGTCGGGGTCATAAAATCCTGACCTGCGAGCAGCGTTTCATCCAGGTCCATGCCGAGCGGCCACCCGAAACCAGCGCCCTTGATTTCATTTGCGACAATGTCATGGGAAATTTTTGCCTGTGTGTTTACTTCTGATACGCTTTCCTGCGTTATATAGGCGCGGTTTTGGACTACATACGTTGCAGTAGCTGCAGCAACCAGCAGTGAACCGATTGCCAGGGCCATGATTAACTCAATGATTGTGTATCCTTTGCATTCATTACTCATGAACATATCAGTTCTCCAGTACCCGTACTGTATCGAATGTGACAGAGTGATTTACTCCCTCTTTATCGACCCAGCACGTTCTTGCCCGAATTGCCGAGGCGTTTACAGGAAATGCACCATCGGGAACGGTTGCACATGCTGGATTGACTGCATTAGCGCAGGTGTTGCCGTTGGCGTTCAAAGACGCGCAGTTTGCAACAACCCACCATCTTCTCGTGAAGGTTACTCCACCGGAAAGAGTTGGTTCAGAAGCAGCAAGGGGTGTATCAGTACTCGCTGCGATACTTGCATAGTCTGTTGTCTTCAGTGTTTCAATTAGGTCTCCTGACATATTTGTCGCAACCCGCAATTCTCTGCTCGATTTGTTACCTCCAACGGCATAGTACTGCATGCTCATAACGCCGAGCATGCCAACGAGCAATACAACCAGGGCTATCATGACCTCTACTAATGAAAATCCGGACCCGCAACGCTGTAGGTGCCGGACAGCTGTAGAATGAAGAAGAATGTTTTCTTCCAGTGAGGCGTATTTATCAGAATCGTAAATCTTCATTTTTATCTCAGCTCCACCCAGTTAGTATTGGATGTGTTATCCGGGGCACTGCCAAGCCATAAGTATAAATTTGTCTCACCCGCGGAGTTGGCGAGCTCTACACAGGCAGAATACCCCCTGAACGTATCCTGCAGGTAAATGGTCCCTGTCTGGTTTGATGAACCATCTGTATTAAAATCAAAGAAAGCGGCATCAGCAATGGCCATGGCATTTGGACCATTTGGCGGGTTTACCGCATAATTCGCACTGCCGAGTACAAGATCTGTACCATATTCAGTAGGGATGGTGATAACTCTGACAGGATTCGCACCGTCATACTGGTCTCCCGCATCCATGAGTGAGCCGTTTGAATCTGCATCAAAACCTATTCTTAAGGTGTTTGCCGTTTCATTAAATGTCATTATATAGGTCCTGTTTTCCTTGATCGCAATGGTTCGTGCAAGCCTCATGTTCTGGAATAAATCATTCGCGGCCCTTTTGACGGAGTTTTTTGCGATAAATCTTCCATATTGAGGCACTGCAATCACCGCAATGATGGCTATGATAGAAATCACAACCATAAGTTCAATCAGTGTTACTCCCGAGCTGTCTTTTAATTCCCTGACTTTCAGCATGTCTCTCTAATTGCAAATCCCGTGCTAGCTGTAAAAAGCCTGAATATTGATGACTTATATCCGACTTGCGGAAATTTATAGGTAATGAATTTCATAATTTTGTGTAATCAGTTTCATAATCAACGACCCTTGAACCATCAATGCTGCCGAACCTGTGCTTATTATTCTTTCTCCTTAAGTCGGTATTCGACGCTCGAATCTTTAGCAGTGTTACGTGTATACTTATACAATGAAAAAGGAGAGGATATGGAAATTTCCGGATTAGCAGAAGATATCATAAAAAAAGTATTAGACAGAAGATGTGACGCTGCAGAGGTCTTTATGAAAGACAGTAAAGGCATTTCTGTCGAGGCTAAGAATGGCCAGGTGGAGGCCCTTGAAGCGTCCAAAGACTTTGGCCTTGCATTAAAAGTTATAAAGCAAAAGAGAATGGGATTTGCGTTTACCACTGATAAAGACAATATTGAGGAGACAATTTCCAATGCGGTAGAGGGTACTGAATGGACCGGCATTGACGAATATGCAGGAATTCCTGAACAGCTTTCTTCAGATGAGGTCTTGATATACGATCAACGGGTAAAAGATATACAGGAAGAAGACATTATAAAAGACTCATTGCTGCTCGAAAAAACCACTCTTTCTTATGATAAGAGAATCACAAAGGTCAGAAAGGCTGAAGTCGGAGTTGGTGAGGGACATACAATAATCGCTAACTCCAACGGCGTCCGGGTTGCGTATAAAAGCAGTTATTACACGGCCCATGTTACGGCGCTTGCTCAGGATGAGAGCGGTCAGAGCCAGATGGGGTGGGATTATGCCAGCAGCAGAAAGATAGATGATGTTGACATAGAATCAGTCGGTAAACGGGCTGCTCAAAGGGCAACTGAACTGCTCGGCTCCAGGAAAATCAGCGCTCTTAAGGTGCCGGTTTTATTAAGTGATGCCGTTGCAGTAGATTTCCTCGAAATTCTGAGTGCATCATTGTCTGCGGAAGCGGTTCAAAAGAAGCGCTCTTTTCTGGCAGACAGAACAGGACAGTCTGTAATCAGTCCGCTCATTGACATCTGTGACGACGGCACCCTCCCATGGAGAACGGGGACAAGTCCTGTTGATGATGAGGGCGTACCGACGAGAAAGAAAGAATTAATATCCCGGGGTGTGCTGAACGGATATATCCACAACACCTATACGGCACGAAAAGATGGTGTTTCATCTACCGGTAATGCAGTCAGAAGAGGTGCAAGCAGTCTTCCCGGTGTGGGTGTAACAAACTTTTTTATAAGACCGGGCGAACTGTCTCATCACGATTTAATGAAATCCTTGCCCAGAGGGATTGTTATCCTTTCCGCCATGGGAGTGCATACAGCAAACCCTGTATCAGGCGATTTTTCAATTGGCATCTCAGGGCTGTGGATCGAGAATGGATCCGTTCTGTATCCTGTCAAAGAAGCGGTTATATCCGGCAATATCCTCGAAATGTTTAAGAAGGTGGAAGGTGTTGGAAGTAACCTCGTATTTTACGGCAGCACCGGTTCTCCCAGTATCCTGATAGGCGAAATGGATATCAGTGCATAAAACGTTCTTTCGGGCTCATTCTTGATCTGACTGAAATAACAGGAACGCTGTGTTTGACATGAAGAGCATTGGATGTGGAGCATACTAGATTCAGGATATTGACGCTTGCCCTTCTTTCTGAGACTGCAGTCCTCATCGCGGCTCTTTTCTGCGTAACACATTTCCGGATTGATATTCCACTATTAACGGATACTCTACCTCGTGATTTCATTATAGCCATCGTTGGATCTGTGCCGCCTCTGGCATTTTTTTTCTTCATTGTTTCAGGAAAATCTGCAGAATTATCATTATTAAAGGGGATTAGAAAAATCGTTTTGAGTGATTTACGGAGTATTTTTTCTCATTCCCGGCTTATTGATCTGATAATGATATCTCTTGCTGCAGGTATTGCTGAAGAATTGCTGTTCCGGGGCGTTCTCCAGATTAAATTTGGAATTGTACTGTCAAGCATTCTGTTTGGACTGGTGCACTTCATATCACCATTCTATTTCATTGTTGCTACGGTTATGGGTTTTTATCTCGGGGCAGCTTTATATATATTTGATAATCTGATGATTCCTGTCCAGATTCATTTTCTCTATAATCTGGGAGCGCTCGTGTATCTGCGTTTTTTTGTGAATAATGATGATGCGAAATGATGATTGAGCGCTTCTTTCCATTGATGGAGAGCCTGCAGCATTACTCAAATATCTTTAAATACCTTTGCAAGCGACTCACCGGCAACATGCATCTTCCATTCATTCAGATAACCAAATGGCGTCTCTGTAATGATAAAGCCGCTGCCGGCAAGGCGTTCTTTGGCAGTGTCGATCAGGCTGCACGTAAAATCAGGGGGCGCCTTTGATGTTGACAAATGGTTAAAAGAGTGGAGTACGACATTATTCGTGTCGAATTTCCCGGCCAGCCACTTGATGTTTTTTATGAACTTCTTTAAAACGTTGCCTTCCCTTTCCGGATCGCCGGCTTCGGCATGATAAAATACAACAACCGCATTTTTCACGGATGTATCGGCATCCCGAATAGGCACATCCGGGAGGACTTTTTCATATGTCTTAAACCAGAATTCTGGGGAATAAAACATCAAAATTTTCATAACGATCTATTAAGTGTCTTAAAATTTAATGCTCTGGGGTGCGCGGGGACAGGGGATAACATCCCGAATGTTTGACATTCCGGTCATATACTGAATAAACCGTTCGAACCCGAGTCCAAAACCCGCGTGAGGCGCTGTGCCAAAGCGCCGAAGATCAAGATACCAGTCCATATTTTGTCTGGGCACCCCTGTTTCATCCATTCTCTTTTCAAGTACGTCGAGTCTCTCTTCACGCTGGCTTCCTCCGATAATTTCTCCTATTTTGGGCACCAGCACATCCATTGCCGCAACGGTCTCTTCATCAGGATTCAGTCTCATATAAAAGGCTTTTATGTCTTTCGGGTAATCAGTAACAATTACAGGCCCTTGAAAGACGCTGTCTGTTAGATATCTTTCGTGTTCAGACTGTAAGTCGAGGCCCCATTGAACGGGAAATTCAAACGTAACGTTTGCCTTTTGGAGTTCTTTAATTGCATCCGTATATGGTAGATGAATAAATTTCTTCTCGGCAAGGGCTTCCAGATCACGTGCAGAGGTATTTTTATAGAACTTTTCAAAGAAAGCGATTTCACGTGGACATTTTGACAGAACGGTTTTGCACAATTGCTGGATAAACTCTTCGGCTAGGTGCATGTTATCCTTCAGGTTCGCAAACGCCATTTCAGGCTCGATCATCCAGAATTCGGAGAGGTGCCGTGATGTATTTGAATTTTCAGCCCTGAACGTCGGCCCGAATGTATAGACATCACCAAGAGACATTGCGAGAAATTCAGCTTCTAGCTGACCGCTTACCGTCAGATAAGCCTGCCTGCCAAAAAAATCCCGGGTAAAGTCTATATTGTTGCTTTCATCCCGCGGCAATTGGTCCAGATTCAGTGAAGTGACGGTAAAGAGGTCTCCGGCTCCTTCACAGTCACTCGCTGTAATAATAGGAGTATGAATCCATAGGAAGCCCCTTGACTGGAAAAAATCATGGACAGCATGCGCGAGTACATTTCTGACTCTGAAAACTGCTCCAAACGTGTTGGTCCGGGGCCTTAAATGACCGATATCCCGCAGAAACTCAAGTGTGTGCCCTTTCTTCTGCAAAAGGTACTTTTCCTGGTCCGCATTGCCGAACACATCAATGTCTGAAACTTCCAGTTCAATCTGCTGCCCTTTACCGGGAGATGCTTTTATTACCCCGACCGCTTTTATTGCCGCACCTGTATTGCAGTTTGATAATTTTTCAAATGCACCGGATTCCCCGGATACAACCAGCTGAAGCGTTTCCTGGGTAGAGCCGTCGCTGAGCGCAAGGAATGCGATCCCCTTTGACAGGCGCTTTGTCCTTATCCAGCCGCATACTGTTACGGCGCTGTCTGCATCGAGGTCCGCAAATATATTTTTTATTCGTGTTCGCTCCATATCAGAAGGCCCTTATGCGAATGCGGCGATCTTTATAAGAAATGATGACGCCGGATGCTGTAATCTTCTCCAGGGTCAATCCTTTGGCAATATCTTCACCTTCACGAAGCACAATTCCATTAATATTAACGACTCTTGAAGATGGGTTATTTGAGTAGATATGAGTATTGATAGAGATCTTGGGCAGCTCATTTCTAATGTCAGAGGGCAGTTGGTTCATTTCGATTACTTCTTCATCAGAAACGGCGGAACCATGAAGCGAATCACCAGGAAGTGCCGCTTCATCAGATGGAGCTTTTGCACTCATGTCAATTTCCTCTTTAATCTTGCCGCGCAACGTCGCGAGTTCTTCTTTATCAGGCAAAAAAGAGCGTGCTCCTGAAGATTCAGATTCTTCTGAAAGGATCGTTGTGTCCGGCTTGCTTTCAGCGGGCAGGGCATGGGATGACCAGACTTTTTCTTTTGAAGTCATTGACGTTCGTGGGGCATTATCTGTAACCGAAGGGGATTCCGATGATGAGTTCATGTCGCCCAGAGCAGGAAGAGAAGATTTTGCTGTCTTCTCAAGAACCGCAGAAGTTGCAGCTGGATCGCCTGCATCAGCATTATGGACCGGTGCAGATGAGGCCAATTCCGTCTTGTCAGAAGATGATTGCGTTGCAACGACCTGTTTTTCTGATTGCCACGGTTTCAACCAGGCAATCAGGATGCCGGCATTTATGAAAAGAGCTATAACAATCATGGAAAGCCAGATCAGGCGTTTCTGCGGCTTCTGTACTGGCGATGCATGTACGGTCAATAAGTCGGGAATCGAATCCTGATTCCGTTTCTGCTCAAGCTTTTTCAGTGCATCCAGGATAAAAGACATACTTAATTATTCCTCTGTAAACTGTTTGAACAAAAGCGGCACTTCCTTGTCGTTCAGTGTATTGATATGTATGATGGTCCTTGCACCAACGATCCCATCCGGTTCAAGTCCTTCTGCAACCTGAAACTTTATTATCTCTGCAGCGAGCTCATCAGTAAATATTGAACTTCCGTCACCAGAGAGGACCCTGTCATGAATCACGGCCAGCTGTGTGTCTAACCAATTTACCACGGGTCCATCATATCCGGTTTTAATGTTTTGGCGGTAATCTGAGGGCGGTTTCCATAGCAGCGTATAATCGCCAGCCCATCGTGACCGGATATCTTGTAAAGGCATGCTCCTGCGTACAGAGCCGGCTGTTAAAGCAGCATCCTGACCGGTTATTGCGGTCACGGCCGCATAGTACTCCTGTCCGGCATCATCATACAATTTAAGCAGGGCAGGGCGGTTTAAATGAAGAAGCCCTTCGATGGAGCCCCTTTCACGGAGACATTTTAGTCCGTTGGCTTCGGCATAGCTGCAGGCAGGTCCGTCATTTTCAGGATTGTATACTAAATGCCACTCTCTGAAAAGAGCTTCATATGATTTATCCTTGTTTGTATCGATTGATAAAATGACCGGCTGCGTATCCCTCTCCTCGTCAAATTGTGATGCGATTACCGGATCTGCAGAAATCCCGACAGAAGGTTTACTGAGAAGCCTGAGGGATTGTTCGCTCCTGAAGTAGGATGTTGCAAGGACAACTCCAAAAACGATGAATACCATAACCAGCGGTGCCCACGCGGCCGCCTTTCTGAACTTGCCTGCTGCCTTATCTGTATCCAATACCTCGCGGGCCGCTTTTTTCAGTATGGAACTTGTTATCTTTGCCTTTTCATTGACGAAAGCTCCCAGCAATGCCCTGTCGCAAATAATATTGATTAACCTCGGGACTCCACCTGTTATGCTATACAGAGTGCCCAGCGCGGAATCCGCGAACAGTGTATTGTGAACTCCTGCTACTGAAAGGCGGTGAACAACGTAGGCTTTAACATCATCTCTTGATAAACTGCCCAGGTGATAACGTGCAATAATCCTTTGCGACAGCTGATACAGTTCTGGGCTGGACAGCTTATCTCTGAGTTCAGGCTGTCCCAGAAGGATTATCTGGAGCAGTTTTTTTTGACTGGTTTCGAGGTTTGTTAAAAGACGCAGCTGTTCAAGAACATCTGCACTGAGATTCTGGGCTTCATCTATGATCAGAACGGCCTTGCGGCCGGATTCAAATGAGTTCAGTAAAAAGGTGTTTATCAGGTCAACAAAGACTTTGATGCTTTTGTTTTTCTCCGGATAGGTGATGCCGAATTCGTCACAGATGGTTGCCAGAAGCTCGTCAACGGTTAATTTCGGATTAAAAATAAAGGCGATAGCAGAGTTTTCGGGTACCTGCTCAAGCAGGCATCGGCAGACTGTTGTTTTACCGGTGCCGATTTCGCCAGTCAGCAGGACAAACCCTCCGTCACCGTTGAAGCCATACACGAGGTGAGCAAGCGCTTCACGATGCTGTTCGCTCATATACAGATAGCGGGGATCAGGCGCGATGGAAAAAGGGGGCTCTTTCAGTCCGAAGTACTCTTTATACATGAATGTGGTATATCTTTAGATGTAATATCATAATTGTACTGTCTTTTAAGGTAATATAAGAAACAGGGAAAAAACAAGAAAGTATCTTATTTGAGTATCTGCGCTCCGGTGAACTGTCACTGTCATAAGAACAATTTGACAGCGTTTTCAGAACTACACAGAAAGTGCATACAAAAAAGAACGTTTTTCAACTCCCTTGCAGATAGTGGTGAAAATAATTAAGCTTTATGGGATGAGTCAGAGAATTGTTATCAAGTACAGGACGAGGCAAATATAATATTGAAGACCAGCTGGCGTGAAAAACTTTATACAATAATCTTTGGATCAGATACTCCTGCGGGAAAATGGTTTGATGTCATCTTAATTATCAGCATTATCTGTAGCGTTATTGCAGTAATGCTGGACAGTATGTCAGAAGTAAATAAAGCTTACGGCAGACATCTGTATGTCGTTGAATGGTTTTTCACCATTTTATTTACCCTGGAATATATACTGCGGTTATTGATCATCGGGAAACCAGCGCATTATGCCAAAAGCTTCTTTGGGATTATTGACCTCCTTGCCGTACTGCCAACGTATGCAAGTCTACTGGTTCCGGGAAGCCAGTATCTCATCGCTATAAGGATTTTAAGAATTCTTCGCGTATTTCGTGTTCTTAAACTCGTTGAGTACAGCAATGAAGCACAGATGCTTATAAAGGCACTTGCCGCAAGCAAGAGGAAAATTATTGTATTTGTCTTTGCCGTCCTGACACTGGTTGTTATCTTTGGGTCCCTCATGTATCTGATTGAAGGGGAAGAGAACGGGTTCACCAGTATTCCCAAAAGCGTTTACTGGGCCATTGTGACAATGACAACGGTCGGCTATGGAGATATATCGCCAAAGACGAACCCGGGGCAGATTCTTGCTGCTTTGATTATGATTATGGGATATGGCATTATCGCGGTCCCAACGGGGATAGTCACCGTTGAACTTGCACACGTGAGGCGTAAATCAAAACAGAATCTGGTATGTTCGCAATGCAGCTCTGAAGATCACAGTCCGGATGCTCAGTATTGCAAGGATTGCGGCGCGAGATTGCAACGCTGACTTTTATTCTGTTTTCTGGCTGTTCTGACACGGTGCATCCGACCCGGGCAGTTTTATCTCTGTCAGGATAACTCCAATGCCAGACATGATCGAACAGACAAATGAACGCCATATGCCGGTTGCAATCATATCGGAAGAAGCTATGATACTTCCATACTCAAGCATTGACGGGATGGCAATAGAGAAAGCTCCAATCAGACCGCCGCACACAACGCCACCGATAATACGCTTTGAAAGTGTCGCTCCTCCGGCTCCCAGGGTCACGAGTCCGCCGCAAATCAAGGGTCCAAAGACAGCAATATACCAGAGCTTCTTCAGGCTCGCTAATTGCTGAAACGCTCCTATAGATGCATAATCTGCAATTGAAAAAATTCCTGCCCCTAAAAGGGCATAGATCATAATATGCCAGTATCTTGGCTTTAATGCAGCCTGGCGTTCTCTCCTCTCCGTCATCCTGCGTCGTATGGTTAACGGCCAATTATAGAAATGGCAAAATACACTGTGCTCCAGTAAAGCCCCTCTTTCGCCGAATACCGGAACGATATGCACTGCTTCCGTTGCCCAGTATCCAGCCATAAATCGCGCTATCGCTGGGTAGCGGTAGGCCATCTGGATCGGAAAGGCGAGGTACCCGATATATTTAAAGAATCCGAGGAATACGGCAATATTGTAGTCCCTGAAATTTCTCTCCCTTATAACGAGATAGACGACGTAGAGCCCCCGGGCCAGCGAGCCGGGTGAGATCGGGACGACCTGAAACAGTGCAATTATGCTGAGTCCAATGGCATATGCCTGTACACGCGGCATTTCAGGATGCGTTGCCACATAAATAATTGCTATCAGAACAGAAACAACCTGCGTAATCGGTACTGTGCAGATGTGCACTGCCAGGCTCTTGAGATACTTCTGGATGAATGGTTCAGAAGTCTGTGCACGAATAATAGCTGCATCCTCTTTGGTCAACAAATTTTTATTCTCACCTTCCATGACCATGTCACGAAGCCATTGGGAGCGAAGGTCTGCATTGAAATAAAGACGGACCGGGCGCAGAGCAAGATAATCAAGCCGCTCTTTTGCATACTGGAGGTCAGTGAAGAATCTATGCAGGCCTGCGGGAAGAATTGATAATGGCATATGATAAAAACATCTCCGGACCCGTGATGCCAGCTTTAAAGCACGTTCATCACTGACTCTCCCTGCCCTGTGCCATCCAATAATATTTTCTATGATTTTTCCGCGGACTGCCCGGCGGAAGTAATTCCAGCCCGAAAGAATGTGCCTGTAATGCTTTCTGTAGTCATGTCGGCCCCATATGCGCCTGATAAATCTCCCGGCAAATGGGACAATGCCTATCATGCCAAAGAGGAGTGCGAACACCTTATTTTTCCGAAATATTTCTTCACATCCGGCGTCAATGAGATTGCGCACCCGCCACCCCGTAACAGCACTCTCAAGCATCGTTGTCCATAACCTCGAATCATAAAGCAGGCGGAAATGATTGTGTGTAATGTCAGGAACTGAATCTCTGTATACGCGTTCAGCTTCCTTCAGCTCTTCCAGCATTTCACCCATATCCGAAAACTGATCCGGATGAGCATGGATGAACGTTTCGAGTTTCGCGATATCCCCTCTGTCAAACTGGACCAGACTTCCCCGGGACAGTCCATGAGCGATCAGTTTGAAATCCCCCGGACTCATCGGTAAAAATGGTAGAAGTGCAAGCCCGGCCCTGAAATCAACTGCAACCAATCCCCCGGACGGCGAGTCATCTGTTCCTTTTCGCTTCAGGCAGTTTGGCTGGCTCTTGCAGGTCGACCACTCATACTGTCTGGCAAATTCATGTGCGCCTATTTCATGCAGCAGGGCAACAAAATTATTCATGAATGTACGCTTGGCCCGATATTCGGGAGATCCGAGACACCGAGAATTAATCTCCCGCCCTTTGCTCCACTGCTGCAGAAGGTCAAGGTGTTCATCAACTTCCAGCCGCCATGTCCTGCCGTCAACCCACTCACTCAGTTCACCGCAGCTGCCCAGTTTTCTGTCCACAAGAGTTGCATGGATATCAACGACCGCCCGCTCATCACCAAAGCGTATTTTCGCTGCACGTCGTATAAATTTCTGCCAGATTGCACCGGATCTTGATGCTGCAGGATTAGCCTGGAGCTGAAAGGGGCCCTGAAAACCGATCCAGTATATAACATTTCGAAAGATTCGGGAAAATACTGTCGGGGGGATCAGGATTTTCATGGCAAAGACTTTTCCTGCCTCAATTCCATCAAGAGGACCGTCATCACACTGAACCTCGATAACCCTTACTCTGTAGACCTGTCCGGCAAATCCGCCGCCAATAAATTTCTCAATGAAAAGACGGACAACTCCCCTGTTTTTTCCGCTGACAGACGTAACCTCATATTCCAGCTCAGTTCCTGCCTCGAACCGGTCGAGGCGCATCGGCCGGTGCAGTGATTCTCTCCGGAACGCGTTTTCAAGTTTCCAGTAAATGGTATCAGGGGATGCCTGCGTCATTGTGTACTTTCTGGCGTTAAACAGGCGAGAATTATTGAGCAGGGCAGGATAGAGTTATCTGTAAGCATAATTTCTGACATTAAAGATGTTCATTTCTGTACTTCCATTTTGTATATAAAAGAAATCAATATGCGATTGGGAGAATATTGGGCTCTTTTAGTATATAACCTGATAGCGTATAGGATTGGAATAAGCTGTTCATTTCACAAATTATATTATAGTTAAATTCAGTGATGATCATCAATGGTTGACCTGAGTGAGTCGTTTTATAAAGCGATTCGACCCATTTACATGAGCTGGAGGAGCCATCCGAATGTTAATCTGTTTTCACAACGTGACATGTGAAAAGAATTTTCCGGCCTGATGAATGAATTTCCCTACAGAATCCAGAAATAACTGATCGAAAATATCACCAGGTAGTTTTTAATTTTGGGCAGTTAGATTCGATCAATGATGATTGGCACAGGAGTTGCATAAAGAACCAGTGTTGCTCACTATAAAAGTTAAAAATATTCTTTGGGAGAGTATTCATCGTGAAATTAAAGAAGTTGCTAGAAGACATTAATGCGGCATGCAATACCTGTGATGAATGTGAACCCTGCTGTACGTGGAATGTGCTTAAGAAATGCATTGAGAGTGAGAGGGTGATTCTTCATGATGACCGGTCTCGTGAATCAGTGTTAATGTCACTGATAGAAGCATAGAAGGCTGTCTTGCTCGTTTCTGATTCTTAATGAAACGGTTGTCTTGTCTCCGGATCAAAACCATATTACAATCAGTAGTTCCTATTCGTGAAAGAACTTTTTGAAGTGGTACTGTATGCGTCAAAAGTCCATTTTCCTCTTCTTGTTTTATCCTCAAGAGACCGCTTCAGCAATACCATAAATTCAGTGCGCGGAATATCATGAGCACCGAATGTTTTCAGATGTTTTGTTGCCACCTGACAATCAATAAGCGTAAACTGCCAGTTCGCAAGCTGCTGAATGAGACGTACAAATGCAACTTTTGAAGCGTTGCTTTTTTTGGCATACATTGATTCTCCAAAAAACGCGGAACCAAGGGATACTCCGTAAAGACCTCCGACAAGCCTGTCATCGAACCATGATTCGACCGAGTGTGCAAATCCGGAATGATGAAGATGAATATATGCCTCAATCATTTCATCTGTAATCCAGGTGTCTCCTGCAGTCTTTTGATGTACTGATGCGCATTCTCTGATAACAGATTCAAATGCCCTGTCCATCGTAACGTTAAACGTTTCTTTGTTCAGTGTCTGCTTCAGGCTTCTTGATACTTTTATTTCGTCTGGAAGCAGGACGAGTCGTGGATCAGGGGACCACCAGAGGATAGGATCTCCCTCAGAATACCAGGGGAAGATCCCCATTGAATATGCAAGCAGTAATCGCTCTTCCGCGAGGTCCCCTCCGACGGCAAGGATACCGCTTTCGTCTGCCAGTTCAGGCGGTGGGAATATGATTTCATCAGGGAGCTGAAAAATGGGCATTTCCAAGAAGAACGGTATCCGTTAATCGTTATTTGGTAATAGTATACAAATGTCGGGAAATATTGTCAGGTTCCAGCGTTAACGAACAGCCATCAAATGGAATAATTGAAAGTGAGGTGATCTTTATCTGTGTCGATAGAGACCTTGCCGCCTTTCAGGAGTTTTCCAAAAAGTACTTCTTCTGAAAGGACGTCTCTGATTTCTGTCTGAATCAGCCTTCCAAGGGGCCTGGCACCGAACTGGGGATTATAGCCGTGCTCTGCAAGCCAGGACTTTGCATCATTCGAGATAGTAACAATGACTTTCTTCTCCTTGAGCTGTTGCTGGAGTTCCATAATAAATTTATCGACCACCTGCTGCATAATATCCGGAGTAAGGGGATTAAATGTAATCGTAGAATCAAGGCGGTTTCTGAATTCAGCGCTGAATAACTTATTGATTGCATCTTTTCCTTTTGCCATGGTGTCGTCGCTTCTGTCGCCAAAGCCGATCGTGCTCTGACTCATTTCACTGGTTCCTGCGTTTGACGTCATAACAAGAATAACGTTCCGGAAATCTGCCTTTTTCCCGTTATTGTCAGTGAGCGTAGCATAGTCCATTACCTGAAGCAGAATACTGAAAATATCAGGATGTGCCTTCTCAATTTCATCCATTAGGAGGACGCAGTAGGGGTGCTTTCTGATGCCGTCTGTCAAAAGTCCGCCCTGATCAAATCCGACATACCCCGGCGGTGCTCCGATCAGTCTGGCTACGGTATGTTTTTCCATATATTCACTCATGTCAAATCGGATGAACTGAATTCCAAGCACTGTAGCGATGGTTTTTGACACCTCGGTCTTGCCCACGCCTGTCGGTCCGGTAAATAAGAATGAGCCGATCGGTTTATCGGGCGAACCAAGGCCTGCACGGGCCCTTTTTATTGACGAAGCAAGCGAATGGATGGCCTGATCCTGTCCGAAGACCGCCTTTTTCAGTTCATCTTCAAGTTTCTTGAGTTTGTCCGTATCAGATGTAGAGACATTGCGCTTCGGAATTCTCGCGATCTTGGCGACGATCGCCTCTACTTCCGGCTGACCAACGGTCTTTTTGCGTGAATAAGCC
>Ga0209536_100003550_pt1 | contig 24993 bp, 17 predicted proteins | sample DeeMarSeWOR28_12_FD_187461 | JGI IMG/M metagenome (GOLD analysis project Ga0209536, IMG submission 187461) | Marine sediment microbial communities from White Oak River estuary, North Carolina - WOR-2-8_12 (SPAdes) (version 2) | ecosystem: Environmental > Aquatic > Marine > Intertidal zone >...
CATAGAATGGCTCGGGTGCGTTCGTTAATGGCGGGTTCAATAAGCGTTGGGTCGATATTGAAGGTACCCGGCTGGATGTCCACAAAGACCGGGGTGGCCCCGCAATAACGGATGCTGTTCGCCGTGGCGATGAAGGAATGGCTGACGGTGATCACCTCGTGGCCTGGCTGAACCCCCACGGCCAGCAGCGCCAGGTGTAAGCCAGTGGTACAACTGGAAACGGCGCAGGCGTGCTTGGCACCCGCATAAGCAGCAAAATCGCGCTCAAAGGCAGCCACCTCTGGGCCCATAGTGACCCAGCCGGCCAGGATAGGGCGACTGGCCGCCTGGACCTCTCGTTTATCCAACCAGGGGCGGGCCACCGGGATGAATCGCTCTGTATCAGGCATATTGTTGGACCTCCTTCGAGTCCCAATTGTGTAGTATTTCTTGCTCCAGCAGCACCTCTGGTGGCTGCTCGAGGCTCAGATACCAGTCCTTAAGCTTGGACAGTCCCTCATGGAGCGTTATCTTGGGCTCATAGCCAAGCAATTGACGAGCCTTAGTGGCATCAGCGTAGAACAAACCCAGGACATCGCCCGGTCGAGGGGCATCGTGGATCACCTCCACATCCGGCCGACCGACCACCGCCGCAACTTCGTTAGCCAAATCCTTGATGGAAGTGGCACGCCCGCTACCCAGGTTGATGGTCTGTCCCACGGCTTCATCAGCTAGGCCAGCCATCAGGATTCCCTCGGCCTGATCGCTGACAAAAGTGAAGTCCCGGGTCTGGGTGCCATCCCCGAAGATCACCATAGGCCGCCCGGCCATACAGCGCAGAAGGAACTTGGGGATCACTTCGCCACAATCCCCCTCATGGTGGCAGCGAGGTCCATAGGTATTGAGAAGCCGCACCACGACAGTAGGGTAGCCATAGGTTAGGAAAAAGGCACGGACATAGGCCTCGCCAGCCAGTTTGGCAGCTCCATAGACGGTCGTGGGAAAGTTTGGATGTTCTTCAGTGATAGGCGCCCAGAGAGGAATGCCGTAGACCTCGCCAGTGGAGGTATAGACAAAACGCCCCACGCCTGCTTCCCTTGCCGCCGACAATAGTTTAAGCGTGCCTGTGGCATTGCACTCATGGTTGTCCTCAGGGGAGTGGATTGAATGCCGCAAGCACAGGCATGCCAGGTGGAACACAATGTCCACTTCCTGCATCAAATCGGCTATGAGCTGGCTATCGCAGCAGATGTCCGCAACGACCAGGCGGACCTGATCGGCAGGCAACCCAGCCAGGTTCTCGCGCCGTCCGTTGAGCAGGTTGTCCACGACCGTCACCGTCGCTCCCCGATCACATAGTTGGCGTGTTAGCTCAGAACCGATGAACCCCGCACCGCCAGTAACGAGAACTTTCTTGTCCATCATTCCACCTGCTTTCTTGATATGGGTGGCTCTTTCACTTAACCACCGTGGTTAATAAAGTGGAGCTACTGTGCTCATTAAACTACAGATAAGTTAGAATTTCACCAAGAAAGTCCATGAAATTTGTTAGAACAAGGCGTTCAGAACGAAACCTGTTACAGTATCTTATCAGTAATTCGGAATAGCGGTCGTGCCTCCCTCCAAGAGAGCTTGCGGGAATGTCTACCCAAAAGGGTGACCACCCTGTGCCCTGGTGCAGGCAGGGGGCCGCAACTGCATTTTGAGAAGGAGGACGTTACGGGTTAGTCCAGGTCGTCAGGCTAGGCTGGCCTCCCTGGCACCCTGTTTCTGACGCCACCATTCCACCATTCGGCTCAGCCCATCTTCCAGCCTTACCTGGGCTTTAAAACCCAGCAGCCGCTCTGCTTTGCTTACATCGGCCAGCCGGCGCTGGGCCAGGTTTACCTGGCGCGCCGGACCATACTCCGGCCGCAAGTCGGATCCCATGATATCTAGCAGTGTATTGGCTAGATCGTTAAGGGTGGTTTCCACGCCGCTGGCAACATTGAAGGCCTCGTCAGAGACGTTCGCCTGGGCTGCCAATACATTAGCCCGGGCGATGTCTTCAACGTAGATAAGATCCATTGAGGTGGTGCCATCGCCAAAGATCAAGGGTGGCTGTCCGGCTGCAATACGCTCCATCCAGCGAATGAATAACTCAGTGTAAGCGCCGTAGATGTCCATGCGTGGACCGTAGACGTTCCAGTAACGCAACGCGACATAGTTCAGTCCATACATCTCGTGAAAACTGCGCAACATTCCCTCGCTGAAGGCTTTGGCCGCGCCATAGAAGGTACGGTCATTATAAGGATGATGGGTCTCGGTTGTAGGGAATTCTTCCGCCATGCCATAGATCGAAGCCGACGACGCAACCACCAGCTTCTTGACCCCAGCCTCGACGGCTGCTTCTAGCACGTTAAAGGTTCCTACTCCCAGCACGTCCAAGGCCAGACGTGGATCCTCAGCGCACTGGGTAATGCGGATGGCTGCCTGGTGGAAAACCACATCAACCCCCTGCATGATCTCCCTCAGCAGTTCGCGGTCTCGAATATCCCCCTCAACGAGTGCAACGGGTCCGTGGGCCATCGCCCAGGCCAGGTTCTCTCGCCGCCCCCGGCTGAGGTTATCGAGGATGACGATTTCAGACGCTTCTTGCTGCACTAACTGGTCAGCGATGTGGGAACCAATCAGACCAGCACCACCTGTGATTAACGCTCGGCTATTTTGCATGATTGTATGCTCCTTTGCTTATAGAGTTCAGATCAGGTTCACGGGTTGACCGGCGATTACAGCGGCATACAGGCACTCCAGGCGCGCCACATAATGAGCCCACGAATGTTTTTGAACCGCATCCTGCCTGGCTTGCTGGCCCAAGCGCGCACGCAGGGCTGGGTCTCCTATCAGTCTCTGCAAAGCAGCCGCCATTGCCGGGGCATCTCCCGGTGGAACCAGCAAACCGTTGCTGCCATCTTGAATCACTTCGGTGAGTTGTCCCACCGCCGAGGCAATGACCGCCGTACCTGACGCCAAATACTCAAAGAGCTTTAATGGGGACAGCCATAGATTATGCTTCATAGGGGGGTAAGGTACAACCGCTATATCGGCCGCAGCCATCAGGCGAGGGACCTCTGCGTGTGCCACCAGGCCGGTGAACTGCACGGCATCTCCCAGGCCGATGTCAGCGGCACGCTGCATCATCGCTTGGCGCTGAGACCCATCTCCCGCCAGAACCAGACGGGCGTCAGGATAAGCTGCCACGACCTGAGCAAATGCGTCCAGCAGCGTGGCCACGTCATGCCACTGGTAAAAGCTGCCGACAAAGAGGGTCAGCAGATTGGCATCTATCCCCAGCGAGGCGCGGACTTCACATCTTGCCTCCGGATAAGGCCGAAACCGCTCCACATCAACCCCGTTGGGGAACACGGCGACCTTCTCCTCCGGTACACCCCATTCGGTGACCAGATGGCCCTTGGACTGTTCAGAGACGCAAATGACGCAATCGGCTGCATTCAAGTTATACTGGAACATCTTTTTCGCTCGCCAGCGTAGCATCCCGGTGATCGGTTTGCCCATGTAGTCATGCTCTAAGATCTCATCAGCCTCAACGAAGAGCACGTAGGGCAGCCCGAGCTGCTTGCAGGCCATAGCTACACCCATTTTATAGAGACCGTTCCGCTCATAGACGACGTCGTGGCCAGGTAGGCATTGCAGGCACGCATCAAAGAGGCGGTAGCTAGAAAACACGTTCAAATAGGGCACGCCCAACCAACGCTGCACGTGCCAACTAGCCTTGCTGGCCAGGTTAAACCAGCGGCTTGCCGACCAGGTCTGAGGCGCCAATCTGGGCGTCTGTAGATCGCTAGTACACACGATTTCTTCAAGGTTGCGGGGCGCCACGAAGGTCAGTTTGTGACCACGGGCTTGCAAGCCCCTAACGATATAGCCTTGCAGGATGTACGTTGCGTCCGCTGGCTCACCGCGCATCACGCTCTGCAATGGTTTCAGTTCAGGCGGGCAAATAGCGACGTGCAACTGGCCCAGCGATGAAGAAGCAGGGCTATTTTCGATTCTTACGTTGTGATTTGTCTCCAAGGCAACATCCATAGATGAGTCTAAACCTTCCATCAAATCTAATTCAATACTCTCAAGATATGTTCTACGGTGTTCTAGTGGCTTAATCATCCCTCGTCTTGATGGGGTAGGCGAGATTTTTGCAGTTTGGTCAAACCCATTCGAGACCCAATAGCGTGAAGGCTAAGGGAAGACACGTCGCCCAAAGGGTTGAGATTGAGCAGGGTCAACGGTCGCGGCAAAGACGACATCCACCCAGTAGTTTGACGATTTGTAGCTTGAAGTTGGGAAGGCGCTGGGGCCATAGACGTAGACCCCGTTGCCGCCATCCACACCCATCGCCAACGCTCGAAGCGGTGGGTTGTCCACCCCGGAAGTTTTGAAGTAGTTTTGGTCCACAGCGTAGCTTCCTACCTCCGTATGGTAAGAGGCCACATAGGTTGTGTTGGCAGTGATCGCAACCGGCATGGCGAGGTTAACCTGCTGCCAGCCCGAGGCCGTCTCATTGGCAAAGGCGGCCGAGGCCAGCAGCGTGCCATCACTACTCCACAGGTTGCCGATGTGCGTGCCGGTATTGTCTACGCCTTTGTAGAAGCGGATGCCGGTGATGTAGCCATCCATATCCGCCTGGAACTTGACCCCAACCTCAACGGCTTCTTTGTCATTCGCAGATGGGCTGGCGGGCGTGTCGGTATCATCCCAGAGGCTGCAAGGGCAGTTGGCACCCGGACCCGTCACCGTGGTAAAGGACCAGGTGTAGTCGCTGACAAGGGCATTGCCGTCCACGTCCTTCACCCTGGGGTCCACGGCTCCGCCTCGCACCGTCGCCGTGTGCTGCGTGTCGTCCGCCAACGCCGTACTTGGCGTCAAGCTCGCCGTCTGGCTGGCACCATTGTAGCTCACGGCGACCGACACCAGGTTGTCGCCTGGGTCACGCAGTTCAAACGTCGTGGTATCGATAGTCGCCGGATCCATCGCTTCACTGAAGGTGGCCGTGGTCACCGCATCTAGCGCTACGTCCGTCGCCCCAGCAGCCGGTGTCACACCTGTCACCGTAGGTGGCGTCGTGTCGACGAAGTTGTCGACGGTTACGCTCACCCGCGATGAGGTAGTCGTGTTGCCAGCGCCATCCCGAGCCACGGCCGTCAGCTGGTAGACCCCATCCGTGACACTTGTGCTGTCCCATACAGCCGTGTAGGGCGGAAGCGTGTCCTCGACGCCAAGATTTGCCCCATCCAACTGGAACTGAACCCCAGCCACGGCCACATCGCCGGCAGCGTCGGCCGTGATGGTGACCGTGCCTGACACGACCGCCCCATCCGCCGGGTTGGTTACAGACACGGTGAGCAGGGATTTGTCCGGAGCAACATTTAAGGCCGCCACGAGATTTTGAATGTAGAACAGGTCTCCCCGGTAGAAAGCGGGGACATCCAAATACTTCACCAACTCATCGTAAGGTTCTTCGAGAATATAGGCTTTGGCCAGGAACAAGGCGTTATAGTCATAGAGAGGCTGATATATTCCCTCGCCATAGGTCCGATCGAATTTGGACACAAACCAATAGGGCTCAACGTCATTGTATTCTGTCAGTGCCGCTTGTACCTCAGCACCCGCCCTGGTCCGCAATTCGTCTGCCAGTTCGGGCACCATATACATAAAATTCCTGGCTACGTTCATGGTCTTCTCATAGGTGAAAGCGTCGTCAGTAATATACGAATCTTTACTGAAATTATTCACTCTGAGATCCAGCAATCTGTTGTATTCATTCCACTTGGCACTTTGATTGATACTTGAAATATCACCCGCCAGTTTCTCCAATTCCATGTAACCGCGATAGGCCGCGATATATGCATTTAGAACATACGGGTATTGATTAAATTGAGCATCGGTCGGATAGCTGGGGTTCGAACTGGTCGGTTCTAGTTTGTTCTTGAGCGCATTGAAAATCGTCACGGCTTGGTCGGGAAACACCTGTGCGTACTTCCAGGCCGCATAAAAAGATGTCTGCGGGAATTTCCAGGCCTCAAATTCGCCATTCCACTGAGAATAGCTGCGTGGCACCGTGGCAATATTACTATTGGGATCATCAAACGCCCGACTCATCAAAGCCGCACGCTCCGGAGTATCGGTGAATATCTCCCGTTGCGTGCCATTCTTCCAACCGATATGGGCAATTTGGGTGAAGTCATAGGTCGCTCCGGGGCCGTAATTTTCCTGGATGTAGCTCTTCAACTGCATTTGCAGCGATGGAGGCAGATAGGGTAAGGCAAGCAACAAGCTAGTCACGGTATCCCCAGGGTTATGGAAATATTCTGCCAGATGATCACCCTCCACATAGGGCGCATAAGCCCCATTGGCAGCTTGTCCCCACAGCCCTGAGTCGTGAAATCCCGGCCTCAGATGTCCGGCAGCCAGCATCTTGTTAACTTCTGCCTCAAGTCGTTGGGATAGCTCGTTGGTTGGCAAGACCGAGCTTTCTGGCACGCCTGGCGCGGTCACTCCGATGGTTGGCCATCTATTGGCTCCACCCGCTGGACCGAAGGCGATCAACGCATTTCTCTCCAGCAGATAAACTCGACCTTTATATGGATAAAAGCCACTGCCCCCGCCACTATAAACCCCATTGCAGGAACCATACACTTCGCAGGGCTTCATCATTTCGTCATAACCGGGTATGCCAAGGCAACCCCAGATACCGCCACAACTGCTGTATTCCCACGAGGCATTAACCCCGTAAGGCTTATCGATCTCAAACGCCCCATACCCCATATTGAAGCCTTCAACCCAGTAGATCAGATTGCCTCCGGCGCTAAAGGCCACCGGCTCATCGGCGTACCCTCTGACAAAATCATAGACCTGGCCGATATATTGCGTGCCGAATTTCCAGCCAGCAATCCCCCCCGATGCGCCGCCGTTGGGTTCTAGCCCAGGATCTCCGTTTTTGTAACCCATATGCGTATAGAGCACGCCATCGCCTCCAATCACGGGAGGCTGCTTGCTGCCACCGTGGGTCGCCGACACCCATGACACGGGGGCAAAGACCGGGTGTTCCACGCCGCTGGCAGCATCCAAGACAAACAAGTGGCGCTTGTGCGGCTTTTGATTGAAGTATTCTTGGATTTCCGAGGCATCTATCGTTCGCGTACCACTCACCCAATCCCCGGGTACGGTTCCAGTCGGGCCAATCAATCCTCCGGTAGGAATCCCTGCGAAAATGTCATAGTTCTCCTCAAAATATGAATCGCCAAACCAAACCCAGCCGACTTCCTTTTTGGTCCCGGAGAACAGCACATACTCTTTGCCGGTACTGGGCTCCGTGTAGACGACCGGCCAATAGGTGGAAAACCCAACCCCCGGCAGCAGGTCTGATTTCCAGACCAGGGCGGCTGATCCTCCGTTGTCTCTGATGGCGTAGGCATGCGAGTTATCCGAGCCAAAATAGAATACGCCATCCTTGTACGCGGCAGACTGTCGGATCGGCGCGTTGGGATATTCATCTGTATCGTCACGCCACTTCCAAATTAAGCTGCCATCGTTGGCGTCCAGACAGTAGAAATACCCATCGCGATTACCGGCGTACACTCTCCCGTTCATCACCAGCGGATTGGTTTCAAACCCAGCCCCGGCTTCCACAAAGCTCCAGCCGCTCTTGAGAGTCCCATCACTAGCATCGATGGCGTGGATGCGCCGATCATAAACGCCGACGTACAAGATCCCATTGGCGTAAGTGGGTGAATGGCCTAAGGGCACCTCGGTACCGTAGGTCCAGAGATGAGCGCCGTCGGCCGCATCAAAGGCATACAAGCCCCTGGCAGTTGATATAAATAACTTGTCCTCTGCGGCGATGACCTGGGTCTTGATTTGAATATGGGGTTCAATGGTCCGGTACCATTCGACAGAAAGCTGACCCCTCACTTCCTCCGGCGTCCACGAGGTCCTTTGCGCGTTGGCTGCCACCATCGGCCAGCCAGCTGGCCCAGGCGCTTGGGCACGGATAGGTCTGATATCGATGCTCAAGAGAATTACGAAGAACGAGATGATATACAAAATCTTCTTCATGCCGCTATCGCCTCAAGAATATAGTCAAGGTAAACAACCCCAGTCATGATGCTGCCTTAAGATCCTGATGTCGTAGCACCTCCTGATAGACCGAGATGAACTGATTAGTAACGGAGGCAGGCTGATAGGGCCCTTGTTCGTATGACTCGCGCGCTGCCTGGCCTAACCTTTGCCGTAGCTCGGGATCTTCAATCAGGGTGCGTATCTTCTGAGCCAAACACTCCGGGTCGCGCGGCTCACATAACAGGCCATTGACGCCGTCCTGAATCATCTCGGGAATTCCCCCGACGGTAGTAGCCACAATCGGACATCCATAAGACATGGCTTCAACCACAGAAAGTGGTTGTCCCTCGAGGATGGAAGACATTGCAAAGATATCGGTTTGATCCATGATTCGAGACAGTTCTTCTCGATCGGTGAAGGCGCCGACAAAGATAGCGTGCCCATCCAAACCAAGCTGATCAGCGTAAGCTAGCAGCTCCTGGCGTTGCCCGCCATCGCCATACACTCTGAACCGCGTGGAGGGATGAGTCGCCCTAATCTGCGCGATCGCCTCTAGTAAGTACGTAAGCCCCTTAGTCACCCACAGGCGAGCCACCGTGGTGACGTATACAGGCTCATCGCCCTTTCGTGGCCTGCCATTCCGTCGCCAACCGGAAGCCATCGGATCCGCCACGTTAGGGTGAAATACAACGATAGGCTGTGTCACCCCGCATACATCCCGAAGAGCCTGGGCGCTTGTTTCGGACGCAGCCACGACCACGTTTGCCTTGTTGATGCTGTGTTCGAAACCTTGCCACCAGTCGAACTGAGCATCGGGCGTCTGGTTCTCTACGTACACGATAGGCAGCTTTCTCGCATGAGCCCATTCAATCACAAAAAGAAGACTGCTTGTATAACCGTGGATATGAAGCAGGTCAGGACGCCAACGAAACCGCCACCAGCTCAATAGCAGACGAGTTAACGGAGCACCCCGATCAGGCCCAATGATCCGTGTCATCAACTGCCCTCGCAGCCAGTTAAAAGCACTGGTACGCGATTGGCCCCAGGAGCGTCTCTTGACCAAAGATAGCCCGATAGCCAACAAGTAGACAAGCGGGCTAAGAAGCCACATGGCTCTGGCCAGCATCTTTTCCTTGGTGGCCCAATCCGAGGCAGGATACCAAAGCCATTTCGGCAATTGAACAAACGGCACCCCATTCTCGCGAAACCGGCGGAGGTACTGATTGTTGGGTGGTGCCCAGGCAGTAGACAGCACACTGATTTGGTGACTCTGCTGCTTGACTCCAACGGCCAGGGTCACCGCAATCTCCTCCAACCCGCCGAAATCCTCCAGGCTATAGACAACCATGCAAATCTTCATTGTTCAATTCCTTTTCTCGTCCATCTTGTGTTCACCCAGAGCTTGTGCACTTGCATAACCTCGAGCGCCTTGGTTGATTGTCCCGAGCGGCTCGTGCAGCCTGTCTGGCGCGCTTAAGTGTAGGCAACCACAGCTACCTAAGTACAGGCAAACAAGTTCTGAATGTGTCTTGGAGTTGGTTTAGCCTCAAGAACCGGCGCCCTGCCTATCAAGACTTATTTGTTTGCGCTTAGAAGGGATGTCACGCACGCTCATCATCTTTCTGTAGGAACCAGCGGTGATACCAGAGACATGCCGACTGGGTCACAAAACCACATTTTTGAAAGGCCCTTTGCGCCCTACGGTTTCTTCCTTGGGTCACGACCAGCGCTTGGGTCACACTGCGTTCCGCGAACCAGCTCAACGATGCGCTGACCAATTCCTGGCCCAGCCCCTTGCCTTGCCAATCGGCACTGACCGCAACCAACCCGATCTGCCCTTGGGTTTGATCGGGCACGTGGCAGGTAATGTAACCGACCGCCTGCCCCCGAATCTCAGCTACCAGCACGGCGTCTGCGTAGCCGCTACAGCTCCTCTCGGTCCACGTTTCATACAGAGCATCGCATAGGGACTCTGGGAAATTTGAGTCGAAATAAAAGCGTGTAAGACGGAAGCTCGATCTGGCAATAGCTAGCAGATCAGAATGATCCTCCGGATTGAACGGACGTATTATGGCTTGCGAACCACCAGCCCTTGGTTCCATGGCGCTTTCGAACCAGTTCTCAAAGGTCATGCGAACGTCTACCAAGCGGAACCTATTATCCTCGGCCAGCCGTACTGTAGTCTCATCAGTCAAGTCTCCTAGAAAGTAGAGGCAGTCAATGTTATGAGTTTCACACCACCTTAGAATGGGTCCGACTGAGTCCTGACTGAGCCGATTGGCAACGACACGTGCGATCCTATACCCAAAGAAATCAGAGTCCCAGCTGAGGTACTGACAAAGCCCATTTGCTTCCATATGCGCCCCTTTTCTTCATTCCCGGACTCCCCCCCCAGGGCCGACCCAATTCGACATATCCCTATCTTCCGATCCAGACCAGCGACGCAATATGGAACGAAACACTGAACTGCCCCAGAATTTTGGAAATAGAGAAGGCGCTTCTTAGAGAACACCTTCCAGTATAAGCTGTCGAGCCTGCTAGTGGATCTCAAACTCAACGGGGGTCAGGTAACCCAAGGCTGAGTAGATGTGCTTATGATTTTACACATTCCCTAGAAACTGACCAATTTGATGATGGGCATCGACTTATCCTGGTAGTCGGACAGGTCACCTCCTTTGCTTTAGATGGTGCCATCACGCGATAGGCTCGTATACGCCGCCGGTCTCCTCATAATCAAGATTAGGCCGCGGCCGAAAATAACTCTGCGCATCTTGAAGGATTTCGGCCTAAATTCTCGCCTGAAAATGCAAAGTTGTTTCTGAACGCTTGCTCAGCAACACAGCCAATCAAACCGGGCATCACCAGCCATCGGGAGTAATCACTTGGTCCAGATCAAATACTCTTTTCCGGTTAGGCCAGATTGGGTTCCGCTATGGGGGGCAAGTCTTGGCTGGCAGAAGGGGGAGGTTCCCAGTCCTTTATGGCAGCTACTACGAAAGTCTGGTCTGCCACACTCAAATCATTGTAGAACGGCAGCCGGAGCAGCCGGTCGCTGATGGCTTCCGTCACCGGGCAGCTACCTTCCTCGCCGCCAAAGCGCCTGCCCATCTCCGATAAGTGTAACGGCAAATAGTGGAAGACGCTTTGGATGCCTCTGGCCTTGAGGTGTGCAATCAGCGCTGTCCGCTGCTCTAAAGATGGCAGTAATAGATAGAACATATGATACGACTGTTCACAATGGGCTGGAACGACTGGTAGGCGGATATGGTAGGCTTCAGCCCAGTCGCCAAGGTTTTCATAGTAGTACTCCCACACCCGCCGCCGCTTAGCTTGAATCTCCTCGCGGGCTTGCAGTTGAGCATATAGGAAAGCGGCCAGAATGTCCGATGGGAGATGGCTGGAGCCGATATCCACCCAGGTGTATTTGTCTACCTCGCCGCGGAAAAAGCGGCTGCGATTTGTACCTTTCTCGCGTATGATCTCGGCGCGCTCAATGTATTGCGGGTCGTTGATGAGCAGGGCCCCACCCTCACCGCAGATGAAGTTCTTGGTTTCGTGAAAGCTCTGGGTAGCGAAGCTACCAAAGGTACCTAGATAGCGTCCCTGGTACTTGCCGAACAGCCCGTGGGCATTGTCTTCCACAACGGCAATATTATGCCGGGCAGCCAGTTCGCGAATGGCGTACATTTCACAACCCACCCCCGCATAATGAACGGGGACAATGGCTTTGGTACGCGGCGTGATCAGGGGCTCTAACTGGGTTTCATCTATGTTGAGTGTATCGGGACGGATGTCGTCGAACACCGGCCGGGCGCCGCGCAGGGCAAAATCGTTGTCGGTGCTGACAAAAGTGAAAGAGGGGACAATTACTTCATCCCCGGGCTGGATATCCAGCAGTAGGGCCGTCATCTCCAAGGCGTCGGTGCATGAGGTGGTGAGCAGCACTTTGCGCACGCCAAGAGCTTCTTCGAGCAGAGTATGACACCTCTTGGTATAGGCGGCGTCGCCGGCCGACCAACCACGGTGAATCGCCTCCGAAATATAGTAGAGTTCCTTGCCGACGATTGTTGGCCTATTAAAGGAAATCTTGTATTGGTCGTACTCTTGCATCCCACCAGATTGGCTCATCGGTTTATACCTCTTTCAGCGTCCAAGTGTCTGGGAAAGACGGTTGAGCACGTCCGTGGCGCAGGCAACCTCACCGCCCTCTATCTGTACCTCGGTTAGTAATAGCGAACCATCCCCCGTCAGAACTGCAGAACCCTCCCCGGGTCGTACTTCTACGACTCTGCCTGGTGTTCTTCCAACGTAGTGGTGACCATCGACCAGTCGTCTCGCTGACCATATTCGAAGTTTTTGACCCTCCAAATAGGTATAGGCACCTGAATATGGGAACGTCGAAGCACGGATCAAGTTAAAAGCACGCTCGGTGGACCCGGTCCAGTCAATTAGGTTATCTTCAGGGAGGCGTTTACTGGTGTAGGTCGCCCGTGAATGATCTTGAGGATAGCGCGGCGCAATCCCCTTCATCAGATTGTCCAGACTCTGTTCCAGCAACTCCAAGTAGGTCTCTGTCACCCGTTCCAGCACAACAGCAATTGTGTCGTCCGGTCCAATAGGAACACGTTTCTGGGCAATTATCGCGCCTTCATCTACTCCATCGGCAATCTCGAATAAGCTTACTCCCGTGTGATCTTCACCGTTAATGATAGACCACACAGTTGGCGAAAAGCCGCGATACTCGGGCAACATAGAATCGTGAAACACAAAAGTACCCAGCCGTGGTTGCTGGTAGACACTGGCTGGAATCATGAAACGCCAGCTTACGGCGAACATGAGATCCACAGGCGTAGATTCCCAGAATTGACCCCATCGCGGACTTCCCACTTGTTTGGCTTCAAAGAACTGCCCCCCCTTTGCCAGGGTCAACTCGCGAATGTCATCCAAATACGGTGGCTCCCAGGGATCCTCCGGAAAACTAAATACCACCAACTCAGACTGAGGCGTCAATTCGGTCAATTTCTGCACGAACAGATATCCACGTCGGGTTGCGCATAACGTTACGATGCGCATTTACTAATCCTCCCGTACACTACCGAATGGCCAACAAAACCAGCGAAGGTTTGGTCTCCTTTAATTCCGCCGCTGGAGCGCGATGCCCAGCGTTGAGCGAAGTAGGATAGCCAGCACCCCACGATTCAACATGTATTTCGGATCGTTTGTTACGGCCTGGATAACCTTCTTAGGAACCTGCCCATAGACACCTGTCTGATAATTCCAGAAGGCTTGGTTGACCGAGTAAGAACCCTTCAACCGCTGTCCGCTCCGACTGCCCACTTCTTCTAAACAAGGAACCAGGTTAGCAATCACCTCTTCCGTGGCTTCCACACCAAATGCCCTTTGATAGCTCAATAGTTGGCGGGTCAAACTCTGTATAAAGGACTCATCCACCTGAGCGCCTGCTTCAGCAGCTTGGGCGAAGTACCGGCGGCCTTCTGCAGGGCGATCCCACATACTTGCCTGCGCGCCCCGGATAAGATAACCCCGGGCTATGGCCCAATCGAACTGGTTTGACAGCGAAGCCAATTCTGGCGGCAACTGGTCAAAGATCTTTTTCAGATGTTCTTCCATGTCGACGCTACCGTCAGAGGCGCTGTCGTACACGATAAAACTCACTAATTCACACGGCTGGCCTTCAACAAGGGCCGGGTTCAAGCGCACAGCTTCACGCAGAAGCGATTGGCCCAACGCTGTTTCATCTTGGGCGAAGGCATAATAGGACCAATACAGATAGGTATTCATATAGGCCCTGTTGCGTAAAGCTTGGACTTCGTCAGGGCAGCGGGGGTCGTCAAGAATCATGGCTTGACAGGTCACCTCCGCTTTACACCGGGCCGATATCTTGCTGAAGACCCGCCGGGGATGATACCGCCGGTAATTCAACACTCGTCCCACGCTAGCAAACTTGCAGCCGGCCAAGGCTAAACGGCCCCCTAGGATAATCTCTATGCCATTGAAGATCGTCTCGTCGGTCCGAAGCGTATAGCTTTGGTCCCAGATATCCTCCCGCAAGGCCAGCTCTCGTCTCATGACCGTGTCGCTGGGAGTAAAGGGGAAACCGAGCACCAGGTCTGCCAGGGTAGCGGTTTCCGCCGGTTCCCAGATCCCTCGAATGGCCTGGGTCTCGTCCTCAAGTTCAAAACGGGCATTGTAGCTTACGCCGATTTCAGGGTGTTGTTCCAGAAAAGTGACATGGGTGTGCAGCTTATCTGGAAGAAACAGGTCATCCTGGTCCAGGAAGAATATGATGTCGCCAGAAGAGGCATTGAGCCCGGTCTTTCTGGCAGCCACTGCCCCCTGGTTCTCTTGGTGGACAAGGTATATGAGACGGGGATCGTCGAATTGCTCTAGCACGTGATCGGTATGATCTGGAGACACGTCATTCACGACGATTAGTTCAAAATGGGGATAGGTCTGGTTGAGGACGCTTTGAATCGCCTCACCCAGGTGATCGGCACCCCTATAGGTTGGAATAATGACGCTGACTTTCGGAGAACTCATGGATCGCCTGTTATTTACACAATATCCGCGAATTGAAACTCAACACGCTTAAAGAACCAGTAACCGATCGAGAAGACAACCAGTGACATTGCTGCGGAAAGGGCCAAGTAGGGGCCTGGCAGTTCTCCACGTAGCAAGACATCACGATATGCCTCAATGATACCAGACATTGGATTGAGGTAATAGAATGAGCGTAGACGCTCCGGCACCAGCGTAACCGGGTAGATTATGGGAGAGGCGTAGAACCAGATTTGAAGGCCGAGCGTAAGCAGCGAACGAACATCGCGGAAGAATACATTGGCGGCGGCGGCGGCCAAACCCAAACCCAATGTCAGGGCGAGTTGAATTCCTAAGATAACCGGCAGAAACAGCAGTCCCGCCGGAAAGAGCGGCACCTGATAGAACAACATCAGAATGACAACTAGCACCGCCGCAACACCGAAATCCATCAGCCGGGCCAGCATAGCGGCCACGGGTAAGACCTCGCGCGGGAAGTAGATTTTGGTAACCAAGGTCATGTTATCTACCAGGGAATTTGACATATCGGTCAGGGAAGTGGCCAGGAACGTCCAGGGAACCATAGCCACGTAGGAAAAGATCACATAAGGTATATCACCCGTGTTTACCGGCACGATGAGGGTGAAAATGAGGGTGAACACGGCGACCTGGGCAACCGGCTGGATCACTGCCCACAGCCAACCGAGCGCAGATTGTTGATACCGGGCCCGGATGTTGCGGCTGGTCCACTCTCGGAGTAGATCCCCGGCCTGAAGTAGAGCTATCGATTGAGCTAACATAAATAACCTCTCTCCCAACACATCATTCGCCTATCTGGATTCGGTTTCAGCCGATCCTAAGGCTGGTTCCCGTACACTATCAAGGTGAGCTGCTTGTAAACCGTTGTGTTGATGGTGCCATCGCGCTATGGGCTCGTATACCCCGCTGGTCTCCTCATAGCTCCGGGCAGCTCCTTTGACTGAGAACCAATCCGAACGTCCACCGGCTGAGGTTAAGACCATTGAGTCGCTCTCGTTTAGGAAGTACGCTTCAGCAAAATACGTCCCGCTGATCAGCTGAAGCGGATCTAAGTGGACCGAAATCACGCCTTGACCACGCTGTAGCTCTAACTCAAAGCCATCCAGTTTGGTGCGCATCATTGAACAGGTAAGGCCGTCCGAACGCATTACGAAGACGGACATGCTGACTATACCAACATCGTGATAAGCATCATAGTGGACCCTAATCTGAGCTGACTGGTTACTGGGAAGCGGGCCGGCTGCCGGCCCATCCACCCCCCAGACCTCGACTTTGGTTATCTCAACATCGGCTGCACCATCTGTCTGCTCAAGGTCCGAAATCTCGAACTTGCGGGCACGTTCTTCGTGCAAGTCGTGTTCGTATGCTTCGACTACGTCATTCGTCTCCCCATCAAGTAGTACCCGGCCTTTCTGAATGTAGAGTGCCTTGCTGCAAACCGCCTGAACCAGGTACAGATTGTGGGAGACAAATATGATGCTGGTGCCATCCTCAAGCAGGGATTGAATGCGTTTCAGACACTTCTGGCGAAACGAGGCGTCTCCTACGGCCAGCACCTCATCGACTAGAAGGATATCCGGCTCAATGCAGGCGGCAACGGCAAAGCCCAGTCTAACGATCATGCCCGATGAGTAGCGTTTGACCGGGGTAGCGATGAAGCGTTCAAGTTCGGAAAAGGCCACAATCTCATCATAACGGCGCCTGATATACTCCCGGCTCAGCCCCAAAATGGTGCCATTTAAGTAGATATTCTCACGTCCAGTAAGATCGGGATGGAAACCAGCGCCCAGCTCGATCAAGGCCGACAGTTGGCCCTGGGTCTGGATGGTGCCCGTGGTGGGCTTGGTGATATTGGCCAGCAGCTTAAGCACCGTGGTTTTGCCCGCTCCGTTGGCACCGACCAAAGCCATCGACTGGCCTTGCATTAGCTCGAAGCTTACGTCTCTCAACGCCCAGAGGTACTTGTCGTCATCAGCCTTTTGGGGTGCGGCTTTTAATGACCCTTTAAGCCATTGGGATATGACACCGGGCAGGCTGGTCCGGGTCAGGCCAAGCTTGTATCGTTTGGATATGTTTTCGAACCGTATGACGGTATTCAAGGGCTAATCTCCCTAAGCTAGATCAGTAAGACCCAAAGTGCAACCACGGAAAGTCGAAAGCAGTCCCTGCCGAAATATGGATGTCGGACATGATCAGCGCTTCCTAATGACGACGATGGTAACGCAATTGTTGCGCCATAATAATCCCCACAACCAACAAGACAACAGGCACGAGACCCAGGACCAAAGGAATCGCCGGGCTGTCCGTCACTCCGGCCGGCCCGGACTCCTGGGGGATCGAAGCGGGCCGATGGAGGGGCGTTGGCGTCGGAGCAGGCGGTGTGGGCGTATGGGTAGGTGTGACCGTAGGCGTAGGCCGCGGAGTCGGCAGGGGTACCACCGGCAACTCAGGCGCATCTAAGATGAGGTACGAATACCAGACGCCGTATTGTCCCACACCTGGGTCTACTCGCCAGGTTACCAGGAGGACATTCCCCTGACTGACCACGGCTCTAAGGTCGTGCGGGGACCAATTTGTAGGGAAATTATCGGGTTCATTCCACCAGTCACCTGGCAACGCACTATGCCACGGCCCATCAATTACCGTAGGCACGCCGCTGATCGATGTCTCAATACGCTGCATAAATAACGCGTGTGCGACATGATTGCTGTCCACGACCAGTGCGTGCTCCCCACTTCTTCCCAAATGATTTGGGAAGGGCGTTACTGCATCCCTCCAGGTTCGCCCTTCGTCGCTGGACACGCGCACGCGCTGGACAGGGCGGCCAGCGGGCACCGGGCCACCTGTATCGGGATTGCCGCTGTTGTACATGACAACTATTTTATCACCAGTATCCACTATGACAGGAAACGATGGTCCAAAGAACCCCTCTGCTTCAATTCTTTCCTCCAGCACGATGGGCTCGCTCCACTGCCGGTCTGCCACATCCAGCCTGGCATAGTGGGCGGACTCATCTGTACCCAAGGAGGTTACTACATTCCACACCGCGTGCAACTGGCCCGCCTGGCCCATCGTCGTGTGAAGACTGAAGGGAGTAAGTTCAGGGTCGTATGTCAGAAAAATGGACTCAGGCTCAGACCAGCTATCCCCGGCATCGGAAGACTGCATTGCATAGACACCGCTTCCGGCCGTGCTCCCGCTGTAGATGATGATCAAGTTACCATCATCATCGCCGGCCAGCGCGCCGGAGGGGGGAAAGGCAGGATCCTCTCCCACTAATTTCGGCGCTGACCAGGCCCGTGCCCGCCCGGCGCTGGCCGCTGGTGCCCGCGAATAATAAATTTTTGCGCCTCGAGCCTCGCCACCCCAAAACGCCAGGTGCATGGTACCCATCTGATCCAGAAACGCACCGAGAACCTGGGCACCCCCATCGGGCGATAACAAGATATCAACCGGAGGCGTCCAACCTCCGTCCAGGCTCCATTGCCGATACACGATGGCCAACTGTTGATTCTCGTCACCCACCCACTGACTGGCAAAGGCGTGTACCGTTCGATTCTGGTCAGCTAGCAGGTAGGGAGTGAACGTATCGTCGAGATAGTCCGGTACTTGCTCGTCAGGCGTCCAGCGGAATGGCTGTTGTGCAGCAACAGTCAGGTTGCCTGTGCCCAGTGCAACCAGCAGGATAATTGCCACCCCTAGACTAATCTGGACATCGGCCCTTTTACGCTCGCCTCTATATACTGTGGAATAAGACACGCCCACATGCCGAACTTTATGGCCAGTACGCATTAGGGGATGCCTACTCCTCAAAGTGACCAAGGTCGACCTAATATGAGTTATCCAGTTGTCAGGGCCGGCTTTGAAGTCAGAGGGTGTGTTCATAGCTAATCAGTGGACGCCTAATCCCAGTGAATGGCGTAGATCTCAAATTCTCCATGCCAGGGATCCGAAAATTCCAATATTAACTGCCCGCGCTGGGCGAGGAAGCCCTCAAATTCCTGGCGGGGCAGCTTGTATAGATCGAAACCGGGCCCCGATGGGAAATAGCCCTCGTCCACCAGCCAATACTGCAGGTTTTCCTGGTCTAGGATGATAATGTCTGGTCGAATTGCCTCTAGACCCTCGGTGAGGCTATAACCGTTTTGATAGTGATAGTACGTCAGGTTCAGGCTGGAGCGATAATCGTAGTCCGCCAGCCCTAGCCACCACTTCGGATAGCCCATGACTCGTGCACGGGGGGGAATGACGCTCGCAATTCTATCGGTAATCTTGCTGTAATCATAGGCACGGCTAGCGTAGACTGGGCGAGCGTAACGCACTACGCCACTTAAGAGCAGCAGAGCCAAGAACACGCTGGCAAATACACGTTCCTTGGAAAGGCCCTGGCCTTCGCGAATTAGAGTGGCCAAGGTTTCGGCAACCATAAGTATAAAGAAAGGGTAGAGCAAGATGGCATAGATGTCATGCTTGTTCCCTATGAACAACACAAAGCCGGCAAAGGTTGCAGCCGTAAACGCAAGCAGCAAACGATCAGCCTGCGAGCGCCTGACAGCCAGATACGCGATGCTGGCACCAATCAGGACAAAATCCAGACTGTTCTCAAAGAAATGGTAGCGACCGAGTTCAGCGCGCGCAGAGGCCAGTAGGTCAAGAAGATTCAGGGACTGTACCGGCACCTTATGCGGCCCTGCAAACGAAAGGGAAAACAAACTGAAGTAAGCGCTTGGACTCGGCAAAATATGCCCGGCTACATAAAAGGCGATCCCAAGCAAACCGCCAGCGGCAGCCAGCCAGGTTCCAGGCTGTCGGAACACCCTGGCTTTATAAAGGGCCAGGTACATAGCCACCAATCCCAATGCATATAAAATTGCGTTCTGGTGAATATCTACTGATAGCCCCACCAGTAAACCAGCCAGAAGGTGGGCCCACCATTTGTTCTCTTGCAGCGCGATCAGGGCGATGCCGTAGCTTACCACGGCCACAGCCGCGAGCATTATGTCCCACCGGGCGTAATGACTGGCCTGGAGAAAGGGGGAACTCAGGGACAATAACAGGGCTGCCAGCATGCCAGTCACCAGGCTATAGCTCCTGCGCCCGACCATAATTGTGGCCAGGAGCAAGATAAGCCCGAAAACCCACGACACCAAGCGCGCCTGGAACAAGCCCAGCCCCAACAAGGCGAACGAAGCCAGATACGGCACATTGCCAATGATGGGCCAGCGCACCCACTCGTATCCAAACTGATCCAAGGTGCCCGTATGCATTGAATCGAAATTGACCCCGGTCTTCAGCCAATTCCAGGCAGCATTGGCATTCCAGATTTCATCAATGAATACTGGGGGATATACGGTCAGAAAAACCAAATGGGATATTTCGATTACGGCCACTGCAAGCCCAAGCAATAAGACCAGAGTGGTTTTGGTCAGAGGCACTGTACGATATGCCAGTTCAGCACGATTTTTAGCTTTTACAAGAAGACTCATGATCACTTCTCTCGCTGGGTCAAAGAACTACCTGATAGATCATTATCGAGAAAGGTAGTTGTCGCTCACATCCTCAACCAGCAGGACATCGCCCACTTTAGCCGGCTCCTGAGCCAGTCATGGGCGATAATCACTGGGCTGTGAAGTCTCTCGGCCAAGCACCGCCTCGACTATGTAGCGCGGTCGTCGGCGTGACTCGTCCAAGGCGCGCCACAGATATTCGCCTAACACGCCCATCATGATCATCTGGATGCCGCCCACAACCAGCACGACGACCATCAGCGATGACCAGCCATAGGCCGGACGGCCAGATATAGCATTGATGATGACCCAGCCCGCATACAGAAAGCCGAGCAAAGCGACGACGAAGCCCAGGTACGACATCAGCCGGATGGGCAGATAGGTAAACGAGGTGACCGAGTCTACCACCAGTTTCAGTTTCTTTTCCAGGCTCCAGCCCGATTTGCCGTGCAGCCGCGCCTGCTTCGGATAGCTAATCTCCGTCTGCCGAAAGCCCATCCAGGTAATCAGCGCCATAAGGCTGGCATGGCTTTCGTTGAACTGGCTCAAAGCATCAATAACCCGCCGGTCGATGAGGAAGAAATCGGCCCCGGTGGCCGGCATTTCCTTGATGCCAACCACGCGACGCATAAGCCAATAGTAGACTCGCGAAAAACCAACGGTGCTGGCCTTTTCCCCTTCACGACGTGCTCGAACGGCCCATACCACCTGGGCGCCGGCCTGCCACTTGTCCAGAAGCGCTGGCAAGGTCTCGGGAGGATCCTGCAGGTCGGCTGCCATGACGACAGCGCAATCCCCCTTAGCATGATGGATGCCACACGTTATGGCTGTGTGTGCCCCATGATTTCGGGCAAAGCGAAAGCCAAGAACACACTCATTCTGAGTGACCAAATCCTCGATAACGGCACAGGTTTTATCACTCGAATGGTCGTCCACGATGACCCATTCCCAATCCAGATCCAGAGGATCCAGCGTTTGAGAGAGCCGCTCGTAGAGCCGGGGCAGATTGTCGGCCTCGTTGTAGGCCGGCGTCACAACAGAGAGCAAAGGACGGCCGGTCGCCCGCTCTGCTTGCTGAGCCGGACTATATGTCTGAACTCTGGGCTGCGTTCGTTCCTGGGCTAATGGTACAGCATCCATCTGTATGTGCTCCTTCAAGCCTATCGCTATGGTCGGGGCTAACTGTCGTCAGGTGTTAAAGCAGTAGCTCCGCATACAGCCTACCATTGCTCAATGACAGCATAAGATGGGTAGACTCGACACCTACCATAGCAGACTTTAACATGGAATAGTCGGAACTCAATGTGAAACTAGTTAGAAAATAGTTAGAACTCTACATTAGAGAAGTGATACCGATATTATTATGTTACAACAAAACAGGGGTAGCCTTAACGCCCACGAGGTCTAACCGGCCATGCCTCACGCAAGGCAATCACCACTGCATCCTGGTCGGCGTCGGTCATCTGAGGAAAGAGTGGCAAGATAATGGCCTGTTCTTGCGCCTGCTCACTCTGGTTTAAACGCGCACACGTTCCCACCGGGCAATCACAGTCATCGGCAGAAAGACCACATGACCAGGGCTCAAGGGCGTAGGCAGGCTCGCGGTGAGCGCACATGATGCCGCGCCGCGTGGCAACGCCAGCATCAAGCATTGACTGCATCACCCCCTGCTGATCGCAACCGTCGGGCAGACGCACACAGTAGCTCTGCCAGTTGCTCCGTGCCCACCCTGGTTCTTCCGGGGGCGCTATGCCAGGTACATCTTCCAGTACTTCATGATATCTTGCTGCCAAAATCCGACGTCTTGGTATGATCTCTGTCAGGCGTTTCAGTTGTTCGCGTCCGACTGCGGCTTGGATATCTGTCATGCGGTAATTATAGCCCAAAACCTGATACGACTCGATGGTGACTTGTTTTGAGCCGTGACGCACCGTGTCGGGTAAGCTCATGCCGTGCTGTCGCCAGAGACGAAACTGCCGGTCCCATTCCGCATTAGAGGTGGTGATCATCCCCCCATCTCCGGTGGTAATGACCTTGCGCGGATGAAAGGAAAAGCAGGCAATATCCCCGTGTGGGCGGCCGATCTTCTCCCAATTACCTTTCCAAAGAATCTCACTGCCGATCGCACAGGCGGCGTCCTCAACCACCGGTAAGTTATGACGCTGAGCAATGTCGAGAATCGTGACCAGATCGCAGGGCATGCCCATCTGGTGCACACACAGAATGGCTCGCGTGCGTTCAGTGATAGCCCTCTCAATTAGCGCCGGATCCATATTGAAGGTCTCCGGCTGAATGTCTACGAAAACGGGTATCGCGCCACAGTAGCGGATGCTATTGGCAGTAGCGACAAAGGAATGACTGACTGTGATCACCTCATCGCCCGGTCGCACCCCCACTGCCAGGAGGGCCAGGTGCAGGGCGGTGGTGCAACTGGAGACTGCGCAAGCATGCTCAGCTCCCACAAAAGCGGCGAACTCACTTTCAAAGGCAGCCACCTGGGGACCCTGGGTCACCCACCCGGAACGTAATACCGCGTTGACAGCTTGAGCCTCTTCATCACCGGTAACAGGTTTTGTCAAAGGCAGGACCATATAAGCTTCTCCCTTCCTAAACGTTGCCAGGCTGCTATATAACCATCTGGGTTCGATATATCGTAACGCTGTCCGGTGATATGCACACCATGCACCGGTTCATCGATATCCAACATATGTTGGAAAATCATACCATCATCTAATTCGCTGGTCCGGGGCTGATCCAGCAGCAGCGCCGCATAGTCCAGGCACTCCGGCGAAAACAGGTAGCGCCCCAGGCCCATAAGTTGTGATGCTGCCTTGGCTGGCGTTGTTCGTGGTAAGATTGCCGTGACTTGATAAACTCGCTCGTCTACAGGCTGCAACTCCAGACGTCCATACCGGTGGGCGTTTTCTGCCAGTTCCCGGGTGATGGCAAACACAGCCCCGCCTGTGCTCTCAAAAACTGGGGCCATCTGTTGCAATGCTAACGGCTGGCCCGCGACCAGGTCATCCGGGAGCAGAACGGCAAATGGATATCCCTGGCAGAACTCGCGGGCCAGCCATAAGGCGTGACCCAGACCCAGTGGCTCTGGCTGGACCACAAAGGCCAAGTGACAGTGCTCCGCCAGGTCAGGACAGCAGGTTGTCAGGTAGTCTTTGACAATGCGCTTACCGGGACTGACCACAACAGCCACCTCCGTGCAACCACTGGCTACAGCCTCGGCAATGACCCACTCAATAGCTGGATAGTGACCAATGGGAAACATTTCCTTGGGTAGCACCTTGGTGATCGGGCTGAGCCGCTGCCCCAGCCCGGCTGCGGGCACAACGGCCCGGGCGGGTACTTCCACGGAAGCAGTCATCGTTCAAGTTGTATCAAAGCACGTTCCTCCTGCCACCAGGCTACCAGCCGCCTCAGACCTTCTTCTAAACAGGTCTCCGCTCGGAAGCCAAGCATTTGTGCTGCCTTGTGCGTGTCCGCCAGGCGTCGAGGCACGGGATTCACCTTGCGTTCTGGACCATACTCCACCTCCAGGTCTGATCCCATAACTCTCAATAAGGTATAAGCCAGATCATTTAAGCTCGTCTCCGTCCCGCAGGCGATGTTGAAGACCTCGTCAGTCACATGAGCTTGTGCAGCCAGGATGTTGGCCCGAGCAATGTCTTCAGCATAGACAAAATCCATGGTCTGAGTACCATCACCGAAGATGAGCGGCGGCTGCCCGGCAGCTATACGCTCCATCCAGCGTATGAGTACCTCCGTGTAAGCCCCATAGGTGTCCATACGGGGACCATACACGTTGAAGTACCGTAAAGCCACATAGTCAAGCCCGTACATCTCGTAAAAACTGCGAAAGAGCCCTTCATTAAATATTTTGGCTGCGCCATAGAGCGTTCGGTTGTTATACGGATGATGGTTCTCGGGTGTGGGAAACTCTTCAGCCAGGCCATAGACCGAAGCTGTAGAGGCAGCGACCACCTTCCTTACCCCGGCTTGAACCGCTGCCTCCAACACATTAAAAGTGCCATCCACCAGCACCTCCAAGGCCAGGCGCGGCTCCTCGGCACACTGGGTGATGCGAAGAGCGGCTTGATGAAAAAGCACATCAATACCTTGCATTGCTTCGGCCAACAACTTACGGTCGCGAATGTCGCCCTCGACGATGGTAAGTGGCCCACGTTCGAGCGCCCAGGTCAGGTTTTCGCGCCGTCCACGAACGAAGTTGTCAAAGACGACTACCTCTCTTACCCCTTGTTCTACCAACTGATCGACAATGTGCGAGCCAATCAGACCGGCACCTCCGGTAATTAACACTCGGCTATTCTTCATGATTTACGTCCTACCTTCGAATGGATTTAAGATCTAGATATCGCTATGTGGATGTGTGACAGTCACTGTCAGAGGGTTCATAGCCTTCTCGCCAACGGAGAAATCGTGCAGGCACACCAGCTACTATTGAGAAGGGTGGTACGTCCTTGGTAACAACTGCGCCGGCACCGACGATGCTGCCCTTGCCGATGGTTACACCCGGCAAGACAACTGCGTTGGTTCCAATATCAGCCCAGGCCTCGATCTTCACCGGCGTGATCTCGAGGTCTGTCTGGACTATTGGAACGTCAATGGGTATGCCCGTGTGGGTCGAGCCCAGAACTTTTGCCCCTGGTCCCCATCCCACATATTCTTCGATGATCATATCCCGGGCGTCAAAATAGCTCTGCGGGCCGATCCAGACATGGTCACCGATCACACACGTTCCATCGAACCGCCCCTGGATATAGCT
>Ga0209536_100003551_pt1 | contig 24990 bp, 23 predicted proteins | sample DeeMarSeWOR28_12_FD_187461 | JGI IMG/M metagenome (GOLD analysis project Ga0209536, IMG submission 187461) | Marine sediment microbial communities from White Oak River estuary, North Carolina - WOR-2-8_12 (SPAdes) (version 2) | ecosystem: Environmental > Aquatic > Marine > Intertidal zone >...
CCCATGATTCCATTGACTTGGCTAGAAATTCAAATATACCGGGTCGCGAAAGCACAATTTTCCTTTATTTAAGCCTATTTCGTTGAATGAAGAGAGTAACAGTATAGTGACTTATAAGTGGATTCGATATCTATCGCTAATATTCTTATTGTCTTCATGCGAAGACTCCAGAAGACAATATGTGCCATATAATTTTACCGAGCTTGCGATGCAACCAGGCATGACCGTCGAAGCAATAAACAAAAATGGATATGTAACCATTGAGTATTTGTCGGAATTGGAAAGGCGTTATCGATGGGATGAATTTGACGAAACTCGAGTTCTGATACCTAGAAAGGAGAGGTGGCTAGGAATGCTTGGCGCCTATGATCCCGCTGATGCGCAACCATGGGAAATATTTGCTCCCCGTATAGTTGCTGAAGACAGTCAGCTCCACTTTGATGACCTAGAAGATCTCCGGTCGTGGTTGAAGCAAGGCAGTTCAGTACTGGACCGGGTTTATACGGACGATGGTTTCGTGGTTGGTTTTGCTAGGAGCCCGGAACGTAATCAAGTCAATATAGAGGTCTATCAACTGTATCTCAATGGTAAGAAACCTTCCCAACTTGATGGCAGCCAGCCTGATAAGCTAAAAATAACAAAATAAGAAATAAACATAAATTGGGGGCAGGCTGCTATTTTTTGTAATCCATAACTGGCTACCCGATAGAATCTAGTCACTATACTGAAGTTCAATCAAATCACATTGGAGCAAAGGAATGTCCCGACAACCTCGCTATAATCTCCTCGGTCTACCACAGCATGTCATTCAACGTGGTAACAATCGACAGGACGTATTTTTTGATGATGGTATGAAGGGGTGTAATTGACAGACGTAGGCCTGCATAAGCGAAGCGTTGCAGGCGGACAGACCGCAGCCGGAAGCAAACGCCAGCAACGGCAGAGCCTTATTCTGCAACGCTTTTATTCCCTTGCGAAAATTTTATTCCGGACAATAGTGCGCGGAAACGGGAATCCAGTGACTTTTGGTGCATATACTATTCAACAACTTGCTGGATACCCGCTTTCGCGGGTATGACATATTTTTTATCCTGGATTTTCACGCCCAGATGCAGCTTGCAATCATTTGAACCCTAATATTGCAGTGTTAAAAACATATGGGTAAGAATTATGTGGGACAGCAGTGGGTCAGTATACGTATTTCTCATGAATAACCTGTAAATAATAAGGTGGCAAATGGCCAGGTTGGATCGTTTTGTAGTACCGGGATGCCTCGTTACATACATATAATAAACATTACTTATATTCTTGTTGGGCAAAAAAAGAACCCTGCAAAGCAGGGTTCTTTTGTTTCAATGAATATGTGACGTATTATCTACGATACCTGTCGTATCCACCTCGATCATACCTGTCGTACCTGTCATATCTATCGTAACTATCATATCTGTCATAAGTGTTGCTACGACGATTATCTTCATACACATTACGCATCTGACCAGGTACGTCGCGTGCTGCGCTGTCGAACTCATCGCCTACATCGACGGGGTTGGGTACGCTGACTGAAGGTGCATAAAAGCCGCCGGGCAATTCGCCCATATCACTCGGTGCATTCAGCATGTCGTCCCAGGCATCTGCGAAACTGTCTTTGTCCATAAAGCCGCCACGGCCACCGCGACCGCTATCCCATGGCATGCTGCGTCCACCTCGTCCGCTGTCCCATGGCATTTTGCTGCCACCGCGGCCGCTGTCCCATGGCATACTGCGTCCACCTCGTCCGCTGTCCCAGGGCATTTTGCTGCCACCACGACCACTGTCCCATGGACCGCTGAAGCTCGGACCACTGCTGCCACCCCATGGTGCGCTGCTACGGCCACGGTCGTAATCGCGTCTTCCGCTGTATGGTTGTCTATAGTACTGAGGTGCACCGTAGCGAGATGCACCATAACCCTGTTGACTTTGAGGCGGTAGTGGTTGGGGTGTGCTCCCCTGTTGCGTGGACCTTTGTGTCGAGCCCTGCTGTGGACGGGCAGCGCTTTCTTTTTCCATTTGTTTATCAATGCTGTCTGCAACAGCATCCCAGCCACCAGGTGGCGGTGGTGGATAGTCTCCATCTGCTGCATGCAGCGTGGTTGCCTGACTACATACCAGCAGAATTGCGGATACGGCAAATGTTAGCTTGTTACTTGTTCGAATTTTCATGCTGGCCTCCTGTGAAGTGCAGCGAATTTATAACTATGGATTATGATTTCAAAGTATAGCCTGATCATCAGGGTTCTTGTCATTTCTGCGAATTCCTGCAACAGTTTACCCGTTTTCCGTGAATAGTCAGTAAACATGGATTTAAAAGCGGGCGTGGTATAAAAGTGCAGAGCGCTTCAGCGGGCTTGTTTTTAACCGATCATTACAGCCGGATGTAAAACCCACTGTCCTGAAGAGGGCGCTCTACATTCAAAAAAGAACCCTGCAATGCAGGGTTCTTTTGTTATTGAAGTATAGAGGGGGTATACCGCCCTATGACTATTACCATGGGCCACTGAAGCTTGGGCCTCTGCTACCATCCCCACGGTGAGCTGCGGCCGCCACGACCGCTATCCCATGGCCCGCTGAAGCTTGGGCCGCTGCTACCACCCCACGGTGAACTGCGGCCACCGCGACCGCTGTCCCATGGTCCGCTGAAGCTTGGACCGCTGCTGCCACCCCACGGTGAGCTGCGGCCACCGCGACCGCTATCCCATGGTCCGCTGAAGCTTGGGCCCCGACCACTGCCAAAGCTTGGGCCTGATCCGCTGCCAAAGGAGGGTGTACTGAAACTTGAGCCGCGTCCATTGTTGTCCCATGGGCCCTTGAAGCCTGGTCCGCCACGGCCCCAATCGCTACGGCCCCGGTCGTACCTGGGTGGCTCTGGAAAGCCCCGGCCCCAGTCCGGTGGATCAGGGATATTGCGACCGGCCCATGCTGGTGGCTGTGGAGCTCCGCGATCTGACCATTTGGGTGGCTCAGGCATGCCACGTTCATCCCATTTAGGTGGTTCGGGTATGCCGGTATCGTCCCATTTAGGCGGCTCGGGCATGCCGGTATCATCCCATTTCGGTGGTTCGGGGAAGTCACGCTCTGCCCACTTTGGAGGTTCGGGAATCTTGCGGTCTCCCCATTCGGGCGGTTCGGGCATGTCGCCTCCGCCCCATTCAGGAGGAGCTGGAAAGCCACTGCTTCCCCATTCGGGCGGTTCGGGGAAGTCACGCTCGGCCCATTTGGGATGTTCTGGCATACCGCGGCTTCCCCACTCAGGTGGGTTGGGGATTTCACGCTCGGCCCACTTGGGTGGATCCTGATATTCAGGGTAGCTTGCGCCGCGGGCAGACGACTGGCCACGAGCCGCCTCTGATGCGTCGCCGGCGCCAGCCTGGCTGCTTTCAAGTGATTTTTTGTCGTTCTCGATATCTTTGTCGATACTGTCGACAACGCCATCCCAGCCACCGGGAGGAGGGGCGGGATAGCTTTCAGTACTGGGTGTATATATTTGTGGTGCAGCTATACCCGAATAGTCGCCATCTGCTGCATTCACCATGTTTGACTGGCTGCTAGCCAGCAGGATTGCAGATACGGCTAAAGTTAGCTTGCTAGGTGTTCGAATTTTCATTGCTGGCCTCCTTTGAAGTGCAGCTCTAGATCAGACTCCGAAATGCGGTCTAACAGCATACCCTGAATGGAAGAGTCGCTGTAATTTCAACAGCATAATGATAATTGTCGTGTTGTACCAGTAAAAAAATGGTATTTATTTAAAAATGAACTGAATTTAGCCATTTTTGCTATGATAATCGGATGGCAAAAAACACAGATATGAGAGTAAAAATCTTTTTCATCTTTCTTGTTATAGCGGCTGTCTCTGGTTGTTCGGGGATAACGGTTAGTCAGGATTATGAAAAAGATGTCGATTTCGCTGCATTCAAATCATTTACCTGGAAGGTGGATCCGGAAGCCGGGCAGGATGACGATCCGGAGATGAGTCCTTTGGTGGCCACACGTATCCGAAATGCAATAACAAGTGAGCTCGAAGCCAAGGGTATTGCTTATAGCGCAGAGTCACCTGATATTCAGATCGATTACAACCTCAAAGTTGAAAGCAAGCTATCCAGCAGCAACGTGGGTACCACTATTGGTTTTGGTACGGGTGGTTATAGCCATGTAGGCGGCGTCGTTATCAGTACTGCACCGGATATCAGGCAATATGATGAAGGCACACTATATATTGATTTTTATACATCCAATGACTTGAAGCTTGTCTGGCGTGGTATCAGTTCCCAGGTAATTGACAAGCATGAGGAGCCCGACAAGGTAACACAGCAAATCAACCTGAATGTACAGAAGATACTCGAGCAGTTCCCTCCAAAAGCTAAAACTGCTCGTTAATCAGCTGAGGTATTTTCAACCAGAATGATCAGGCGCTGGTGACTTGTTCCGATGCAACTTGTTTCTGTTTCTTCTTACGCCGCAGTTTTCGTTGTTCCAGGAAAGATTTCAGCCAGAGTTTGTCGATTACATCAATAACACCTTTGACTGATGTGCCAAGGTAGAATTCAGCGGCATTCCCTGTCGTTTGTTTTTTCATGTGTGGCTTGTCATGCCCGATGTTTTTAATTCGATCCTGAAGCGATGGTATGGCATCTCCCGGGCGAGGCTTTTCTTTGTAAACCTTATCAATCAGGCTGTCGAGTTTATCTCCATTCCTGAGTGCCTGTAGCGCAGATGCCATTTTTGTATGTGGTGTCGGTAGTGACTTTGTTTCTACTGAAGCAATCTTGTAAACAGCAGGCCAGAACTGGTTCTGCAAATACCATCTACACAGTGCATCTGCCGTTATCATTTCAAGAACAACTTCGTGATTATATAACTCCATAGCGTAAGTATCTGCATTCAGCTCATCCAGCCTGGCTGCGTGGAGTGAAACCAATTTATAAAAAGGTGCGTAAACGGCGAAGTACCATTTCAGTGGTTGAAAGCCAAAGTCATTTCGCTTGCGATAGATAACGCGATACTGCTGCCATATTGCCCTGAGTTGATACAGCCAGTTTGTCAGAGTGTTATAACGTTTGGAAAACTGGCCCATGCGCCTTGCAATTACACATTCAAACTGTTCTTTTGAAAGACTTTGCAGTACGGGCAAGCCGATAACCATCGTATTCGTTGACCATACAGGCAGTGCCCACATGGGGGTCTTTACAATATCCAGTTCGTAATTAGCCGTTATTACTATGCGGTGGATTTCAGGCCGTTTGAAATAGGCGTGATGTTGCTGCGCAAGCTTGAATAGTTCAGGTGCTTTATCTTCAGACAATGTTAGGCCGACAGGTGTTTTTGGTTTTATTTGAGTGATGCGATAGCTGACAAGTGTGGCTACCAGTACTACCGCTGACCAGATCAACGCGGCTTGCCAGTTGGCAATATCGCCAAGCGCAAATATTTCATAGATATTCAACAGCCCGATCGGCACTAATAGCGGGAACAGCAGCACGTATGCATAGCCAGATAGTGCCAGTAAAACGACACAGCCAAGATAAAAGCGTGGGAATCTATGAATCAGTGATTTGATAAAACCATTAGGTTTAAGTAGCAGGCTTCGTGCTGAACTTAAGATAAGCATTATCCAGCCTCATAGTTGTGTGTTTATGTTTTGTCTGACTATCTTGGCGACAGAGGGAGATAAATAAAAAAATCACATCCTTGTGATTCTGCTTTTGAAACGAATTAGCGGTTAGCTACGACATTTCTGCCGACCAGCTGCTGGATCTTTTTTTCTACTATTTTTTTCTCTTCGACGCGATAACCAAGGCTCTTATGTACCAGTCTTCCATTTTTGTCGATCAGGAATGAACTTGGCATGGCTTTGAGGTTATACGCCTCAGCTGTTTTACCACTTTTATCAAAAGCAATGTTAAACTTTGCGGGCATTTCTTTCAGAAACTCTTCGGCATCTTTTCTGGATGTATCGAGATTGACTGCGATGATCTCGAAACCATCTTTACCATAAAGTTCTTGCAACTCATTCATCCATGGAAAAGATCGTTTGCATGGATCACACCATGATGCCCAGAAATCAAGGTAAACCACTTTGCCTTTGTAGTCAGAAAGTTGAATGTTTTGATTCTGGCCGGGCAGGGTGAAGCCGGGTGCTTGATGTTTACCGCCCGATTGAGCAAAAGCAGAAGCTGGTGAAATAAAGCTGTATATAACAGCAACAACTAGTGCAACACGGATGATTGAATTATGCATCGGAGACTCCAAAGTCATTAATCAAATTCAGTGCAGGTATGAACCTGTATACACTGCCGGCAGTACCACCGGTTATTCAATATGTTAGAGATTTTGGAGCATTTGAAGTGAGAACCAGAAACAATAATCATTTATATTATTGCTTGACTCTTCAATAAAAAACACTATAGCATATTGTAAAGATTGTTGACAAATTTTGTCGAAAACTTGTACAAATTAATATAGAGTTTGCTATCATCCTGCAATTGAAATGTTAGCGTGTTCTTACGACAAGATTGTGTAAACATTCTCAATAGCACTTAAAACAGTGCGATAAATGTTCAATAAGCTAAATGCCGACGGCTGTCCTGGCTGTCATAAATGTCCAAAAATTCAAATAGATAGGATCTATGAAATATCGGCAATGCTGCCGTATTCAGATCTGTTTGATCCTGCGCAATTGACGTCCCAAAACGGCTAGATCGTTTTCCGTTCGTCTTAAATAAATATTCTGGTTACCTTCAGTTCAGTTTATCTGGCCTGAGGGTAGGCGTATCAATTCGTATGTACACGGGTGCCCGAGGTACAGAGAGGTTGCTAATGAGATTCAAACTACCGTTAATAATTGCTGTTTCAATGGCAGTACTTGGCTGCGACCCCGGTTTGCCTGAAGGTAGTAATGATTTTGCTGCCGGTGGTACTGCAGTTGCACTTTCACAGGCTGAATTCAACTCACTCACACCCGAAGATCAGTACATGGTTGCTAATAAACTGTTGGGTACCATGTTCCGCGGAGTACCAGCAGAAGACTTTTTTAATCTGAATGCTGGAGTGGAAAACTTGCAGCCAAACAGCGCTACATATCTTGATGATCTCAAGAACGCGCTGACACGAAACATGAGCCATGCCGAAGTACTGGCGTATGACACCATTATTGATGGTCTTGATGCGGAGGGTAATCCAGACCCCGCCAATGCGAAGTATGAGTTTGATACGCGCTCTGATCTGGAAAGCAACAGGCGGTCAAAACAGATACCTCTCGCGCGTATCAAAGAGTATCCGATCAGTCGTGACATGTTTGTGCACTGGATGGCTTATGTGCTGACTAATACCATCATGTTCTCTCCTGCCGAGGAAATGGAAAGTACCGATTACACGGATATACAGAACATGTATCGTTTCCTGGTAACCAACCTGGATGAAGGTACACCTATCCGCCAGGTCATACGTTCCAATCTGCCATCGCTGGCACGCTGGCGTGTCTCTCGCTCACCGGAGAACCATGCGCTTGAAGCCTATGAGCTTTACCTGGGTCTTTTTGAAACCGAAGAGGATTCATTCAGGGGTGGTATCGCGTGTAAGGACCTTTACCTGACATCAGATGGAGACGGCTACCTGATCCGTCGTACTGACTATCCGAATACTGAACCGCAGCTGATTCTGGGAACGAACTACATTACGACCTGTGATGACCTCTATGATGTCGTCGCAGGACACCCGTTACTGATTCCGCGTGTGACCGAAGCCATTCTCAATTACTTCGTGGAAGTGACAGTCGATAATCTTGATTACCGCCAGCAGTTTATCAATTCCATTGTGGCGAGCGGCCCGGAAACATTCGAAGATATTTTTACCGCGATCCTGTTCTCACGTGAGTATCTGATGAATATCGAAAGACCGAAGTCTTTTGAAGAGAACCTGATGTCGTTGCTCGATATCCTTAAGTGGGACCCTGCCGCCAACGCCGGGGAAGTTGATGAAGAAATCTTCAGAAGGATGACTGAGTACAATGGTGCACGCCTGGATCTGGGTGCCATGGGCTGGGATACGATGACCTACAAGATTGGCAGAATTCCGGCTGTGCCACTCGATGGCCTGAGTTTTGCCAATTACCACAGGGCGCTCAGAGAGAATTTACTGAGGAACAGCAACAGTTATGTGGGCGGTGTCAACAATGCTGGCGACGGGCTTATATTTGATGTCAATGATACGCTCAAGCCTGTTGTTGAACAGATGTCGCCGGAAGAATATATCGATTTTCTGTTCCTGAGCGCGATGCAAAGAAAAGCCACCACGGTTGAGATGACAGATCTGATGGCGCTTTATGGCCCGGCCCCGGGATTGAACTATACACAGGATGTTGATGGTGTTTTGGTGATTCGTTCCGACAGATACGATGACATTGCCAGGGTTACTTTTGACTATATCTCCAGACTGCCTGAACAGTATTACTTCAGGTCAGTGAATTAAGGGAGGGATGATGATGAAAAGAAGAACATTTATAAAAACAATGGGTGCTGTCGGCGCATCTGCCTTTATGCCGAGTGCGTTCAAGCTGTCGACGATGTACAAAAATGCCAGCGCGGCGGTGAATTATGCGGGTACTAATGTTGCCGCGCCTTCAGTAATGCCCCAGGTAATCAATATTTTTCTTTACGGCGGTCCATCTGAACTGTCGGGCAACCTGACCAATATCCAGGATATTGAAAACAATTCACAGAATTCATACGCGAATGCATTTGGAGCTAATATTTTAAGCTTTGATACTGACGGTACCGCGGCCAACGGTTTTATTACCAGGCATGGTTTCTGGCGAGGTAATCCGGATAACAATAATGATCCTGCGTTTGATGCCAACGGAGCCGGCGGTCGTTACATGCAGTCCATGCTCGATCGAGGGCAGATGTCCGTTTACAGGACATTAATGAAGCGTATCGATGGCACGCGCTCGCACCGCGAGAGCCTGCTGATGAGCCAGAAAGGTTCACTGGATATCGAAGCGGGGCCAGGCGTTGGTACCCGGCTTGCTGCGACAATATTGCAGCACCGGGCGTTGTTTGAGGCGACAAGCACTCTCGCAGACGGTACCCCGATTAGCAGCCTTGTCAGCGGTACTGATAATGGTGTCGAAGCCTTGTTTTTGCCGTTTGTGTCTTTCGAAGGGGACACGCGATACTTCCAGCAGGATCCGGATTTCTTCCTGCCATTACTGTTAAGAGGTACAACACTGGACGAGGACCTGCAGAGCCCATACTCAAGAAGTAGTGATGATGATCCGATTAAAACCGTACTCAACAACCTGGTTGGTAAAGTGATGACGCCGGCCAAACTGGCACGTTATTCAGGTGTCAACGATGCCTTTGCATTGCGGGAATTCTTCGAGGACAAGATGGCAGGTCTGGACCCCGGTGGTGCAACAGTGAACCAGAATACTGACAGCAGTGGCAACCCGCTGCCGAATGTTACTGATGCGGCAGATGCGGCGGCTATTGGTATTGCTGCTGGAGCACAACTGTTCTACCCGAACAATCAATATACCGACAGGGTAAGGGCCGCGGTAACGCTGGCACTTAAAAATCCATCTTCACTCTACATCACTGTTGGTGGTGGTCTTGGCGGCTGGGATGACCATAACAACGGCATTGATAATTATCCTGATCGCATGAATGATCTGTTTGCCGTGATGCAGGCGGCCATGTTACACATCAAGTACTCGAATAATGCTGCAACACTGCCGGCAACACCTGGCGGTGCAGCTGGCACCAGAACCACATCCAGCAACATTGCTATCAATATGTTTGGTGATTTCGGCAGGCTGGTGAATCTGAATAATTCGGAAGGCTGGGACCACGGCAATAACCAGAACCTGTATACCTTTGGTATCAATGGTTCGGGAAGTCCACGTCCGGCTGGTGCACTGGGCAAGGTTGTCGGTCGTACGCAACGTGTTGGTGATCCAGGCACTAACAACCAGGTTACCGAGCCGGTTCCTGGCAGCTATGAAGCTGAACCCATGTCCGTAGCTTCGACTGTGTATTCGTACTTTGGTGTACAGAATCCCGAGGTATTGACAGCAGATGATGAGCGCAATCCTGCAGGGGTGCCCGCAATCGATGAAACTGTTGCAGGTGAGCCGCCACTCTTTTAGGGGGTAAGTGGCGGCCGTGCTTGCCAAATCCTTATAATTAACTAGTGTTGTCTATATGAACAAGTTATTAATAATTTCCATGCTGTTAATGATCTCCGGTTGCGGAACCGTTAGCAACATGACGATAAAGGAAGAGGTCAAGCCCTGGGAAAAGGATGTCCTGGCGACGGACACGATGCAGTTCCCGCGTGATCCCATGCAGTCTTACCTGGACGACCATATTTACTTCAGCAAGGAAGCGTCAACCGGCGGCAACGGCGTTGGTGGTGGTGGTTGCGGTTGTAACTAATCGCTTCACAAAGATTCAAACCAAAATTCTAAAAATAAAAAATCTGGTTTAACAAAAATAACAGACCTTGTATGAAATCCATCAGGAATAAACTAAGCCTTGCTACGTGCTCGTTACTTACAACCGGCAATGCTTCAGCAGAAGCTATTGAGAATGCGTGGGAATTAGACTCGTCTTATCTGTATTACAGTGAAGTTGACCGCGTTACCGTTAACAAGCTTGTGGGTACAGCAAAGGGTTATGTGTCCACAAAAGATACAGCCTCGATCAAGGTGGTATTCGACTCAATGTCGGGCGCGACACCGACCGGTGCGGTAAAAAATACAAGTCTTACATATACCGGAGCATCCGGAGGAACGGGTATCAGCGCAACCGGCGAATCCGGAGCCTTGTCTGACTTCGATGATACGCGTGTTGCTGTGGCACTGGATTGGGCGCACGAGTATGCGCGTACCATGAGTGTGAATTACAACGGCGCATTTTCCGTCGAAAATGACTGGCGCTCGTTCAGTGTTTCGGCAACAGCAAACAAGGAGAACAGCAGTCGTTCGACAAAGTGGACACTCGGCATCGCCGGTACCTATGACCAGATTTTCCGTGTGAATGGCAACAATACACCGGAGCCATTAACACGTGTTGAGGATGGGCGTTTTCTCGGCGAAGGTGAAAGGACCACAACAGATATTATTGCGGGCGTAACCAGGGTTATTAACAGGCGGACCATTGCACAGCTCAACCTGGGATTTGGTATCGCCAACGGGTATATGACCGACCCTTACAAGGTATTCAGTGTTGTTGACGCTGCAGGTGTTGAGTGGGACCAGTATTTTGAAGGCCGACCTGATTCAAGAATGCGCTGGACAATTACCGCGAACCTGAATCACATGACCTTCCCCGGCAATAATGGCATACATCTGTCATACCGGTATTATTCAGATGACTGGGATGTACAGTCCCACACCCTTGATTACGCGCATCGTTTCAATTTTGCCAATGCCGATTATCTTGAGCCAAGAATCCGTTTATATACACAAACCAGGGCCGAGTTTTATCAGAACTCGTTCGTAGATACGAATATTGGCGGTACACCCGATTTGCCTCAATACCTGAGTGCGGATTATCGTCTCGATGATATGGACAGTGCCACAGCCGGATTGACCTACGGTGTACGCTTCGGCAGTGATGCCGATTTGCGCACAAGGCTGGAGTATATTTACCAGTCATTCGAACATTCAGAGTTCGATACCAACAAGGCCATTGTGTTTAACATCAGTTACGGAAAACGTTTCTAGTCAGCGCACGTCAAGCGGTATTGTTGGTCCTGCATGATTGATCAGTCAACAGCAGCCCACAGGTACCAGCTGGAGACTGTCCGGTAAGGGCGCCACCTGTCGGCGATCGCATGATAATCCTGGATTGCAGGCTTGTGTGGTAAATCGTAATGATGTTCGATGGACTTGCGCAAGGCGAGGTCACCCAGCGGCAGCACATCCAGCCGGCCAAGCGAAAACATAAGGAACATATCGACAGTCCACGGCCCGATACCCGTGAGTGCGGTTAACGCGTCAATAACCTGATCGTTATCCCTGTTTGCGAGCTTGTCAAGGTCCAGTTCTCCAGTGTCTACGGAATCACACAGAATACGCAAGTACCTGATCTTCTGCCTTGATAGACCACAGGATGCCATTTCCTGGTCGTCCAGTACCTGTATCGATGCAAGCTCATATATCTCAGACTGCAGCAGCTTCGACAGCCTGTTCTCGATGCTGCGGGCAGAGGCCACCGACAGCTGTTGATTGATAATCGCCCATACCAGAACGTGAAAATGTGGCGCGTGAATCAGGCTGTTTTCCGAGAACAATGTACAGGGGCCGTGCTGCTCGATCAGCCTGGCGATGACCGGATCAGACTTCTGTAGTGCACTTTCTGCTTTACGAATGGTTTTTTGCATCTATAGTTAGGGTGTATTACAAGGTAGAATTCGAATCTATACCTACTTGAGACAAAATTATATCCAATTACGATGACACCCATATTACTCGATCAAGCAAGTATATTCAGAGCCGGCGTGGCTGTATCCTTTACCATGCTCGTGGTATTTTCCAGTGGTTACTACATTGGACAGCAGAAAGCGGAGTCCGGAAAGGGTATGGAACTGAATAGAACCATAGCGCTGGCACTGCCCGGACCGGCGCATGCCGATACCACTGAATATGGACCGCAAATTCCCCGGGAGCAGATACCGGGCGCATATATCGACGTCGACAGTCCGGACGAAACCACAGCAGGTATCAACGGCAAGCAACAGGCAGTCACAAAAACGCACAGGGCAGTGGCGGATGTTGAAAACGTCATTAATGAGACAACGAGCACAATCGAGACCCCGGCTGTCAGTGACGTCGCAGTGCAGGATGATCAGCAACTGCATCTGGCATCGCTTACAGTCACACCGGATGTTTTCCAGGCGGCCAACGATACCGATGTTATCCATAAGACGGATGACCAGGCGGTAAATAAAGTCGATAATCAGCATACCAGTGGCACTATTGAAGCAGGTGCTCAAGCACAAATCATTGATACCGCAACTGCTGAAGATGCGCGCTACACGATCCAGGTCGGTGCATTCGCCGATTCACAAAACGCTATTCGCAGAATGTCTGAACTCGAATCGCTGAATCTCAGCGCTTATACTGATGGATATACCAACAAGCGCAACGAACTCCGTTTTAATGTGCGCTTTGGCTATTTCAAAGACAAGTCCAGTGCGCTGGCGGCATTAAACAGTTTTGAGCAAATCATGTCTGGCAGTGGCTATATCGCCAGAATTCGCCGGAATTGACCTGCCGGGCATTCCTGAACTATCTCCGTGGTGAAATGACTGATGCCATCACGCATCAAGCTGCTTACATTTGATCTTGATGATACCTTGTGGCCGTGCACACCCGTGATTATGGCTGCAGAGCAAAAACTGTATGAATGGATGCAGCAATATGTGCCGCAAATAACACAGCACCATGATAGCGAGGCCATATTCCATAAGCGTCGTGATTTCATGCGGCAACGACCAGACCTGTTACATGATATGTCTAAGTTGCGTGTTGAATCGCTGAAGGCATTGAGCGACGAAACCGGTCTCGGTTACGAATGGATTGATGAGGCATTCGAGGTCTTTTTCCAGGCGCGGCAGCAGGTTGAGCTGTACCCGGATGTGGCGCCGGTACTGGATCTGCTGAGTTCCGAGTACACGCTGGTTGCGGTGAGCAACGGTAATGCTGATATCGGCCTGACCGGCATCGATCGCTGGTTCGACTTTTCGGTATCGGCCGCCGAAGTCGGTCACCAGAAACCGCATCCGCTGGTTTTTGAGACCGCCATGGCCAAAGCGGGGGCGGTGCGCGAGGAAACTGTTCATATCGGTGACGATGAGCACCGGGACATATTCGGTGCCTGCGAAGCGGGTATTCGCACCGTCTGGCTCAATCGCAGTGATCGTGACTGGAGTCACACCGAGTGCAATGCGGACCACCATATTCGCAGTCTGGACGAGTTGCCGGAAATTCTTAGAAAGATGCAATATAATGCGCTTTCTGAATGACTGGAACTAGTGATGATTTATAAAACCGACGATGTTCGGATAAGTGGCATCCAGGAGGTGCTACCACCGGAAATTCTCCATAATGAATTTCCGATGAGCGAGACCGCCTCTGAGACGGTCTATCGGGCACGTGATGCTATTCAAAAGATTATGCGCGATGAAGATGACCGCCTCATCGTGATTGTCGGGCCGTGTTCCGTGCATGACCCGGACGCAGCGCGCGAGTATGCCAGTCGGTTGAAACCGCTGATCGAGAGCCTTTCAAACGAGTTGTGCATTGTCATGCGGGTGTACTTCGAGAAGCCACGCACAACCGTTGGCTGGAAAGGCTTGATCAACGATCCCGATATGGACGAAAGCTTTCACATCAACAAGGGTTTGCGCCTTGCCCGCCACCTGTTGCTGGACCTGGCGGAAGAGGGTATACCAGCGGGTACGGAATACCTCGATCTCATCAGTCCCCAGTATGTCGCCGACCTGATTAGCTGGGGGGCGATTGGTGCACGCACCACTGAAAGTCAGGGTCACCGCGAACTGGCTTCCGGCCTGTCCTGCCCTATCGGTTTCAAGAACAGCACTGATGGCGCTTTCAATATTGCTATCGACGCAGTCAAAGCCGCTTCATGCCCGCATGTATTCATGTCTTTGACCAAGAAAGGGCATTCGGCGATTTTCTCAACCACGGGCAATGATGACTGCCATATCATATTGCGTGGCGGCAACGGCAGGCCCAATTACGATGTAGAGAGCATCAACAGGGCCGCTGAGCAATTACAGAAGAGCGGTCTCAGACCTGAAGTGATGGTGGATTGTTCGCATGCTAACAGCAACAAGGATTACCGCCGGCAGGTTGATGTCTGTCGTGATGTAGCTGAACAAATCAGTACTGGCGAGAAGCGTATTATCGGCGTGATGATGGAAAGTAACCTGGTCGAAGGCAGGCAGGATGTGGTCAAAGGGCAGGAGCTGACTTACGGGCAGAGTATTACCGATGCCTGTATCGCCTGGGAAACGACCGAAATGCTGCTGCAGGAACTGGCAGAAGCCGTCAAGCAAAGACGCGAGGTGGTTTCACAAAAAGCGTCAGCCTGACTGTAGACATTCAGACCTGGACAGGCAACTACTGCCGTATTCCGAATAGCCTGAATCAGCTTTTAATGTTTTTTTCTCGCAAAGGCGCCAAGCACGCAAAGGGAAAAATCATGAAATGATATTATTTAATGCGACAGACGATACATTACACCTTTGCGCACTTTGCGCCTTTGCGAGAGATATAAATCTGCCGGATAATATTCCGTGTGTAAAGCTTAACCGGCCCGTTTTTCGTACGTTCTTTCGACATAGCGGTTGATCAGCTGCTCGAATTCATCCGCGATATTATTGCCCTTTAAAGTCACGGTTTTTTCGCCATCTTCGTACACCGGTGCAACAGGGCGTTCACCGGTGCCTGGCAGGCTGATGCCGATATTGGCATGTTTGCTCTCTCCGGGCCCATTGACCACGCAACCCATTACCGCCACGTTCATGTACTCGACACCTGAATATTGTCTGCGCCATTCCGGCATTTGCCTGCGCAGGTAATCCTGTACCTGCGAGGCCAGCTCCTGGAAAAAGGTACTTGTTGTGCGGCCGCAGCCGGGGCAGGCGGTAACGTGGGGGACAAACGAACGCAGTCCCATGGTCTGCAGGATTTCCTGCGCGACGATCACTTCCCGGGTCCTGTCACTGCCGGGTTCAGGCGTCAGTGATATTCGGATGGTATCTCCAATACCATCGTGCAACAGAATCCCCAGGGCGGCGGTCGATGCAACGATGCCTTTGGAGCCGATGCCGGCTTCGGTCAGCCCCAGGTGCAGCGCGTAGTCGCTGCGCCCGGACAGCGATCGGTAGACAGTGATCAAATCCTGCACCACGCTCATTTTGCATGACAGGATGATCCTGTTCCTGGGCAGGCCAAGCGTTTCTGCAGACTCTGCACTTTCCAGTGCAGAGCGAATTACGGTTTCGAGCATGACATCGTGGGCATCGTGCGGCTCATCCAGTTTTGCATTTTCGTCCATCAAGCTTGCCAGTAATGCCTGGTCCAGACTGCCCCAGTTGACGCCGATGCGCACAGCCTTGTCGTATTTGCACGCCAGCTCGATCATTTTTGCAAACTGGGCATCGCGCCTGTTGCCTTTGCCGACATTGCCGGGGTTGATGCGATATTTTGCCAGTGCCTGTGCGCATTCGGGGTGGTCGGTCAGCAGCTTGTGACCATTGAAATGGAAGTCGCCGATCAGCGGCACCGAGCAGTTTTTTTGATCAAGCGCATCGCGTATTTTTGCGACACTGGATGCAGCGTCATTGTCATTGACCGTGATACGCACCAGTTCAGAGCCTGCGTGAGCCAGTTGCAGAATCTGCTCGGTGGTGGCGCTGACATCAGCCGTATCGGTATTGGTCATTGACTGCACCACGATGGCATTAGCGCCACCCACGGTGATGCCGTCGATGTCAACAGCAACCGATTGCCTGCGTGGTTTGTATACGTCTGGAAATACCATGTAAAAAACTCTGGTTTCAGTGCGTATGATTTTAGCATTCCTGCCGGGGTACAGATAGAATGCGGTTTTTGATCTGGTGGTAACAGCGTGAAACTGGGACTGGTCATTAATCCGATGGCAGGAATCGGCGGGGCAGTTGGGCTCAAGGGCAGTGATGGCCGGGAAATTGTTGAGCAGGCGCTGGACAAGGGGGCCCTGCCGCGTGCGCAGGAGCGGGCACTTGCAGCCCTGTCCCGGTTCAGGGATTGCCTTCCCGGAACGGTTTTCACTGCAGCAGGTTCAATGGGACAGGATGTGCTGGATAAAGCCGGGATTGAAACCGAAGTGGTGTACACTCCCGCGAGTCAAAACACGACGGCGAATGATACCCGCAATGCCGTTTACGCACTGTGTGAAAAGTCCATTGATCTGCTGTTGTTTGCCGGTGGTGATGGTACTGCCAGGGATGTGCTCGATGCGCTGAAACAGCATGGCTCTGATGAAAAGATTACGGTGATCGGTATACCAGCAGGGTGTAAGATCCATTCGGCTGTTTATGCGGTTACCCCGGTACAGGCTGGTGAGCTGGTGGCAGGATTGATCACGGGACAGCTGCTCACGGTTAAATCTGCCGAAGTGATGGACCTGGATGAAGATGCGTTCAGGGCTGGGCAGGTTAAAGCCAGCTGTTACGGCTATATGAATGTGCCGGTTGATGAACAGCGCATGCAGGCAATGAAGCAGGGCGGTGTTGATACCGAGTCACTGGTATTGCAGGATATTGCAGCTGATTTTATCGATAACATGCAGGACGATGTTCTCTATCTTATCGGGTCAGGAACAACAACAGCAGCACTGATGGAATCATTGGGCCTGGATAATACACTGCTTGGAATCGATGCAATTTTTAACGGCGAACTGGTTGCCAGTGATCTGGCTGAACAGGACATACTGTCATTACTCGATGAGCAAGCTTATACCAGCGCAAAAATAGTCGTGACGGCAATAGGGGGTCAGGGCCATGTGTTCGGGCGCGGTAATCAGCAACTCAGCCCGGCAGTTATCAGGCGCGTTGGCAGTGATAATATTGTCATTGTCGCAACCCGTAACAAGTTGCGCTCGCTGGAGGGCAGACCACTCAGGGTCGACACGGGTGATACCGGGCTCGATGCAGAACTGGCGGGCATGAAACAAATTATAACCGGGTACGAACAGCGTACACTTTATCGAATCAACGGGTCTTGACCAGACCTGGTGGATTAATGCGATAAAAAATTTTGTCACAGAGGTCACGGAGAACACAGAGGCAAATGCTTGCTTTGCTGTTTTGATCTGGACCGCGAAGTGAACCTAGGAGCGGCTTTAGCCGCGAACAATCCATCAGGTCGCGATGAATTCGCGGCTAAAGCCGCTCCTACAAAACTATAAGCCTCCGTGTTCTCTGTGACCTCTGTGGCTAACATCTGGATGTTTACACACTTTATTCGGGGAAGAGCCGAATTAACCAGTAAGAGATACCTATGCAAGATACAGAATACACAGAAGGCCTGCTGAAATTCATACAGGCATCACCCACGCCGTTTCATGCAGTCGCAGCAATGAAAGACATACTGGATGCCGAGGGTTTTCTGCAATTAAATGAGTCCGACGCCTGGGGCATGGTTAAACCGGGACGCTATTACGTCACGCGTAATGACTCATCAATTATTGTGTTTAACCTGGCGGGTGACCTGGCCGAAAATGGCTTTCGCATGGTGGGCGCTCACACCGACAGCCCGTGCCTCAAGGTCAAGCCCAATCCTGAAATCGTCAAAAACTGTTACTTTCAGCTGGGTGTTGAAGTCTACGGTGGTGCATTGCTCAATCCGTGGTTTGACCGTGATCTGTCACTTGCAGGCCGTGTCAGTTATGTGAACAGGAAACAGGAGGTTCACAGCAGCCTGGTTGATTTTGAACAGGCCATAGCGGTCATACCCAGCCTGGCGATTCATCTTGATCGTGAAGTCAATGAGACACGCAGCATCAACAAGCAGACCCAGTTGCCGCCGGTGCTGATGAAACTTCCGGATGATCAGAAGCATAAAGAGGCTACCCCCGATTTTCGAGAGCTGCTGTTAAAGCTGCTTGGTAAACAGCATCCCGAAACCAATGCGGTCAAGGTGCTCGATTATGAACTGGCATTCTATGATGTGCAGCCGCCCGCAGTGATCGGCCTGCATCAGGATTTTATTGCAGCTGCGCGTCTCGATAACCTGTTGAGCTGTTACACCGGGCTGATAAGCCTGTTGAGTGCGGGTGAGAATACGAACTGCCTGCTGGTATGCAACGATCATGAAGAAGTCGGCAGCGTGTCAACATCGGGTGCGATGGGTTCATTCCTGAAAAGCGTTTTGCACAGGCTGTGCACTACACCTGAAGAGCTGGCCCGTGCAATTGATCGCTCGATGCTGATATCTGCAGACAATGCCCATGGGGTTCACCCCAATTTTGCGGATAAACATGATGATAACCACGGGCCCATCCTCAACCAGGGGCCGGTCATCAAGATCAATGCGAACCAGCGTTACGCTTCCAACAGTGAAACCAGTGCGGTATTCCGCAACATCTGCGATCAGGCTGACGTGCCGGTACAGCCATTCGTCGTGCGTTCAGACATGGCGTGCGGCAGCACGATCGGCCCGCTTACAGCCGCCGGAACAGGCATCAAAACCATAGATGTAGGTGTGCCGACATTTGCCATGCATTCGATTCGTGAGCTGGCGGGCCGCTGGGACGGGTATTACCTGTACCGTGCGTTGCGTGAATATTTCAAGTAAAGAGAATAAAATAGCTGAAGTTTTTTCAAGCGGGTTGCCGCATGGCAAGATTAGCTGAAGCACACAGTGGAACACGGGAGGACACGATATGGCTGTCGCAATTACATTACAACACTACCTGGATCGTCTGAGTATCGATTATGAAGTTGTTGCGCATCCATATGCCGATACCGGGCTTGATACTGCAGTGCAGGCTCACATACCCCCTGATAAGCTTGCAAAGTCGGTCATACTTGAAGATGAAGGCGGTTACCTGATGGCCGTGTGTTCTGCATCGAGACGCATCAAGCTGGGTGATCTGTATCGAGAGGTTAATCGACGGCTGGAATTCGCCAATGAAGCTGAACTTGCAGACTTGCTGGGCGATTGTGCACTCGGCGCGGTTCCGCCGGTAGGCGAGCTGTACGGTGTTGACGTGGTCGTGGATATGGAGTTATTCATGCAGCCTGATGTCTATTTCGAAGCAGGTGACCACGAGGATCTGATCCATGTTTCTGCCGAAAATTTCCAGAAATTGATGTCCGGCGCCGAGCACGCATCATTCAGCAAACCGGCCTGACTTTTTATGCAAGACACCAGGCCGGCTACTCGCCGGCTTTTTTACGTGCATGGTTTATGAATACAGGCGTTCGAGTAAAGAAACATATATACTCTAAAGTAATTGACAATACTGCCCTAAGGCGCTGAATTTCAAGCATGATAACAGTTAAGAAATCACATAAACTCGATGATGTCTGTTATGACATCCGTGGTCCGGTGTTGCGTGAAGCACGCCGGCTTGAAGAAGATGGCCACAAGATACTGAAACTGAATATCGGCAATCCTTCACCATTTGGTTTCGATGCCCCGGATGAAATCGTGCAGGACATGATTCATAACGTGCCGGAGTCCCAGGGCTACAGCGATTCGAGGGGGTTGTACTCGGGTCGCAAGGCCGTGATGCAGTATTGCCAGGAAAAGAATATCGCCAATGTTGAAATTGATGATATTTATCTGGGTAACGGTGTCAGCGAAATGATCGTGATGGCGATGCAGGCACTGCTCAATAACGGTGACCAGGTGCTCATACCCGCGCCCGATTATCCGCTGTGGACGGCCTCGGTTTCACTGTCTGGCGGCAAACCCGTACATTACTTATGTGATGAGCAGTCCGACTGGTATCCTGATATTGCGGATCTTGAGAAAAAAATTACTGACCGAACACGCGCCATCGTTATTATCAATCCCAATAATCCGACAGGTTCGCTTTATCCGCAGGATATTCTTGAATCGCTCATTGAGCTGGCGCGTAAACACGAGCTGATTATTTTCTCCGATGAGATCTACGACAAGATCATTTACGATGATGCAGAGCATATCTCAACGGCATCATTGGCCGATGATGTGCTTTTCATCACTTTTAACGGGCTCTCCAAGGCCTATCGGGTTGCCGGTTTTCGATCCGGCTGGATGGTGATCAGCGGCGCCAAGCTCAGGGCAAATGACTATATCGAAGGTATCGAACTGCTGGCCTCGATGCGGTTGTGCTCCAATGTTCCAGGGCAGCATGCTATCCAGACCGCACTCGGCGGTTATCAAAGCATCAACGACCTGGTGGCACCCGGCGGACGCCTGTGTCGGCAGCGGGACCTTGCCTATAAGCTGTTAACCGATATCCCGGGCATCAGTTGTGTCAAACCCAAAGGTGCGTTGTATTTGTTCGCACGCATGGACCCCAAGGTTTGCAAGATAAGCGATGACGAAAGAATGGTGCTGGATCTCCTGCTGCAGGAGAAGATATTGATTGTTCAGGGTTCGGCTTTCAACTGGCCGAATACGGACCATTTTCGCATCGTATTCCTGCCACGCGAAGATGAACTCGAATATGCCTTTTCACGTCTCAGGCACTTCTTCGCCGAATATGATCAGTAAGCCGGGTTATTGCTGGCATGTCGGATATCGATATCAGGAATAATCTTGCTGCTGTCAAGCGCCATATTCATGATTGTGCCGTTCGATCAGGGCGCGTGCCTGATGAAATCACCCTGGTCGCTGTATCGAAGACACGCTCACTCGATGAAGTAAGGAGGGCGATCGATGCCGGTCAAATAGACTTTGGCGAGAACACTGTCCAGGATGCACTCAGCAAAATACCTGAACTTAAAGGAAGCCGCTCTCACTGGCACTTCATAGGTCATTTGCAATCAAAAAAAGCCAGACAAATTCCAGGTAATTTCCAATGGGTTCATTCAGTCGATAGCATGAAGCTGGCGCAAAAACTATCAAGCGCAATGCTTAACGCTGAACAAGACACCAGTATAAACTGCCTTCTACAGGTCAATGTCTCTGCTGAACCTTCAAAGTCAGGTTTGAATACAACCGAAGTTGTACCGTTCATTGATGAGCTGTTGCAACTGCAGCTGCCGTGTCTTAGCTGGCGTGGTCTGATGACCATAGGCGTACAGGGTGATGAAGCCGGCAGCCGTGCTGCTTTCTCCGGGTTAAGGGTATTGCTTGATCAATGTCAGCGCGAATTCGGCCTGGAGGAATTTGATCAACTATCAATGGGTATGAGTAATGATTACCCCATAGCCATCGAAGAAGGATCAACCATGGTAAGGATCGGTACAGCGATCTTTGGCGAAAGAAAGATGAAATAAGCCAGTCTGGATGTTTGTTTTAGCCGCAAAAAACACAATAAACACACATGACAGTAGTCTGCAATGCTTTGCTTATGCGGGCATACACCAATCCATATCAGTGATAGAAGCGACCTGGAATGTTTAATCTTGCAGCTTATGAACGACTTTAGTCGCGAATGATTGTCGGAGATGCCTTTGGAATAAAACCTGACTGTTACCAGCGGCGTTTAGCAGTCGCATCTTTTGCGTTCTTTGTGGCTGATATATCGAATGGTCCAGAATAGATAAATCGGGCGCGGCAACCGGAGCCGCCGCACCCTAGCAGCGCATGATTGCTGCTTATTCTGTCCTCGACCTTTGGTCAGATACTCCAGAAAGCAATCATGCATGATCCATAAAAAAGGCCCCTGTACAGGGTGTGTGCAGGAGCCTTTTCACCAAGTTATGAAAAACTCAGCTTTGCTTTTCGACAGCAGCTTCTTCTACAGCTTCTTCAGTGCCTACCTTGTTGAACTTCTTCATGAATTCTTCATGACGCTGCTTTGAAGCAGCACGACGTTCTTCGAAGGCTTTCTTGCTGGCAGCACGGCGCTCATCTGATTCTTTTATGAATTGAGCATGACGCTCATCTGATTCCTTGATGAACTGAGCAAGGCTTTCATCCATTTCCGTGAAATCCGGAGCTTCAAGCTCAGCAGCATCGAATTCAGGCATTTCACCGAAAGCAGGCCTTTCGTTCATGCGAGCTTCGCGCTCTGCATCCAGTTGCTTGACCCATTCAGGTGTTTCGAAAGCCGGGGCATCTGCGAATTCAGGCATTTCACCGAAAGCAGGCCTTTCGTTCATGCGAGCTTCGCGCTCCGCATCCAGTTGCTTGACCCATGCCGGATCTTCAATATCAGCACGTGGAGCATAACCGGCATTGCCAGATGTGTCAGCAGAAGCAGCTGAAGATGCAGCAAGTACGACAGATGCAGCAATTACATATAAAGTTTTCATGTCTAGACCTCAAATAATTTTTTAGCAGTTAAATTTCATGCGCTTTTGATCCAAACCGGATCAACCTTAAGTATAATATAAGAATATACTAATATAGTCAACAATGAAAATGACTCTCTTTTTGATTTCCTGCAATAAAAAAGGCGCACTGCAGCGCCTTTTGTTGATATAAATTAATATTTTACGCTAGATGGGGCGGTTCATTGAGCGTTTGTCTTCCAGCTCAATCCAGTTCATCTGTTGATCGAGTCTTTTCTGGTGTTCCTGCTGAATTTCCTGCATCCGCTTATGCATGTCCAGGCGGTCCTGCTCGATACGCTTGTTTACCTCGGCCCTGTATTCACGCATTTTCATCCTGTGCTGTCTACGTTCCTGCATGGCTTCTTCATACAAGCGGCGCCTTTGTTCCATCATTTCGTTATAGCTGCTCTGGTGCTGTTGCGACATGCCGTAATTCATTGGCGGCGCAGAAGGATAGGGGGCACGATGGTTTCTATCAGAATATGACGCCTCGTCTTTGATTGAAACGAGGCTGTTTAATTCGTCAGTCAGGACTTGTTCGGCAGTTTTTTCAGGTGCGGGGGTATCCGCAGTTGTTAAGGTTGAATCAGCTGCAGCGGATTCAACAGCGGCTGTAGCCGCCTCCTGTGATGCTTCTGTTACAGGGGTGGGTTCAGTATTTGTATCCGGTTTTGCCTTGTCTTCAGCGTCATCAATTGCCTGCGTTTTTGCCAGGGGATGTTGTGTTACTTCTGCATCAATCTCATCCGCTTGATCAGGGGGTGCTGCGCCCGCGATCAGGTTATGAAATTCTTTACTGTAGAACGTTGAAACAATGGTGATGCCAAGCACAATCAATATAACAACCGGGATAAAGTAACTGTGTGCCGATTGTTTCGAATTATCGGATGTCTTATGTGACCCTGCTGCTGTATTGCCAGTGTCGCCGAATGACGGTTTTGAATCACGCTCACTCATGTTTTCACCTTAATCTTCAAGGAATTTAACAATTAAAAAAGGCTGATCACCGCAGGGTGACCAGCCTGATGCATCATGACTCTTTTAAGAGCTGATTACTTGGCAGCAGGTGCTTCGGCAGCCGGTGCTGCTGGCGCTGCTGGAGCTGCGACTGGTGGTGGAGCGTAATAACCCCTGTAGCCGTAAGGACCATAACCATATGGACCACCATAGTAACCACGGTAATCACGGTAGTCACCATAGTAGTCACCATAGTAGTCACCGCGGTAATCGCCATAACCACGATAGCGGTTGTAGCCGCGGCCACGACCACGGCCTGAACCACGACCACTGCCGCTCATGCCGAATGAGAAATCACCATCAAAATCGCCATCGACATCGCCATAACCGTCGCCATAGCCATCGCCATAGCCATCGCCATAGCCATAGCCACGGCCATAGCCACGGCCATCACCACGGCTATAACCGTCATCATCCCACCATGCGTTGGCAGATGAGGACACTGCCAGAATTGCAGCGGCTGCAATCAGTGTTAAACCTTTCATAAATACTACCTCGTTGGTTGTAAGATCAACATTCTTGCGGAACTCGAAGAGCGAAGATTTTTTTAAGCGACTGAATGAAGTCAGTCACCTGGATTCCCGGCTCATTTGTGTTCAGCAAATTTGCGCTAGTAATACATGCGAATCATCTATTACGGATGACCGAGTATACAGATTTCATTATAATTTCAAACTGTCTGATTCTGCAACCTGCTAAGTTATTGATCGAGATCAACATTTTCTGCACGGTTTGAAAATTGCACATTCAGATGGAGAATAAAGCCGACAGTTGTCGGCCATGTCTTCTAAGCTATTGATAATTAAGGTTCTATGGTCCCGTTTGTGCAGGTGTTTTAGTTGCCCAGGGTGGCTGTTGCAGAGTTTGCTCTGCTGCCGGGGGTGCCTTCTGTGCGGAAACACTGGGAGCTGCGGATGGCCTGGAACGCGG